>Ga0114946_10002395_pt1 | contig 12866 bp, 6 predicted proteins | sample WalLakDeSediment_FD_88676 | JGI IMG/M metagenome (GOLD analysis project Ga0114946, IMG submission 88676) | Lake sediment microbial communities from Walker lake, Nevada to study Microbial Dark Matter (Phase II) - Walker Lake 11/02/13 Deep Sediment | ecosystem: Environmental > Aquatic > Freshwater...
CGGGTGGGTTTCCGGGATGCGGATGAAGTGATCCACCACGTTCTGGAGTTCTGCCGCCCCGTTGCTCACGACGGCGATGACCTTTCCATCGCGAGCTTTCACCTCTTCGACGTTGGAAACGATCTTGTGGTACACGCCGTCCCGGGGGGCGAGGAAGACCACGGGCATGTTCTCGTCGATGAGGGCGATGGGGCCGTGCTTCATTTCGGCGGCCGGGTACCCCTCGGCGTGGATGTAGCTGACTTCCTTGAGCCTCAGGGCCCCCTCCAGCGCCACCGGAAACTGGTAGCCCCGCCCCAGGTAGAGGAAGTTGGGGGCGTCCTGGTAGACCTTGGCCAGTTCCCGGATCTGGTCGTTCTGCTCCAGGATGCTGGCCACCTGGTCGGGGAGCGCCCGGAGGGCCGCCACGAGCCTGCGCCCCTCCAGGATGGAGAGGTTCCGGCGGCGGGCCAGGTAGAGCGCGAAGAGGGCGAGCGCCGCCACCTGGCTCGTGAAGGCCTTGGTGGAGGCCACGCCGATCTCGGGGCCGGCATGGAGGTAGACCCCGAAGTCGGTCTCCCGGGCGATGGTGCTCCCCACGGTGTTCACGATCCCCATGACCCGGGCCCCCCGCTTCTTCGCTTCCCTCAAGGCAGCCAGCGTGTCGGCCGTCTCGCCGGACTGGGAGATCACGATGACGAGGGTCTTCTCGTCCACCACCGGGTTCTTGTACCGGAACTCGGAGGCGTACTCCACCTTGGTGGGGATCCGGGTCAGCTCCTCCAGCATGTACTCGCCGATCAGGGCGGAATGCCACGACGTGCCGCAGGCGGTGAGGACGATCCGCTCGACCCCGTCCAGGTCGCCGTCCGACACGGTGACGCCGCCCAGGCGCGCTGTGCCCTCCTCCTCGAGGAGTCGACCCCGCATCACGTCCCGGAGGGAGTTGGGCTGCTCGAAGATCTCCTTGAGCATGAAGTGCTCGAAGCCGCCCTTCTCGATGGCCTCCAGGTCCCAGGTGACCCGGTGGACCTGGCGGTGCACCGGTCCCTCGCGGAGGTGGAAGGTCTGGTACCCGTCGGGGGTGAGGACGGCATAGTCCCCGTCGTCCAGGTAGACCACGTTGCGCGTGTGGGCGATGACGGCCGCAGCGTCGGATCCCACGAGGACCTCGCCGCCATTCCCGACGCCCAGCAGGAGGGGAGAGCCGTTTCGGGCCACCACCAGCTTGTCCGGATCCCTCGAACTCACCACGGCGATCCCGTAGGCCCCGATGACCTGCTCCAGGGCGGCCGCCACCGCATCTTCCAGCGTGCCCCCGGCGGGCCAGAGGCGGTCCACGAGATGCACCACCACCTCGGTGTCGGTCTCGCTCCGGAAGACCACGCCCTCGGACTGGAGCATGGTCCGCAGGGTGCCGGCATTCTCGATGATGCCGTTGTGGACGAGAGCGATGCTGCCGTCGGCGCTGGTGTGAGGGTGGGCGTTGTCCCGGGTGGGAGGCCCGTGGGTCGCCCACCGGGTGTGGCCGATCCCGCAGGTGCCGTGAATCGGCTCCTCGGTCAGGGCCCGGTCGAGTTCATCCAGCTTCCCGGCCCGCTTGACCGTGCGGAGAATGCCGTCAGGCCCGAGAATCGTGACGCCGGCCGAATCATACCCCCGGTACTCGAGTCTCCGAAGCCCGTCCACGAGCAGTTCCGAGACCTGTCTCGGCCCCACGTAGCCCACGATTCCGCACATGCGCTGCTCCCCATATTCAAGATTCAGGCTCCCGGGTCCAGAGTTCCCGTAGCCGCCGTGTCCAGAGCCCCGCGCCCTCGGGCCACCAGTTCGTTCGCCTTCGCCAGCGTTCGTGCCTCGGCAATGAAGCGCACCACCGGCTCGGTCCCCGATGGTCGCACGTGAAGCCACGCCCCGTCGTCGGGCCAGGCCAGCCGCAGCCCGTCTTTCCGGTCCACTTCGGTGGCCGGGAGGGCCTCCTCGAGGGCGGCGTAGCCCACCGCAAGCTTTTCCCGGGCAAAGGACGCCTTTTCCTTCACAATGTGGTACTCCGGCCATCGCCCGGCGGCCTCGGCAAGAGATCCGCCGGTATCCACCAGGTGCTGGAGCAGGAGGGCCACGCCCACCGGCGCATCGCGGGTGAGGTGAAGGGCCGGAAGGATGATCCCCCCGTTCCCTTCTCCACCCACGACAGCGTCTTCTGCTTGCATGCGCCGTGCCACGTTGATCTCCCCTACCGGCGCGCGATGGAACGGGGCGTCGTGGGAGCGGGCCACATCCTCCACCACCCGGCTGGTGGAAAGGTTCGTGACCACCGGACCGGACACCCTTCGGAGCACCACGTCGGCGCAAAGTGCAAGGGTCAGGTCCTCTCCCAGCGCGTGGCCCGTGTCGTCCACCAGGGACAGGCGGTCCACGTCGGGGTCCACGGCGAACCCCAGCTCCGCACCGGTGGACCGGACCAGGCCCCCCAGGTCCCCGAGGTTCGCGGCCGTGGGCTCCGGATCCCGGGGAAAGCGGCCGTCGGCTTCGAGCCCGATCCCGTGGACCTTGCACCCCAGGGCCTCCAGGAGCCGCGGGACCATCCGGCCGCCGGCGCCGTGCACGCAGTCCAGCGCGACCTGGAAGCGCCGCGCGCGGATGGCGGCCACGTCGAGAAAGGGGAGCGAGAGAATGCGCTCCAGGTGGCGGTCCACCGCTCCGTCATCCTCCCTCGCATCCCCGATCTCGTTCCAGGTTGCGCGCGGGATGTCCCGCTCCCGGAGAAAGGTCTGGAACCGGAGCATCCGGTCGGCGTCGAGGAAGGTCCCGTCGGCGCCGGCAAACTTGAAGGCGTTCCACTGGGCCGGGTTGTGGCTGGCCGTGACCCCGAGGGCGCCGGCGGCGCCGTGATGCGCCACCGCCAGGAGGAGGGTGGGGGTCGGGACCACGCCCAGCTTCACCACGTCCACCCCCACCGACTGAAGTCCCGCCATGGCCGCCGCCTCGATCATGGCGCCGGTGGTCCGGGAATCCCGTCCCAGCAGGACGGTGATCCGGGCGCCGGTCGGTCCGCCGGCCTCCGGTCCGCCGGCCTCCGGTCCGCTGGCCCCAGGTGCGCCGGCCCCCTGCGCCCCCTGCGCGGCCCCCTGCGCAGCCTCCTCACGGAGGAACGCCCCGAACCCGGCGGCCAGGGTGGTCATGAGTTCCGGGGTGAGGACATCCCCCACGGTGCCGCGGAACCCGGAAACGCTCACCATGAGACCGGACGGAAAGACGAGAGGCATGGCTGTGTGGCTCGGCATGGGGGTAGGAAGATCCCGGGGAATCCCCGGGCGAACGGGCGCCGAAAGATGCCCTTCCGCCAGATAGAAGGGAACCCGGGGCCCGAGGTGCCCGGGGCCTGAGGATCCCTCAGTCCGGAGAGCCGAACCCGTCCCGAGGACGAGGAAGCCCGGGCATCAGGCGGAGGGCGTTTTCATGGTAGAGCTTCCGGAGGACGTCGTCGGGGAGGTCCAGCCCGTAGAGTTTCCACGACGCGTGGTAATCCCGGTAGTACGCGAAGTACTCGTCGGCCGTCTCGAAGACCCGCCAGAAGTAGGGGTACTCCGGGGGCTGGAAGCTGTCCTTTCCGAAAAGGACCCGGTCCTGGTACCGGATCATGAAATCCCGGGCGGCCCGGGGCTGACGGCCCAGTTCATAGAGAACGGCGCCCACCTCGACATGGACATTGGGCAGCTCGTCCAGGAGGCGGGCCAGCCGGGCCAGGTCGTTCCCGTGCCATCCCAGGTGGGCGGCGATGAAGGTGGTCCCCGGGTGCCGGCGGAAAAGAGCGTCCCGCTCCGCCATGAGCGTCTCGAAATCGACCTTGTCAGGGCCGAAATTGCGCCGGTCGGCAAACAGGGCGAGCTCGAGCCAGCGCTCGTTTTCCAGGTCCAGGGGCTCGAAGAAGGCCGGGGGCTCGGCGGTATGGATCAGCACCGGGATCCCCAGGCGACCAGCGGCCTCCCACACCGGATCCAGCTCAGGATCGTCGATGCGCAGCCGGGATCCGTCGACCCGGGTGGTCGTCATGCCGAAGCTCTTGGAGATCTCCCCCACGGCCACCGCCCCCCGCGCCACCGCCTCCTCCAGTTCGGTTACGGCCCGGTCGGCCCACCCGGGCTCGCCCACGCCGGCAAAGCCGATTCCCGTCATGACCCGGAAGCGGTGGGCGTGCCCGCTGGCGGCAATGGCCTCCAGGGTACGGACCAGGGCCTCGCCTCGAAGGTTGTCGGCCGCGATGTAGACTTCCACCCCCAGGGCATCCAGGTGAGCCACCATGTCGTCGATGACGCCAGGGTTCGCGAGGCCGCGTGCGTGGCCGTGCACGTCCACCACCGGAAACCGGGCCCGGGGCACCGGCGTCTCGGGGGTGACCAGGGTAGAGCGGGGGCGATAGTCGGTAATGGCGGGGGGCGGAAATTCCGGCGCCATGCAGGTCAGCGGCCGAATCTCGGTCATGCCCGGAGGGCAGACCTCTCCCGGCTGGATGGCGTGGGTGGCCCGTGCCCCCGGTCCCTGGGCCGCGAGGGGCGACGCCAGAGAGGGCGCGACGGACGGCGCGAAGGCCGCAAGGAGGAGCAACGGCAGGCCGGCCAGCGATCCTGAGATTCGCATCGGCATCATGGAGGGGAGATCCTGGGCAGGGGACCGGAAGGGGGCCTCACATCTCGGCGAGGATGGCGTTCAGCGTGGCGCTGGGCCGAAGGGCAGCCGCCGCCCGGGCCGGATCGGGGAGGTAATACCCGCCCAGCTCCTGCGGCGAGCCCTGGGCGGCCTTCAGCTCGGCCAGGATCGTGGCCTCCTGGGCCTCCAGGGCCTCCGCCACGGGGGTGAAGCGCTCCGCCAGCTCGGGACGCTCCGCCTGGTCCGCCAGCGCCCGCGCCCAGTAGAGGGTCAGGTAGAAGGTGCTCCCCCGGTTGTCCAGTTCGTGCACCCGGTAGCGGGGGGACCGGGCCTCGTCCAGGTACCGGGCCGTGGCCGCATCCAGCGCATCCCCGAGCACCCGCGCTCCGGGGTTCCCGAACCCTTCGCCCATGTGCTGAAGCGAGGCCGCCAGCGCCATGTACTCGCCCAGGGAATCCCACCGGAGGTGCCCCTCCTCCAGGAACTGCTGCACGTGCTTGGGCGCGGATCCCCCGGCCCCGGTCTCGAAGAGGCCTCCCCCGTTCAGAAGCGGCACGATGGAGAGCATCCGGGCGCTGGTCCCGATCTCGAGGATGGGGAAGAGGTCGGTGAGGTAGTCCCGGAGCACGTTCCCGGTCACCGAGATGGTGTCCTCGCCCCGCCGGATCCGCTCCAGCGCGTGGGCCATGGCGTCCACCGGAGCGAGGATGCGGAGGTCCAGCCCCTCGGTGTCGTGCTCCTCGAGGTACGTCTCCACCTTCGCGGCCACCTCCGCATCGTGAGCCCGGTCCCGGTCCAGCCAGAACACGGCCGGGCTCCCGGTGGCCCGGGCGCGGGTCACCGCCAGCTTCACCCAGTCCCGGATGGCCACGTCCTTCGTCTGGCACGCGCGCCAGATGTCGCCCGCCTCCACCGCGTGGGAGAGCAGGGTCCGGCCGCCTGCGTCCACCACCCGCACCGTTCCCGGCGCCTCGATTTCGAAGGTCTTGTCGTGGGATCCGTACTCCTCGGCCTTCTGGGCCATGAGGCCCACGTTGGGAACGCTCCCCATGGTGGCCGGGTCCAGTGCCCCATGGGCCTGGCAGTCCCGGATCACGGCGTCGTAGATGCCGGCGTAGCTCGAGTCGGGGATCACGGCCTTGCAGTCCTGGAGCTCCCCGGCCGGGTTCCACATGCGCCCGCCGTCACGGATCATGGGGGGCATGGAGGCATCGATGATGATGTCGCTCGGGACGTGCAGGTTCGTGATGCCCCGCTCCGAGTTGACCATGGCGAGCGCGGGTCCCGCCGCCAGCGCTGCCCTCAGGTCAGCCTCGATGGCCTCCCGCTCCGCCTCCGGAAGGGTTCGGATCTTCGTCTCGAGGTCGGCGAGCCCGTTGTTCGGATCCACGCCCAGGGCCCGAAGTGCATCGCCGTGCCGCTCGAAGACCGGGGCGAAGAACACCCGCACCGCGTGCCCGAAGAGGATGGGATCCGAGACCTTCATCATCGTGGCCTTGAGGTGGAGGGAGAACAGCACCCCCCGCTCCCGGGCATCCTCCACCTGGGTCTCGTAGAAGGCGACCAGTGCCCGTCGGCTCAGGAAGCTGGCATCCACCACCTCGCCGGATTCCAGGGGGATGGTGTTCTTCAGCACCGTCACCGTGCCGTCGGCGGCGACGTGCTCGATCCGGGCCACGGTGGGACCGTCCAGGGTCACGGACCGCTCCTGGCTCCGGAAGTCCCCGGATCCCATGGTGGCGACGTGGCTCTTCGAGTCGGGGGCCCAGGCCATCATGGGCGGCGGATTCCGGCGGGCGAAGTCCTTCACCGACCGGGGCGCGCGCCGATCCGAATTGCCCTGCCGGAGGACCGGGTTCACGGCGCTTCCCTTGACCCGGTCGTACCGAGCCCGGATGTCCCGCTCCTCGTCGGAGGCCGGCGCGTCGGGATAGTCCGGAAGCGCGTACCCCTTCCCCTGAAGCTCGGCGATGCAGGCCTTGAGCTGGGGAACCGAGGCGCTGATGTTCGGAAGCTTGATGACGTTGGCCTCCGGCGAGCGGACCTGTTCGCCCAGCTCCGCCAGGTCGTCGGGCACCCGCTGGTCTTCAGGCAGTCGATCCCGGAAGGCAGCCAGGACCCGTGCGGCCACGGAAATGTCCCGCGTCTCCACCGGCACCCCGGCGGCGCCGGCAAAGGCCCGGATCACCGGGAGGAGGGCATGGGTGGCCAGGGCGGGGGCTTCGTCGGTCCAGGTGTAGAGAATCGGAGGCGTCAGGCTCACGGCAGCACTCGTCGCGGTGGGGAAGGTGGGGAGTGGGGGCGGGGAACGGTCGGTGAGACGGTCGGTGGAACGGTCGGTGAGACGCTCGGTGGAACGGTCGGTGAGACGGTCGGTGGAACGGTCGGTGGAACGGGCAGCGGAACGGGCAGCGCAGACCCAGGGTGCAGGTATTCTACACGGCCGGAGGCGGGGGACCAGCCCGGGTCATGAAGCCCCGGCATCGGCCACCGTGTGGGTCGCACCGTCGGCCAGGGCGTTGGCCACTCGCTCCCCGTCCATGGCGGCGCTCACGATGCCGCCGGCATACCCGGCACCTTCTCCGCAGGGATAAAGGCCGCGGATGCGCACGTGCTCGAGGGTCCGGGGATCCCGGGGGATGCGCACCGGGGAGGAGGTCCGGGTCTCGGGGGCATGGACCACGGCCTCATTGGTCAGGTACCCCCGCATGGAGCGGTCGAACTGCCCGAATCCCTCCACCAGGGCCCGGTGCACGAAATCGGGGAGCACGTCGGCCAGTTCCACCGAGGTGATCCCCGGAGCGTACGAGGTCCGAGGCAGGTCCGCCGAGACCCTGCCCTCCACGAAGTCCACCAGGCGCTGGGCGGGAGCGGTCTGGGTGCGGCCCCCGGCCTCCCACGCCCGGGACTCGATGGAGGCCTGGAAGTGCATGGCAGCCAGCGGTCCATGCCGGTCGAAGGGGGCGAAGTCCGCATCCCGGAGTTCCACCACGATGCCGGAGTTGGCCGTGGCGCGGGAGCGACGCGACGAGGACCATCCGTTGGTCACGATCTGCCCCGGCTCGGTGGCGCACGGTGAGATCACGCCGCCAGGACACATGCAGAAGGAGTACACCCCCCGCCCCTGCACCTGCTTCGTGATGGCGTAGGCGGATGGCGGCAGATAGGGCCCCCGGTCCGCGCAGCTGTACTGGATGCTGTCGATGAGCGCCTGGGGGTGCTCAACCCGGACGCCCACGGCCAGGGGCTTCCGCTCGATCTCCACCCCCGAGCGGTGGAGGAGGGTGAAGATGTCCCGGGCCGAGTGCCCGGTGGCGAGGATCGTGTGGGGGGCGCGGATCACGGCGCCCCCACGGGTGCGAACCCCGGCGATCCGGTCGCCCTCGAAGAGGAGATCGGTAACCCGGGTTTCGAACTGGATCTCCCCGCCGTGGGCGAGGATGCAGGCGCGAATGGCGGCAATGAGGGGGGGGAGCCGGTTCGTCCCGATGTGGGGATGCGCCTCGACCAGGATCCCGGGGTCCGCGCCGAATCCGACGAGGAGTTCCAGGATCCGGGCGACGTCGCCGCGCTTCTTCGCCCGGGTGTAGAGCTTCCCGTCGGAGTAGGTGCCGGCCCCGCCCTCGCCGAAACAGTAGTTCGAATCCGGGTTCACTTCGTGGCGAACGTTGATGGCCTTCAGGTCCTGCACCCGGGCCCGCACATCCTTGCCGCGTTCGAGCACCACGGGCCGGAACCCGCGCTCCATGAGGCGGAGGGCCGCGAAGAGGCCGGCGGGACCCGCCCCGACAATCACCACCTCGGGGGCGGCGGAGACCTCGGGATAGGCGGGGAGCCCCACGGCCGTCGGCCGGAAGTCTTCCCCCACGTAGGCCTCGACGGAAAGGTTGATCACCACGGAGCGGCCCCTGGCATCCATGGAGCGCCGCACCACCTCCACGTGGCGGAGCTCGGAGGCGTCGACCCCCAGGCGCCGGGCTACCACCGCCCGGAGTTCGTCGGGCTCTCCTGCGGTGCGGGGATCCACCCGCAGCTTCAGGTCGTGAATCATCCGTCGAATCGGGCCGGGGCGGGTGTGAGAGGGTGGGAAGGCGCGTGGGCCGGACGCGCCGGACGCGCCGGACGCCGGGAAAGGTAGCGGGACCCGGCGGGGGACCGGCACTGCAGGGGCTTCAGAAATGAAAAGTCTTGCCTCACCTGCCCGCCCCATCTACCGTGGCAGCCATGAACCGACTCCTTTTCGGCGGCCTCGTCGCCCTGACCATCCTCCTCCCCGCCTCTGTGTACGGCCAGGACTACTACACCGACGTCCGGCCCGTCCTCACGGCCAATTGCCTGGCCTGCCACACGGAGACGGGCCCCGCGTGGTCCATGGCAGATCCGGAGACCACCTTCGAGCGAAGCCGCCTCATCGCCGCCATGGTCCTGGACCGGTTGATGCCGCCGTGGATCGCCGAGCCCGGGCACCAGACCTACCTGGACGACCCCACGCTTGACCCCGAGGTCCTCGCCATGATCCGGCGGTGGCGGGAGGCCGGGTTCCCCCGGGGGGAGCCCCGCCCGGACGCAGCGGCTCCGGCCCCTGCAAGCCATGGCGCCGGCGCGCATGGAGGCGGGCATGGAAGCGCCCATGGACACGGCTTCGGCCCCGACCTCACCCTCGATGTCCTGCCGGGGATCTCCTTCCTCCCGAACCAGGACAGCCCGGATGACTACCGATGCTTCGTGGTGGACTGGACGGAGGCCAGGCCGGGGTACGTGACCGGGTTCCGGGCTCGCCCGGGGAACCTGCAGGTAGCGCACCACGTCGTGGTCCACGCGGTGGAACCGGACCTGGCCGCCAGGTTCAGGGAGCTGGAAGAGGAGGAGGAAGGACCGGGATACCAGTGCTTCGGCGGGGCCCTACCCGATCGGCTGGGTCAGCGAGCCGTCCGCGAGGCCTACGACGCCCGGTATCCGGACGGGGTGCGGGAACTGAGCCGGGGGAACTTCTGGCTGGCCCACTGGGCGCCGGGGATGGACGGGCACGTCTTCCCCGAAGGGACGGGGATCCGCATGGAGCCGGGCTCGGCCCTGGTGGTGCAGATGCACTATTACGGAGGTGCCGCCCCCGGGGAACGGGACGAGGGATCCATGGTGGACTTCATGCTGGCCGAACAGGTGGAACGGCCGGCCTTCCACTTTCCCCAGACCCGCGGGGACTGGCTGGTGGCGGAGCGGAACCGGACCATGGTCATCGAACCCGGGGCCACCGAGACCTACGAAGTCCGTGATCCCCTGGAGGAGCTTCTCCCCTACATCTCCTACGTGACCCAGGTGCCGGAGGACCGGATTGCCGGGCTCGAGGTCCACTCGGTGAACCTCCACATGCACGCCTTTGGCCACGCCGGAAAGGTGTCGCTCACCGACCGGACCGGAAGGAAGGAGACCCTTCTCTCCATTCCCCGCTGGGACCTCCGCTGGCAGCGTGACTTCACCTTCGCGGCCCCGAAGGTCTTCGCGCGAAACGCACTCCGCGGCGTGACCCTGACCGCCGAGTGCACCTTCCGGAACCCCACCGAGCAGACGGTGGTGGGAGGCTACGGCTCCTTCGACGAGATGTGCTTCAACTTTGCCTACATCGCGGTGCAGGTCGACACGGAGGCCGGCGAAGAGACCGGGGGCCGGTAGACCCGGGTTCCGATGACGCGGCAGATGAGAGGGTACGGTCCCACCGGAAGCCACCGGTGATCCGGGACACTTCCAGCAGGCTGATGGGTTCGGAAGGAGGAACAGGACCAGGGCTGGAGCGAGGGTCGCACCACGGCCAGGAAATCGTTCGCGCTCTGCGGAATCAACCGGGCCTCAGTTGAATGGGCGTTCGACTCGGACGAGCGTTCGACGGCCTGTGCGATCACCCCGCAAGCCCCGGCGTGGGGGCGCCTTCGTACGACCCTCACGGCGCATGATCCAGCTCAGGGCCGGAACGGCCAGATGAGCGGTGCCAAGATCACCGTGATCAGCATGACGAGGGCGTTCAGTGGCAGACCGATCCGAAGAAAGTCGGAGAAGCGGTAGCCCCCCGGCCCATACACCATCAGATTGGTCTGGTACCCGATGGGGGTGGCGAAACTGGCAGATGCGCCGACCATGATCACAACCACGAACGGCATGACGTCGACCCCCAGTCCCTGAGCTGCCGACACGGCGACAGGGACCATGAGTACGGCGGCAGCATTATTTGTGATAAGCTCTGTAAATACTGTTGTTATCACATATACTATAATTACCACCATAAAAGGATTGCCCTGGGCTGCAAGTATCATATAGCCTGCTATAGAACTTGCTGCACCGCTCATTTCCATCGCCAAACCCAGTCCGATCGCCGCACCGATCACGACGACAACGCGCCAGTCAATGCTTGCACGTGCCTCCTCAGCCGTGCAACATCCGGTCACAAGCATCAAGCCTCCGGCCAGCAGAGCTGCGTTCAGCATGCCGAGCACGTTCGCCGCCACCAGCCCCACCATTCCCGCGAGGATTCCAAGCGCGATGTATGCCTTTCCATGGCGGACGGGCTGCGAGTCGTCCACGGCGGAGACGAGGAAGAAGTCGCGACTGTTCCGGTGCCTGGCGATGAACCCGGGCGCGGTCTCGATGACGAGCGCATCTCCGGACTGAAGCACGATGTCCCCGATCTTCACGTTCGCGAGGTTGTGGCCGTTGCGCCGAACCCCAAGTACCGCACCGTTGTAGATTGTGCGGAACCGCCCCTCGCGGATGCTCTTCCCGACAAGAGGGCAGTCGGGACTGACCACCGCTTCGACCAGGACCCGACTGGGGTCGGTCCCGGTCAGCTTCAGCACCTGGTCCGTGGCCGGGAGCAGGCCCCGAGTCCGTTGCAGGTCCACAACCGACTCCACCACGCCCACGAAGACCAGGCGATCCCCTCCGCGAAGCACCTGCTCCGGACCGACCGCGACGAGGCGGTGTCCATCCCGTTCGATGCCAGTCAGGTAGGCCCCGGGAAGGTTTCGAAGCCCGGCCTCGACGATGGACCGTCCGTCGACTGCGCTGCCCGGTTCGACGAGCATTTCCACGGTATACTCCCGGCCCGCTTCCTCGAGAGAGTCATCCTTTCGGCGATCCGGGAGGAGACGACCGGAAACGATCAGCAAGTAGACGATCACGGCCAGCGTTGCGGGCACACCGATCCATCCGATCGTGAAGAACCCGATTCGGCTGCGGATCGGATCGTCCAGCATGCCGTAGACGACCAAGTTGGTACTGGTCCCGATCAGGGTACAGGTCCCCCCGATGATGGCCGCGTAGCTGAGCGGAATGAACAGCTTGGAGGGGCTCACGCCGTGCTTCCGACACCAATCGCTCACGGCGGGCATGAAGGCGGCCACGACCGGGGTGTTGTTCATGAAGGCCGAGGCCGCAGCCACGGGAAGCATCATCCGGAGCTGGGCTCGCCGCACTTCACTCGAGCGACCAAGAAGCGGCATGGCAACCATGTTCATGGCCCCGGTTCGGTGCAGTCCCGACATCACGACATAAAGGGCGGCTACAGCCATCAGGCCCACGTTACCAAAAGAGGCAACGGCCTGTCCAGGCGAGGGGAGGTTCGTGGTTCCCGTCAACGTCTGCACCGTCATGAGCACCGCCAGGGCCCCCAGCAGGACCGCGTCGGGTCCGACAGAAGTGCGAACCAGGCCGTAGGTCACTCCCGCCACCGTCGCCAGCGCCAACCATGATTCCCAGGTCATCGACTACGCAGCCTCCGGGGGAACGCCCGGGTCAGGGAATACAGGGGCGTCGTCAGGCACGTGTTCCTGCATCGCTTCGGCCACCGATACCGCAACGGGCTCCCGGATTACCGCTCGCGTGCCTGACTCAGACCTGCCTCCCCCAACCGTCGCGTCGGCACGGGATTGACAAGGATCCAACCAATGGCCTCCGAGAGGGCTTCGTCGTCGGTGAACGAGGATTTGCATGGGGCTTCGCCTTTGCCGGTCTGCGTGCAGGGTTCGCCCATGCGGTCAGGGCAACCGATTACAATGGGATGCCCTCTCCTCATCAGCAAGCAAAGTGCCACCGCCAGCCCCCTGACAGCCAGCAGGGTATGCATCTTGCCCGTGGAGCGGACCTGGTATCGGCGGTCCGAGCCGGTCGGCGGATGGTGAGGAAGCTGCTCGTCCGCTCCCGGCCCGGTTGATGCCTGTCCCGCGCCCGGGTCAGGGCCCCCCGACCCCCAC
>Ga0114946_10002397_pt1 | contig 12864 bp, 7 predicted proteins | sample WalLakDeSediment_FD_88676 | JGI IMG/M metagenome (GOLD analysis project Ga0114946, IMG submission 88676) | Lake sediment microbial communities from Walker lake, Nevada to study Microbial Dark Matter (Phase II) - Walker Lake 11/02/13 Deep Sediment | ecosystem: Environmental > Aquatic > Freshwater...
GGGAAGTATCTCCCTTCCTGTGCAGTCAAAGGCCCTGATTCCCTCCGGCTTATTGATGACCAGACGTCCGCTGCCATCCAGGTCGTCTGCCGTCATTCCTGTTAGGCTGAACAAGACCGCCACCTTCATGTCAGGGTAAGCGATTCCTTCAGGCACCGGCTCCTTCCAACGGGCATCTATGTCTGTTGCGCGTGTCAAAGATTGGATCTCCTCACAGATCTGATCCGGGTGCGCAAAAATGGCCCCATAAACCAGGCTGTTTTCCGGCCAGATATCAGCGATAACCGGGCGGTCTTCCAGGAAATAACTGCACACCGAAAGGGTGGTGTTGCTGCGTGTCCATGCAGGACCATAGCCCAGGTTCCATTGCAGGTTGGTCTGGTATGCACCGTGCAGGGCAGAGATCACGGCATACTGTACCGCCTTGGAAGCATTGACGTTGTTGTTGAACACCGACCCAGTGGTATTTTCCGGACTGGCGGCATACAGTGTTCCCCCTTCGGTAATGTAATAGTAGGGCAGCTGCATGCGGCTGTTCACAAGGTATCCGTAGTCAATGGACCTGATCTGGGCGTTGTGCCTGAGCGACCGTGCCTCGGCATGGGCGTAGGGATGATGCGATGTGGCGTGTATCAATCCCTCCCAAACACCAGGGAAGGGTTCGATATGGTCTTCGACAAACATGCAGCTGTTACCGGCAATGATCCGCAAATCAGGATCAGCTTCCAGGGCCAGCCGGCACCAAAGCTCCTGCAGGACACGGTAATCTTCTGCATTGGCAGCCCACGTCCATTCGTAGATCCAGGGTTCATTCCACAACTCATATACCCTGATGTCAGGAAATTCGCGGATGATCTCCGCCCACGACAAGGCAAACTCCTCAAAATGCCTGGGCGGGCCGTGGTTGTTCATCTTTACTGCCAGCTCTGACCTGGTTCCCGGGAATGCATACCCTGCTATCGGCAACACCCAGATACCCCGGCCCACGGTTTCATCGTATTCAGCCTGAAGACGGGTATAGTCGAATGGCAAAGCCTCCGATGACGGTGGCTCAGGAATCTCGATCAGGTCCGGGTAGAAATGCGTGCGCTGCACCTTGATCCCAACAAGGTCAAGCAAGTCCAGATCCTTGCCAAGCTTGATATCGGACGTGTTGGAGGCAAAAAATGAATTTGGCCGAAGACCCGCAATACCCGGAGGTACAATGCCAATTTCTGTGTAAGCCGTATCCGACATCCTTCCGTTAACAGCTGTAATACCAATCCGGTAAAAGCCGTTTGGAAGATTTAAAACCACATTTGCCTGGAATGGGTTTGCCCCCTCATTTACCTCAAGTTGCATATGCATACTAAAAGCTGGTAAAGGATGGTCCCAAAGATCATTGATATCAATGTATATATCTGCCTTCCCTTTTCTTACGTTGACCAATTCAAGGGGAATAACTACCTCAGCCAGAACACCCGGGTCCCGGATCAGATCATGGCCAGGTATTATATTGTAACAGGCTGTTTCATTAATTTTTATCTGGAATTTTGTATTGCTACAGGCCGTCAACATGATTGAAAGACCTGTCAAAATGACAAGTAGTTTTGAAATTGTACCACCGGGTTTCCTATACTGCTGAGCCATGAATATGGATATATATTATATTGATACCGGTAAAAATACAATTGTTGCCTGCATCCGGAAATGCTTCAGGACAAGTTGTATCAAATCACACTTGCTTTGGGTTCAAATGGTGCAGTCAGCATACAGTCCTGCAACAATCTGATTCCTCAATCAAAAAAAATGGTTCAATTGAACCTGATTTTTGGTTCATTTGCAATCGCACAAGATTTTTATTTTAAAAAATCAGGAAATTCAGCCTGTACTTAATTCTTTAATTTTATATTTGTGAGAAGGCGTGTTCTTGACCAGAATCAGGTTGCATTTTAAATATATATGTTAGATTGGGTTCTATGGAAAATAACTTCATTTATTTTGTATCATACTTTAAAAGATGGCAGGGGTTGTTATTTTTTCTTGTGATTTCTTTAAGGCTGGCCCATGGATCCGCATCAATTCCGACAGAAGATATTATTTTCCAAAAGCTTACAGTTGACCATGGCCTTTCTGATCTGACTGTCAGGAGTATTATTCAGGATCATGAAGGATATATGTGGTTTGGAACCAATAATGGGCTGAATCGTTATGACGGCAAAGAAATCGTGAATTATTTTGTTGACCGCAATGATCCTCATAGCCTGAGAGGAAATATCATCTATTGCTTATTCGAGGATTCACGAAATAATTTATGGGTTGGTACCTGGGGTGGCGGCCTTAGCTTGTATAACAGGGATCAGGATAATTTTCTGTCGTTTATCAATGATCCGGCCGACGCCGGCTCCATATCGCATAATGATATCTGGCATGTTTTCGAGGATTCGGCTGGCAGGCTTTGGATAGCTACTCAAAAAGGGCTGGAAAGGTTTGATTACGAAACCTATACCTTTGAAAAACATCTTATGGACCTTTCATTGCCAGGAGAATCTGTGAACCTGAAGAGAAAGGCTTTTTCCTGTATTTCAGAGAAAGCTGATGGCACCTTATGGATCTCGATATGGAAACACGGCCTGCTGAATTATGACCAGGTCAACAGAAAAATTATCCGGCACCTCGTAAATGAACCGGGCCGTGACAATTCCTTAAGCACGTCTGAGATCAATACACTGTATACCGGTCGGGACGGTTCGCTCTGGGCCGGAACATACAAGGGAAACCTGGAAAGAATAAGCATGGTAAACGGATTACCGGTATTCGAAAGTTATTCGATGGGACCTGCGCCATCGGGGCTCAGCGATGACAGGATAAATTTCATCATAGAAGACAACCAGGGTAACATATGGATTGGTACGGAAATGGGAATGAATATCATGGATAAAACAAAGGGGTATATATCTCATTTTTTTCATGATGCGAATACTAATAATTCTCTGAGCAGCAACCATCTGTGGTCAGGATACCGCAGTTCGAATGGTATAATCTGGATTGGTTCGCTCGAAGGCGGTGTTAACATATATGATCCCGGAAGAAGAAAATTCCAATCCAATTATCCTTTCATCAATACAGCCAAAGAGCAACCCCATAAATTCGTCAAATCCATTTATAAAGATACCAAGGGCATACTTTGGGTAGGTACTGATTCCGGACTAAACAAATTCTCTGCACAGGGTGAAATCCTTACCACCTATGTTCACGGCAATACCGATGAAAGCCTTGATATTGGAGGAGTCTCCGGAATAGTTGAAGATATGGATGGCCGGCTCTGGGTAGGCACATGGGGCGGAGGGTTGCACTATCTGGATCCTGAAAAAAAAGTGCTGAAAAGGTATTACCAACCATCAAAAAACAAGGCGACCCCAAGAGGAATCAGTGATTTGAACATTCAAACCATGAAAAGCGATCATGCCGGAAATATCCTTATCGGAACAACTTTCGGCTATTTGTATCTTTTCAATCCCCGAAAAGATACATTCCAGCGCTTTCTTTGCCAGGACCTGGACAGTCTCAGGGGAGCGCCCATTACTGCCATTTGCCCGGACAAAGACGGTTCGGTTTGGATCGGCCTGATAGAAAATGGTGGGTTAATCCACCTAAACCCGATGACAGGAGAAGCAGACAGGTATTTTCTGAAAGAACAAGACAAGGATTATTCTCTTAGCAGCAACGATGTCTTTTGCCTGCTCGATGATGATGACCATTTATGGATTGGCACCAAAAACGGACTGAACCACTTGAATAAAAGCGCCGGGACAATCACGGTTTATGATGAGAAACAAGGGCTTTCCAATAAATCGGTGCTCAGTATACAGAAAGATATTGAAGGAAATATCTGGTTTAGCACACCCCAGGGCATTTCAAAATTTGATAAACAATCCGGGCAGGTATATAATTATGACGGCAGGGACGGAGCTTTGGGAAATTGCATCGTGTCATGGAAAGGGATAAACCCTGAACTATATTTCGGGGGGATTAACGGCATATTCTCTTTCAATCCACTTACCATCATCAACAACTCATACATCCCACCTGTAGTTTTTACATCGATCAGGATTTATAACGAAACCGTTTACCCAAATGCTGAAAATTCCCCCCTGGAAAAGCATATCAACCAAACAGACAGGATCGTGCTTAATCATAACCAAACATCATTTTCCCTGGAGTTTGCTGCACTGAATTATACCCTTCCTGAAAAAAATCAATACAGGTTTAAACTGGAAGGGTTTGATCCGAACTGGGTACATGCAGGTACGCGGAATATCGCCTATTATACGAATGTCCAGAAGGGAACCTACACCTTTAAAGTTCAGGGCTCCAACAATGATGGTTTATGGAATGAAGAGGCCCGGACACTAGAAATCGTTATCCTTCCACCTTGGTGGAACACCTTATGGTTCAAAATACTGATACTTGTTTTCATTATTGCGGTTATTTCTTTGTGGATCATAATCAGGACCCTCAGACTCAAACAACAGCAGAAACGCCTTTTAAAACTTGTCAAAGAAAGAACCCGTGAAATTGAGGACCAAAAGGTCATGATCAGGGAGCAGGCAAGAAAGATCCATGCTTCCGACCAATTGAAGATCAGATTCCTTACCAATATATCTCATGAATTCAGAACTCCCCTGTCATTAATAATTAATCCCATAAATAATTTGATTAATGAGTTTGCAGACAGGGAAGAATACAAGACACCTTTTACAGTCGTAAAAAGGAACACCCTGCGCTTAATTGCCCTGATCAACCAGTTTCTCGATATCTCCAAGATTGAAGCTGGTGAACTCAAACTGGCCGTGGCCAGAGGGGATATTATCAAGTTTGTTAACGATATATTTGATAATTATCGTTTTGCTGCCACAAAAAAAAATATCAGGTACAACATCTCTATCCCAATAAAAACCCATGTATGTTACTTTGATGGAGACAAAATTGAAAAAATTCTTTACAATCTCCTGTCAAATGCGCTGAAGTTCACACCATCAGGCGGTGAGATCAGCGCAGAAGTAAGGCTAACCAGTCCCTTTCGTGGCACTCACCCCTTGTTTGATCATAAAAATGGAGATCCTGCAGACTCAACCCATATCGAGATCATTGTCAAAGACACTGGAGCAGGCATACCAGAAGACAAGTTGGAGAAAATATTCGAAAGATTTTACCAGATTGAAGGTGACAAGAATTATCTCCCTGGCGGCACTGGAATCGGGTTATCGCTGACAAAGGACCTTGTGGACATTTACAGGGGCAAACTGGAGGTTAAGAGCAAGCCTCATGAAGGATCGGAGTTTAAAGTACTTTTGCCAACTGACAAGAACTTCTTCGAACAACATGAATTCGTTATGTGTGCACCTACACATGATGAATTAAGATCCGAACTTGCAATGCTTGATGAGGACCACCTTGACATGCATCCTGCCGATGAGGTGGCTGAGCAGCAGGAGCATCCTGAAGGCTCACCGCTGGTACTCATTGTGGAGGATAACCGCGAAGTAAGGCAATACGTGGCCAGTGCACTGAAAAACAAATACAATATATTACAGGCCCGGGATGGTGTCGAAGGCTTTAAGAAGGCATTGAAACACCTGCCGCAGCTAATCATCAGTGACGTCATGATGCCAAAAATGGATGGTTTTAAGTTATGTGAGAAAGTAAAGAATGACATGCTGACATGCCATATACCTGTGATCCTGCTTACGGCAAAAGCTGCCAATAGCGACATTCAGGAAGGAATTGAGACAGGAGCCGATGCATATATATCCAAACCGTTTGATGTCAGCATCCTGAAAGCAACTGTCGACCAGTTGATCGAAACGAGGGAAAAGCTGAAAGAGCTATTCAGAAGAAAGCTGATCCTCGAACCCAAAGATGTTGAAATCACCTCGCCCGACGAAAAACTATTGAAAAGAATTATTACAGTGCTTGATGATAAACTGTCTGATCCGGAGTTCAGCGTTGAACAATTGGGTAAAGAGGTTGGCCTCTCACGTACACATCTTTACCGCAAGATCAAGAGTCTTACCGACATGACGGCCATCGAGTTTATACGGAACATACGCCTGGAATACGCAGCCCGGTTATTACAACAAAATAAACTGTATGTCTCGGAGGTAGCCTATATGTCCGGTTTCAAGGAACTATCCTATTTCAGAAAAGTGTTTAAAGAGATGTATGGGATGTCACCCCAGGAATTTGCCGAAAGCAAAAAAGTCTTGTCTGATGATGCCGTAATCAACAACTGACCCATGCCTTTTACAAAACCCAATACCAGGTAAAATTACCAAAGACATCTTTTCTTTGATCATTTCCCCCATTTGCTGCGGTCCACAGCAAAAAGCTTTGTATCTTTTCCTTTGATGATTACCTTTGCACCTTTATGTCTGCTTATCCTATAATTCACAATCATCCTGTACACCCATGCCACTCAACATACCCGATAACCTGCCGGCCATTGAGATCCTGAAAGAGGAAAACATCTTTATCATGGAGCAGCGAAGGGCCCTCAGCCAGGATATCCGTCCGCTGCGTCTGGCCCTGTGTAACCTCATGCCTTTGAAGGTCACCACCGAGACCGATTTCATACGCCTGCTCTCGAACAGCCCGCTGCAGATCGAACTCGACTTCATCTACATGGACAAACACGAATCGAAAAACACGGCCAAGGAGCATCTTAATATCTTTTACAAGACCTTCGGTCAGGTCAGGGAAAAGCGTTATGACGGGCTGATCATCACCGGGGCACCTGTTGAACACCTCCCTTTTGAGGAGGTCGACTACTGGGAAGATCTGAAGGAGCTGATGGACTGGAGCCTGACGCATGTAACCAACACCATGCATATTTGCTGGGGTGCGCAGGCCGGGCTTTACCATCATTATGGGATAGGCAAGTACCCCCTGCCGGCCAAGCTTTTCGGTGTTTTCAGGCATCACCTCACCCAAAAGAACATGCCGCTCTTCAGGGGCTTCGACGACACATTCCTGGTACCACACTCCCGCTACACCGAAACCCGCGCTGAAGATATTCAAAAGCACCCTGACCTCATTCTTGTGGCCCTGTCAGACAAAGCCGGCGCGCATGTCATTGTCTCGCGCAACCATAAGCAGGTATTCATCACCGGGCACTTTGAATACAACCGCGAATCACTGAAAAATGAATACCTCCGCGATAAATCGAAAGGTCTGGCCATCGAATTGCCCGAGAACTATTTCCCCTGCAACGACCCTGAAGAGGAACCCCGACAGCTATGGAGAGCCAATGCCAACCTGTTCTTTATCAACTGGCTGAATTACTACGTCTACCAGGAGACCCCCTATGAGTGGGCATTGTAGCAATCATACCTGACAGCAATGGTCCCGGCCTGTTTCAAACCACTGCAGGGACGAAATCATTGCGACGACGCATTTTTCGGGTAAGCGGATATTGCATTTTCCATTTATCTTTACAGAAATATTCATCATGAAGCATTATTCCGGCCTTATTCTTTTTGTGCTCTTCTCCTGCATCACTGTTCAGGCCGTGAACCCCCCATCCCACAAGAAAGATATTGATGAAGTGTTGTCAGAATACATGGCTTATATCAGCGCCGACAGCATTCAGTCTTATATGCAGGGCCTGGAAGATTTCCAGACCCGGTTTTGCCTGGCCGGCAACCAGCGAGAGGTGGCTGTATGGATCATGGACCGGTTTTTTGGTTTTGGCTACGAGGAGGTGCGTCTGGATTCCTTCCTGTTAAAGGTGGAATACCCCAGGAGGAGCGGCATCACCTATGAGACATGGCAATATAATGTTGAATGCACCTATCCGGGGCATACCTATCCTGAGCAGGTATATGTGCTGGGTGCACACCACGATGCAATAGCGCAGGGCAATCCGTTTTTATATGCTCCGGGCGCCGACGACAATGCCAGCGGGGTTGCCGCTGCGCTTGAAGTTGCCAGGATCATGATGACCCATGGCTATTCACCCGCTGCAACAATAAAATTTGTCACATTCGCCGCCGAAGAACTGGGTCTTCACGGCGCTTTTGATTATGCGGGCAAAGCCAAAGGATCCGGCACGGACATTAAGCTGATGATCAACAACGACATGATCAGCTATGCCACCCGGCCTGAGAGCGAATGGGCAATACAGGTACAGGAATACCCCGACGCGCAATGGGCTGCAGACCTGGCGAAGGAGGTGATCAAACGGTTCACCCTCCTTAATGCGGTGGAAACAAGCCGGTATATTCATGCCACCGACAGCTGGGCATTTCATCAGAACGGATACCCCGCCATATTCTTCATTGAAGATGAATTCACCCCATATTACCACACTGCAGAAGACCTGGTCGCTTCTACCAACAAGCACTTTGCCGCGGAGGCAGTGAAGATCTCACTGGGCATGCTGATCAGCCTGAATGGCCCGCGAACTGCAACCTATGCAGATGAACCGGCAGTGACCGGGCCTGTTCTTTTTAACTTTCCGAATCCCTTCTCAGAAAGAACCACCATTGCTTATGAGCTGCAACAGCCCGAAGCCGTCAGCATGATGTTGTATGATGTTCACGGAAGGCTTGTGGAGGTTATCAGCGCTGGATGGCAGCAGGCGGGCCGCCACCATGTTGTATGGGACAGCCGGGGGCTGAACCAGGGCATTTATTTCTGCCGTTTACAAACCGGCACAGGAATTGCTGCGATAAGACTTATGAAATACCGGTAAGCATCAATGAATAACCTTTACAAACGTTGAGCCCCCCTCTGAAAACGTTATTTTTGTATTTTCGGCAGATTGCGCAGATGGTAAACAATTCATCTTCAACGAAAGAATCAGAGGAAATCCGCGGGAAATTACTTTCCCGGGCCGTGCTAAACCTATAAACAAACACATGTAATTAAAAGAACGGAGGTAACCATGAGCCAGGCTGCAGTGCTTAACACATTTGAGACCATCCTCACGATGGATTACGGCACCCGGTTTTTCAAAGCCGATCTGCATTTTCACACCCCTGCTTCGGCCGATGCCAGGGGCAGCAACAGGTACAACTTCAATCCTTATGCCAGGCAGAGGCAGGAACAATTTGACAGCCGGGAGAAGATCATGGCTGAATCGGTAAAAATTGCGGCAAAGATTGTTGAACGCCACCTTGAAGAAAAGGTTTCGGTGGTTGCCATTACCGACCACAATTGTATCGGCACCCTCTGGATGGACCCTGAGGCCAGTGGCAATTTTATGGATCTGACAGCGCCGACATGGTACGAGCTGATCGATGATGAGGCCCGGAAAATTAACGAGGCAGCGGGCAGACAAGTGCTGACTATTTTGCCGGGCGTTGAGATCAGCAATTCAGGTATTCATCTGCTGGCCATATTCCCTCCCCAGAACCCCAGGCGTACCGCACATTTCATCATCTGCGACCTGCTGAAGGAGGCCGGTTTCCGCATCGATGAATGGGGTGTGGTGGCTGCAACCGGAAGAACCAGCGTATACGATACCATTGAGTTTGTGACCCGCAGGGGTGGAATCGTCATCCCGGCGCATATCGACGGTTCGGATCAGGCATTGTTGCGGCTTTTCAGGCTCACCAGCAGCAATATGAAGAACATCCTGATGAATGAAAACCTTGCAGCCGTTGAGATCGTTAACCCGGCCCGGATACAGAGAGTCGATCCCAAATTGAAAAAATCAGTGAAAAAATGGATGGACGATTTCAGGAGGGATGCTGACCTGAACACCTTCGCCTTTACCCAGGGCTCCGATGCCCACGACCTGCCCACCATCGGCAAACGCTATTCTCTCGTCAAAATGACAACACCCTCTTTCGAAGGTTTGAACGATGCCATAAAAATACCCTCTTCAAGGGTGAGGCTGTCTGACGAACATAAACCCTGGGATGGACTGTTCATACTTGGTGTTGAGGTAAACACCAGATTCCTCGGCAAGAAAACCATCCGGTTCAACAGATACCTTAACTGCATCAGCGGCAACAGGGATACCGGCAAGTCAATATTTTTCAAGCTGATGCAATGCGCGGTAAACGAACACCTGCCGCTTGAAGAGGGAAGCGTAAGCGTTTTCATGGAAGCTGTCAGGGACGAAGAACGGAGGTTTTATGCCTATTACCGTGACAGCCGGAAACAAGGCATCCAACTTTATGAGATAGACAGAAAAAACAAAGAAGCAAAACGAATAGAAGACCCTGACCAGAATGATCATTTTGTGAAACCCCGTTTCTTCATTCCCGGGCGAATCGATGAAATATCGGAATCCCATCAGGCTTTTCAGGATTTCTTCACCAAGCATTTCGGACAAGCATCAGAAACAGCGGCAAGTAAGTTTAACGACCTGTTTTCCGTTCCCTTGTTCCTGGAAGAATCAAAAGCACAGATACTCAGGCTTGCAGTGCAGGATGGCAATTACGTTCTGTCATTCAATGTCAACTGGACCATAAAGGGCGGCAGGGAAAGGTTTGTTGATTTTTTCTCGCTCAGCAAGAGCAAAAGACGATGCGCCCTGATAATTATACTGATCATCTGCACACACTTCGGGCCAGTGAATATCGATGCCCCGGAAGATTTTCTTGATAATTCCGACATCTCCGGTTACCTTGCTCCCATTATCAGAAAATATAAAGACCATAAGCAGATCAACATTATCAGCGCCAACCCGTCGATTGCCGTAAATGCCGACCCCGACAATTATATCCTTTTCGGAATGAACAGCCGCAACAGGGTCGAAGTGCATGCCGGCTTTTCTATTGATGAGCTTCAGAATAAGTCCAGATTGATTGATTTGCTTGAAGGAAGCATGAATTCTTTTATCCACCGTAAACAAAGATATGAGAATACGGTTTAACTTTGAGTTATGCCAAAATCACTGACTGCCATATTCTTTCTGATCACGTTTCTTGCCACCGGAAAGCAAGCTTACCCGCTTTCCGGACCAGAAAAACAAAGGCAACTGCACTTCTTCTACCCCGGCATCCGAATAAACTATGAACGTGATCCGGGATACTCCCCTTTGATTTACAAAGGCATACAACCTTCCTTCTCCATAGCCTATTCCGTCAGCAAATCCGGATTTACCAGTAAATACATCACAAACTTCTCTTCAGGAAACATCTCGAACAAATGGAATAACAAGGTACATGTATACAATGCCGGGATACAGATATTTAAGTTCTACCACCGGGAGAAGGATCCTTCCAATGGCCTTTTTTTTGGCTGGTCAAACAACAATGAATACAATACCAGGGAGACAGACAACGGTGGCAACTTTAAAAACCGCATTGAATATTTCACCTCTTTGGGTCCCGCGATAAATCTTAGCAAGCCAATTATGCTGTTCAACAGGCAGTTCTATTTTAAGGTGCTTGCCCAAACACAATTGATCGGGTTCAAGATGCAGTCGTCGTATGTAACCTCAATGCTTCCCGGTTTTGAAGAGCCCTCAAAAAACGGGATCAGCGCCTTGCTGTATTCCCTTGAACCCTTTCACCCTTTTAATTCTTTGAACTTTGGCATCAGGCCAGGCTTCGACTACGAGTTCCGACAGCAAAGCAGGCTGACCATCAGCTACCATTATAATTATATTCGCCTTACGGGTGCCCATAGGGTGGAGAAAAGCCGCGGCACATGGTATGCCGGCATCATAACACGGATATGAAGCATATTATAACATATCTACTGGGCAAATGCCGTAAAAAGATTCCGGTTTGGGCATTTTTTCTTTTTCTTAGTGGGATGGTTTTGTCCACTGCCTGTGAAGATATTATCATGCGGCCAGATCCGGCAGACAGTCCGTCGGCAGTATTTGAGCATCTCTGGACCGATGCCAGAGACCGGTATTCCTTTTTCAAGGTAAAAAACATTGACTGGGAAGAAATTGGCAACCAATACCGCAGTCAGATCTCTGATGGGATGAGTGACCAACAACTCTTCAAGCTGCTTGTAGATATGCTGTATGAACTCAAAGACGGCCACGTTACACTGTCGAGTGCTTTTGAGCGAAGCCCAAGCTGGGAATGGTACAAAGGCTATCCTGATAACTACAACCAAACCCTGGTTGACCGTTATTACCTGAAAAGGGATCATCTGGTAACGGGTCCTTTGCGCCACCAGGTCATAGATTCCATATTGTATGTAAGTTACCGGACGTTTTCCGACAACCTTACAGAATTACATATTGATCAGCTGATGAGCCGTGCACAAGGTCTGAGAGGGGTGATCATCGACGTGCGGCACAACAGCGGGGGAAGTCTCCGGAACGCGCGCCTGCTTGCTTCATGTTTTACCGACAGGCAGCTTACATATGCCCGTCAGCGATACAAAACCGGACCTGGCACCCATGATTTTACTTCCTGGGAAGACATTACATTGAGTCCGCGGAGTGGTCAACGTTTCGCAGGTCCGGTTGTTCTGCTTACCAACCGCAGGTCATACAGCACCTCCACCTTTTTCGCCCAGATGATGCGCACCATACCGCATGCCACACTGATAGGCGATTATACGGGAGGGGGCGGCGGAATTCCGGTCACCGGTGAGTTGCCCAACGGCTGGACATACAGACTATCCGCCAGCCAGGCCATTACCCCCGACGGCGATCATATGGAACTCGGCGTGCCCGTCGACATAAAAACGGATTTAATAAGCAGTGAGGTACAAAAAGGTGTAGACACCATCATCGAAACGGCGCTTGATTACATACAATCACTGTAAATCAAGCCCCGCCTGTCTTGCGTTTCTCAAGCACAAACTTTTCTATCTCCACCATTACAAAGACCATGAAACCTGCTGCCAGCGGATACAAACAATGGCTCGACTTAACTCGAGATGTGTCGAAAAGGTTACTCA
>Ga0114946_10002400_pt1 | contig 12858 bp, 14 predicted proteins | sample WalLakDeSediment_FD_88676 | JGI IMG/M metagenome (GOLD analysis project Ga0114946, IMG submission 88676) | Lake sediment microbial communities from Walker lake, Nevada to study Microbial Dark Matter (Phase II) - Walker Lake 11/02/13 Deep Sediment | ecosystem: Environmental > Aquatic >...
CCCGACGTGCAACGCTTTGGCTCCTGAACTCCGTCTACGAGCAGCAGTTCGGGGCGCCCATTCGGGCGCCCGACGTGCAACGCTTTGGCTCCTGAACTCCGTCTACGAGCGGCAGTTTGCGGGCGCCCTCTCGGGCGCCCGCAAACTGCAATGCTTTGGGTCCTGAGCTCTGCTCAGGACCCAAAGCGCATGATCTTCATGTACTTCTCGATCGCCTTCTGGGTGCGCACGACGTCCTTGTCGGTCAGCTTGTAGCGACCGTCGGTGAGGCCGCGTTCGATGACCTCGCGGCTGCGCGCCAGGGTCTCGGCACCGGCGGCGGTCAGCGTGAGGCGGCGCTTGCGGCCGTCGTCGTCGGCGCGCGAGCGCTCGATGAGGCCGCGGGAGACGAGCCGGCTGATCACGTGCGACACGGTCGGCGAGGCCTGATTGAGGCGCACGGCGATGTCGGTGGGGAAGGCGACACCGACGTCGATCGCGTGGAGGACGGAGAGGTCCTGCACCGTCAAGCGAGCCTCCGTCTCGAGCCACTCGTTGAGCAGCCGATCGGTGTCGCGGGCGGACTGGAGGACCAGGCGGAAGAGCTCGAGGAGGTCTGAGGTAGCAGCCATCAGGAATCCACCTTACACGTGACGAGTGAATCAACGAGCGTTATACGACCTCGTCATCGTGAGTTCAGGTTACATCCTGGAGCGGTTCCGTCGGTTGTGTACTTGACGAGGGACACATCCGGGGATAGCACAATCGCTCACGCACCTCCACCGTCGCGGCACGAAGCCACGGTCCCCTACCTGCGTTTCGGTCGTGACGGTATCGGTCCTCGGCTTCGGGGCGTCAGGTAGCTTCGGGCGGGCGGCAAGCGCCGGGACCCCTCACGGCGCGAACGCGGGGTCGCGCCACACGATCAGCGTGGCGCAGTCGCCGGTGGCGTGGTCCTCGAGGTAGCCGCGCAGCAGGCCCTCGACGGCGAAGCCGTTGCGCAGCTGCACCGTGAGCGTGGGATCGAACAGCTCGCCCGCAACGACCCGCGCCACGTAGTCCTCGATGGAGAGCGCGTCGCGGTAGCGCGGGTAGCCGGGGAGGGCGCCACCCGCGACGATGCCCCGCTTCCGGTGGCGCCGCACCAGCGCCTTGCGGGCGTCGTAGAGGCGGCGGGCGATGCCGAGCCCGCGGTAGTCGGGATGCACCGAGATGTCGGCGCCGTAGTACCAGGCGCCGTCCGGGTCGTGGTGGCCGAACCAGCCGTCGTCGATCATGTCGCGGAAGGTGTGCTCGGGGTGGTCGAAGTCGAAGTCGGTGAAGAAGCCGGATCCGAGGCCGACCACCCGCGTGGCATCCAGCGGGGCGCCGGCCGCGGTGCCCGCGGGTGCGGCGCCGGCGCGCGCGCCGCCCGCCTCGGCCACCAGGTCGGCCTCGGCAAAGACCTCCCGGTGGCGCAGAAAGTGCTCGGCGCGCATCAGCTCCTGTGGGCCGAGGTTGGGGAAGCACGTCACCTGCAGCGCCTCGAGCTGCGGCGCGTGCCACGCCTCCGAGGGGACGATGCGGACGCCTGCGACCACGGCGGCACGACGGCCGTCGAGCGGCCCCGGATCGGTGGGCGCGGCGCTCATGCGGGGAGCGGCACCCGGACGTACGGCGCCTCGCTCGGGAGCCCGCGGACGGCCCAGAAGTCGCCGGTGGCGGGCCGCATGACCACCGCCCCACAGGTCGCGACGTGGCGGGGCGGCACCCCGCGATAGCAGATTGCCTCGCCGTCGCGGGTGACCGCCTGCAGGTCCTCCAGCGTGAGGCCGCCCCGGTCGAGCAGCGCGACGCCGCGAGCGAGGCGTCCGGCGCTGCTGGCGACCGCGGCGGCGTCGCGCGGCCGCTCGAGGGCGATCGTCTCGCCGATCAGGCAGTGGTTGGTGTGCACCAGGGCGTCGCCCGCGAGGGGCGTCACCACCGTGCGGGTGGTCGTCGCCTCGACGTTGGCGCCGCGCCCGTGGCGGTCGAGCAGCAGGTAGTTGTGCGCACCCGCGAGGCGTGCCTCGGTGAGGCAGCGCAGCGCGCCGTCCAGGTCGCGCTGCTGCAGCGCCTTGCGCACGACGAAGGGCCAGGTGACTCCCACGTCGCCGTCGCCGGCCGAGAGGTTGTTGATCCCGACGCACAAGCCGTGCTCGTTCATGCCGATCATGCCGACGCAGCCGACCGTGGTGAACGCGACGAAGGCGGGCGCGCTGGAGGGTGCGCCGCGCAGGACGATCACGTGCTCGGTCGCCGACTCGTGCATGTCCCAGGTCTGGCCGAGCATCGCGTGGGCGTCCGCGCTGCGCTCGCCGGGCACCAGGAAGGCGGTGCAGTCCATCGCCTCCTCGGGCGTCATCGCCGCCACAGGCGGCGACACACCGCCGACGGCGTACACCGTGTCGACGAAGTCGGTGAAGCCGTTGACGATCAACACCTCGGCGGGCGCGAGTTCGGCGGCCTCCGCCATCGCGACGATCTCGGCCGCGAGGTCGGGGGCGTAGGCGCGGTGGGCGTCGAGGCAGCGCTCACCCAGCGCAAGCACGCCAGCGCGGTCGAGCTCGCGGCCGGTCCATGCGGTCGTGCCCGCGAGCCGCACGCGCTCGTCGGCGAACGCACGCAACTGCTCGCGGGCGACGCGCCCGTGCTCGGCCCCCATGTTTTCCGGGCTGCCCGCAACGTCGAGAACGGGTAGCGTCTTCGCGTGTCCCCCGGGCGTCCCCATGGCGCCTTCCGCGGGGACCCTCACGCCAGCACCGACGCGTGGTCGACCCGCCAGCGGGCGACGACCTCGGTGTCGCGTGGCAGCATGCCCTCGTAGCCGGCAAGCTGGTTCTGCACCCGGACGACGAGCCGGACACCGTCGCCGCCGTCGATCCGGTAGCGGGTGTCGGTGCCGATGTAGTGGGCCTCGACGACGCGGCCGCGAAGCTCGCTCAGGCGCACGTCCGCCTCGAGGCCGAGGCGGGCGTGCGCGGCGGGGCCGGCGGCCGGCGAGAGGTCGATCTTCTCGGGGCGGACCGCGACGGCGACGGCGCCCGCGACGGCCGCGTCCGGATCTCGCAGCGGGGCGCGCAGCGTCCGGCCACCGGGCAGCCGAACGATCCCCATCGCCCCCTCGCGCGCCTCGAGGACGCCGTCGATGAAGTTGGTCTCGCCGATGAAGTCGGCGACGAAGCGGCTGGACGGGCGCTCGTACACCTCGTCCGGGGGGCCGACCTGCAGCGCCTTGCCCGCGGACATCACCGCGATCCGGTCGGCCATGGTCAGCGCCTCCTCCTGGTCGTGCGTGACGTAGACGAAGGTGATGCCGACCTGCTGCTGCAGTTGCTTGAGCTCGTACTGCATCGCCTTGCGCAGCTTGAGATCGAGGGCGCCGAGCGGCTCGTCGAGCAGCAGCACCGCGGGGCGGTTCACGAGCGCGCGCGCCAGCGCCACGCGCTGCCGCTGCCCGCCCGAGAGCTGGCCGGGACGGCGCTCGCCGACGCCGGGCAGGTGCACGAGCTCGAGCGCCTCGTCGGCCCGGCGGCGGGCCTCGTCCCCGGCGACGCGGGCCATGCGCAGGCCGAACATGACGTTCTGCCGCACCGTCATGTGCGGGAACAGGGCGTAGTCCTGGAAGACGGTGTTGACCGGTCGGTGGAAGGGCGGCACGCCGTGCACGGGCCGGCCGCGCAGGAGGACCTCGCCGGAGGTGGGGTCCTCGAAGCCGGCGATCGCTCTCAGGGTGGTCGTCTTGCCGCACCCCGAGGGGCCCAGCAGGGCGAAGAACTCGCCCTCGCGCACGGATAGCGACACGTCGTCGACCGCGCGCACCACCTGGCCGCGGCGGTCCACGAACTCCTTGGTCAGCCGACGCACCTCGACGGCGGGGGTCGCCATGCTGGGCACGAGTCTACCGTCCGGGCGCGTGTGCGCTCGCGGGCGCGGCCCGCGAGCGCCAATCACCGCCCGATGAAGATCTTCAGCTCGTCCCAGGCATCGTTGTATCTCTGCTCGAGCGCGCTGTCCTGCACCACGCGGAAGAGCCGCTCCTCGGTCTCGGCGTCGGGGTAGATGCCCGGGTTCGTCAGCAGCTCCTCATCGATCAGGCCCGCGTCCACGGCCGCCTGGTTGGGGCTGCCGTAGGCGGTGTAGTTGGCGATGTCGGCGGCAACCGCCGGATCGAGCAGGTAATCGAGGAAGACGTGGGCGAGCGGGACGTTGCTGGCGCCGACCGGGATGACGAGGTTGTCGACCCAGAAGTTGGCGCCCTCGGACGGGATGACGAAGGCGAAGTCGTCGCACTCGCACTCGTCCATGATCTGGAAGATGTCGCCCGAGTACTCGACCACGATGTCGATCTCACCGCGCAGCAGCAGTTCTTGGCCGTCGTCCTGGTTGATGTAGACCACGTTGCGGCCGTGGTCGATCATGAAGCGCTTGATGGCGTCGATCTCCTCGGGATCGCCTGTGTTGGGGTCGAGACCCATCGCGACGGCGGCGGATCCCATCATCGCGCGGATGTCCTCGATCCAGCTGACGGGACCGTCGTAGGTGAACATGTCCATCCAGCTGGTGACCTCGAAGCCGACCCGGCCCACGTGGTAGCCGATGCCGAGCGTGCCCCACTGGTAGGGGACCGAGTAGCGGTTGCCGGGGTCGAAGTCGAGGTCGAGGAAGGTGAGGTCGAGGTTGCCCCAGTTGGGGATCAGGTCGCGGTCGACCGGAACGAGCAGGTCCTCCTCGATCATGATGGCGACGACCCGATCCGAGGGCACCGCGATGTCGTAACCGGGGTTACCCTGCCGCATGCGGGCGAGCATGTCGTCCTCGCCGGGGTAGGTGTCGTAGATGACGCGGACGCCGCAGGCGGCCTCGAAGTTGGCCACGGTGTCGTCGGCGATGTAGGTGGTCCAGTTGTACACGGAGAGCGTCTGGCCGGCGAAGCCGGCGGGGCAGACCCACTCGGACTCGGCGTGGGCGGCGGCGGCGAGCACGAGGGCTGCGGCGACGGCGGCGTTCAGCAGGGCGCGTGGCGACATGGCGCTCCTCTCCAGCGGGGACGTTCCGCGTCGGTTGGCGCGGCGGTCGTGTCTGCGGGACCCAGCCGGTTCCCCACGAAATCAGCATGATAGCAGCCCCGCCGCGGACGCGAGGTCCGCGGCGGGGCCACGTCTTGGACTGGGCTCAGCGCTTCGTCGGCACCGGGCACGTCGAGATGCCGAGCACCCGGTAGAGCGGGCAGAAGCCGACGATCGCGGTGGCGACCAGCACGAGCCCGACGATGCCGAGGACGACGGCCAGCGCACCGCCGAGCCAGCCGGCGATCCAGGCGATGAGGAGCACGGCGCCGACGATGGCGCGGAGAATCCGGTCGGTGTTGCTCTCGTTGCGGACCATGTGTACCTCCGAGCCTCAGCGTAGCGCGCATTTATCACCATGTCGATGGTAAGAATGGTGTCAACCATGGAGACCCGAGACCGCGTCCTGCGCCACCTGAAGCGGAACGGCCCCGCGACGGTCGCCCAGGTCGCCGCCGCCCTCGACCTCAGCGCCAACGCCGCCCGCCACCACCTAGGACGCCTGTCCCGCGAGGGGGCGCTGACCGGCGAGACCGACCGGCGCCACCGCGGTGCGGGGAGACCGGCGATCCGCTACGCGTTGACGCTGGCGGCCGAGGGGGCCTTCCCCAAACGCTACCCGCAGCTGCTGTCCGCACTGCTGGATCAGGCCGAGCAGCACGACCTGCTCGCCCGCCTCCTCGCCGGCATCGTCGAGGCCTGGGCGGCACCGCAGCGGGCGGCGCTGGCGCGGCGGCCGCCGCGGGAACGGCTGCGCGCCCTCCTTGAGCGGCTCGACTACGGCGACATGCTGCCCGTGCTGACCGAGGACGCCGACGGGTGGCGCCTGGTCGCCCACAACTGCGTCTACCGCGACGCCGGCTGCCAGGCGGCCGGTGTGTGCGACCTCCTGCCGCGGGTGATCGAATCGGCGACGGCGCTCAGTGCCGAGCGGCTCGAATGCCAACGCGACGGGCGCCCCGCATGCGTCTTCACAGGCGGTTGGCACGAACGACCTTAGGATGCCCGGATGGACATGCCGCATGGCGCGACGCGCACCCGCGCGACACGCACCCGCAACCCGGTGCCCGGCGTCATCGCCCTGGTCTTCCTGCTGGCCTCGGTGCCCTACATCCTGTTCTCGGACCGGCTCCTGCTGGGGCTCGTGCATGACGCCGCCGCCCTGACGGCCTGGCAGACGATCAAGGGTTGGGGCTACGTCCTCGTCGCAGCGGGCGTCGTCTACCTCCTCGAGCGGCGCATCGCGCACCGGCACGCGGGGGCGCTGGCGCAGCAGCGAGCGGCCTACGACGCCGCGATCGAGGGCTGGGCACGGGCCCTCGACCTGCGCGAGCACGAGACCGGCGGGCACGCGCGGCGGGTGACCGAGCTCGCACAGCGGCTGGGGCAGCGGCTCGGCCTCGGCCCCAAGGAGCTGGAGGATCTGCGGCACGGCGCGCTGCTGCACGACGTCGGCAAGATCGGCGTGCGCGACGCGGTGCTGGGCAAGCCCGGGCCACTCGACGAGGACGAGTGGACGGAGATGCGCCACCACACCGTGCTGGGCCACGAGCTCTTGCTCGGGCTTCCGGAGCTGCGCGAGGCGACGACCGTCGTGCGCTCGCACCACGAGCGCTGGGACGGCAGCGGCTACCCAGACGGCCTGGCCGGCGAGGCGATCCCCCGGTTCGCGCGCATCTTCGCCGTCGTCGACGTGTACGACGCGCTCCGGAGCGATCGGCCCTACCGCCACGCCTGGCCCGAGACCGAGGTGCGCGCCCACCTGCGCGCAGAGCGGGGCCGGCAGTTCGACCCCGAGGTGGTCGACGCCTTCCTCGACATGCTCGGCGGCGGCGCCTGAGCGGGGCCGGCCGATCGACGCCGGTCACAGTAGGTTCGGCACGACCTCGGTGGCGACGCCCCAGGCGGCGATGCCCAACAGGAGCACGCCCGAGACGCGGGTGAGCAGGCGGTGGCGGCGGTTCAGCCAGCCCGTCCAGCGGCGCTGTCGCGCGCCCGTCAGCCAAGGCAGCAGGACCAGCGGCCAGCCGAAGCCGAGCCCAAACGCCAGCACGTATCCGAGCTCGATCCCGAGGGCACGCGGGTCGCCTGCGCCGAGCACGAACGCGGCCACGACGACGGGGCCGGTGCACGGCAGCGTCATCGGGGCGAGCATGAGGCCGTAGGCGAACGCGGCCGCGCGCGGGTCGCGCAGGGCCGGGCTGCGCCCGGAGGCCAGCCCGGCGAAGGGGTTGCGGCCCGCCAGCAGCGCGAGCCCGAGGCCCGCCACCAACGCGTAGGTCAGCGGCAGTAGCCACGGGAGCCAGGCGGCGACGGCGGCCCGGGTCGCCATCAGGATCGCGCCCAGCAGCAGCATGAGCACGAGTACCCCGGCCAGGACGAAGAGACCCAGCCAGCGCGGGTCGGTCGTCCGCGCGCCCGCCGCCGGCTCCCGCTGGGCGGCGAGGAACGCGATGAGGCCGGGGTAGAGCGGCAGCAGGCAGACGTTCGTCAGGATCGCGCCGTTGCCGAGCACGAACGCCTGCAGCAGGAGTCCCATCGCCTCACGCCCTCGAATCTCGAGCGGGGACGGTCAGGGCGCGGCCGCGGCCGTCAGGCGCGCGACCAGCTCTGCGGGCGACGAGAAGCCGGTCGTCAGGGGGCCCACGGCACCCGCCGGCGACACGATCACGTGTGGCGTGGACGGCGGGTTGAGCACCGTCCGCCCGAAGCGGTCGGCGAGCAGCCGCAGGAGCGCGTCGTCGGCGACGGCGAAGCGGAACGGCAGGTCGTTCCGCTCAGCGTAGGCGGCCAAGGCGGCGGGGTCGAGGCCGCGCTCGACGCTGACCACCAGGTAGGCGACCGGGACGCCGGCCGCGGCCTCGCCACCGAGCGTGGCGGCCGCCTCGGCGAGGTGGCCGAGCTGGCGCCGGCAGTTGCCGCACCAGGTGGCCATCGTCTCGACCAGCACGACCGACCCCTCGAGGTCGCGGACGGTGAACGGCTCGCCGGTGGCGGCGTCGACGAGCGGATGGTCGAGCCATCCGTCCGCGGCCGGCTGCGTGGCCGTGTCCGCCTGAGCGACGGCGGCGCCGAGACAGGCGATGAGGGCGAGGGTGGCGGCGAGGCGGGCGATCCAGAAACGTGACCGTTGCATCGCGTCATCATGACGACGGCGGAGCCGCGACGTCCGTCTTCCATCGAACGCTGCGCGCACCGTCCGGCCCCACGGCGGTACGGTGGCGTGATGCCCGAACCCACCCTCCGCTCCCGCACGATCGAGAGGTCGCCGGTCCCCTACGGCTGGGTGATCCTCGTCGTGGGGACGCTGGGCCTCATGATGACGACCCCCGGCCAGACCGTCGGCGTCTCCGTCTTCCTCGATCCGATCATCGACGAACTCGGCACGACGCGCCAGACGGTCTCGCTCATGTACACGCTGGGCACACTGGCGGGGGCGTTGGCGCTGCCCTTCGTCGGCCGCTCGATCGATCGCCGTGGCCCGCGCCTGGCGGTCGGCTGGATCGCCGCAGGTCTCGCCGCCGCCTGCGTGTTCATGGCGACGGTGAGCTCGCTGCCGGCGCTGGCGCTGGGATTCGTGCTCCTGCGCGGCCTCGGCCAGGGTGCGTTGGGCCTGGTCAGCCTGCACGTCATCAACGTCTGGTTCGTCAGTCGGCGCGGCCTCGCCGTGGGCGTGACCGGCGTGGGCATGGCGCTGGCCACCGCCGGCTTCCCGTGGCTGATCGAGACCTGGATCGGGGCGTTCGGCTGGCGGGCCGCGTACGCCGGGCTGGGCGCGCTGGTGGCGGCCACGATCCTGCCGCTCGGCATCGCCTTCTACCGCGGCCATCCGGAACGCTTCGGCGCGCTGCCCGACGGCCGCGCGCCCACGTCGGCCAAGGTGCGAACGCTGCCAGCAGAGCCACGGTTCAGCGCGGCCGAGGCGCGTGGCACGCTGACCTTCTGGCTGCTCGCGGGCGCGGTTGCCTGCATCAGCGCCCTGGGCACCGGCCTGATCTTCCACCACTACGACCTCATGGGCGCGCGCGGGATCGACCGGGCGACGGCCACCACGGCCTTCGCCTGGCTCGCGTGGGTGATCGCGATGACCCACCTCGGCTTCGGCGCGCTCTCCGACCGGCTCGACCCGCGCGTGCCGGTGGTGGCGGGCCTGGTCCTGCAGGCGGTCGCGCTGCTGTCCGCCGGCCACGTCACGGCCGCCACGCTGCCCTTCTACGGGATCGTGATAGGCGTGACGCAGGGCATCATGGGCAACGTCTCCGGGACCGCCTTCGCGCGTTTCTTCGGACGCGCCGCGATCGGCGGCATCAAGGGCACCGCCCAGACGGTTTCCGTGGCAGGCGCGGCGGCCGGGCCGGTCCTGCTGGCCTGGGGGCCCGACCTCCTCGGCGGTTACCGGCCCACCCTGTGGGCCCTGATCCCCCTGCCCTTGGCGCTCGCGCTCGCCTGCGCGATCGCGCTGCGGCCGCCGCGGGCGCGGCACCGCGCTGGGTCCCCCGCGACCGGCTGACGTGCGGCGCCGCGGCCCAGCCCTAGGTGTCGCGTGGGGTCGCTCGCCAACACACGAACCACCAGACCCCGCGAGCGTACGCATCGCGGGGTCTGGTTGCACGGGATGCGTCTCGCTTCGTGCATCCCGTCGAACGATCTCGCCGTCGGGGCATCACCCCGCGCCGGGCCCATCCCAGCGCTGCCTTGCGGGTCTCTCGCGTCCTGTGGCCCGAGGAGCCTTGCGCTCCACGCCCCTCGGGTTCAGGGTGACGCCGCTCGACGGCGGCACGTCGGGTGGGGCCCCTTCTTGACCCTCCGGTCCACCGGAGCGATCTAATCGGCGCGCGAACCACCTTCGGTGCAACTCCAGGTTAGCGACGCCCCCCAGGGGGGGCCGGGACTTTCGTCCCGATTTGCGGGTGTTACCCTCCCGCCCCTTGGGCGCCCGGCAGAGGCCCGCAGAACTGCGCCAGACGCGCTCGCAGGTCCTCGGGCACCGGCACCGAGCGCTCCGCGCGGTAGTCGTACGTCACGACCACGGTGGCGATGTCGGCGACCACCTCGCCCCTGGGCGCCTCGGCCATGGCCAACGCCCGCGCGGGCCCGTGGCCCGCCTCCGGCGCGCCCGGCCGCAGGAGCGCCTGGCGCATCCCGATCGAACTGCGACCGATGCGCTCGATCCGGCTGAGCACCAAGAGTGGGTCGCCCACGTGGAGCTGCCGGCGGAAGTCGATCGCCATGTGGGCCAGGATCATCCCCCCGAGCGGGTAGCCGAGCGAGGTGATCAGCTCGATGCGGGCGCTCTCCGAGTAGGTGGCGAAGCTGGCGTTGTTGATGTGCCCGAAGCGGTCGGTGTCGCCGAAGCGCACCTGGATCGGCGTGACGTGCAGCAGGCCGCCGCTCACCGCAGGCCTCCCGGCGTCGGGGGCTCGCGGCGGCCGCGCGCGCCGGCCGACCCCGCGGCCGACCGGCCGCCGGCCGACGCCGCGACCGATCGCGTGCGCGCCCGCCGCTGGCAGCGCGGGCAGTGGTGCGTCCCCCGCTGCCCCACCACGCTGCGCACGAGCGGCGTGCCGCAGCGCGGGCAGGGGTCGCCGTCGTGGCCGTAGGCGTCGAGCTTCTCCAGGTACGCGCCGACCTCGCCGTTCACGGTCCGGTAATCGTAGAGCGTGGTGCCCTGGAGTTCCACCGCCGCCGCCAAGACCTCGCGGATCGCCGCGTGCAGGGCGCGGACCCTCGGCCGCGACAGCGCGCGGGCCGGCGAAGCCGGGTGCACCCGAGCGCGCCACAGCGCCTCGTCGGCGTAGATGTTCCCCACCCCCGCCACCGGCCGCTGCGACAGCAGGAACGCCTTGACGGGCTGCGCCGAGCGCGCCAGCGCCGCCGCGAAGGCAGCGACCGTGAACGCCTCGTCGAGCGGCTCCGGGCCCATCGCGGCGAGGGTCGGCAGCGTTCGGTAGTCGCCCTTCGGCACGACCAGCACGCGGCCGAAGCGGCGCGCGTCCTGCACGTACAGCACGTCGGGCTCGGCGCCGTCGAGGCGGAGGCGGAGGCGGAGGTGCGCCGCGGGCGGGCGCGGCGACAGCACGCCCGTCATGCCGAGGTGCACCACCAGCTCGTCGCCGGCCTCGGCGCCTTCCGGGGCCGGCGAAGGCCCCGACGCCGGTCGCAGCGGCAGCAACAGGAACTTGCCGCGCCGCGTCACCGCCTCGATCCGCTGGCCGACCGCGCGCTCCAGGCCGGCGGTCTTGGGACCGAGGGGTGCGTCGACGCGCTCGACCGCGAGCACCGTCCGGCCCGTCAGCCACGGCGCCAGCTCGCGGCGGACGGTCTCGACCTCAGGGAGCTCGGGGATAGCGGACCGTCCCCTCGTACAGCGCCCGGCCGACGATCGCGCCGTCGAGCCCCAGGCGCTCGTAGAGGTCGAGGTCGGCGTCGACCGCCACCCCGCCGCCGGCGATCAGGCGGTGCGGGAAGGCCGCGCGCACGCGCGTCACCGGCTCCGGATCGACGCCCTGCAGGGTGCCGTCGCGGCTGACGTCGGTGTAGATCAGTTCGCGGACGCCGAGGTCGGCCATGCGGCGCGCCAGCTCAGTGGCCTCGACCGCCGAGGTCTCCACCCAGCCGCGCACCGCCACCCGGCCATCGCGGGCGTCGACGCTGACGACGATCCGTTCGGGCCCATAGCGCTCCACGAGACTGGCCACCAGCGCCGGGTCGGTGACCGCCACGGTGCCGAGCACCACCCGCTGCACGCGCGCCAGCCAGGCGTCCGCCACCGCGAGCGAGCGGACGCCGCCGCCCACCTCGACGCGCGCACCGTGCTCGGCGGCCAGGGCCGCCAGGGCCTCGATCGCGCCGCGGTTGTCGCCGACGCCGAGCGCCGCGTCCAGGTCGACGACGTGCAGCTCGCGCGCGCCCAGGGCCAGCCAGTGACCGCCGGCGGCGACGGGATCGGGGTAGTAGACGGTCTCGCGGCTCGGGTCGCCCTCGGTGAGGCGCACGGCGCGGCCCCCCTGGACGTCGACGCAGGGGACGACGGCAAAACCGCCCTCCGCGCTTCGCGCGGGCGCGCCACCAGCGCGCGCCTCGCGCTCGGACTCAGGCATCTCGGATGGCCAGGACACGGTCCCCCTCCTGGAGTTTCGCCACCTCGGCGAAAAGGTGGATGGCACTCCCGCGGCGGACGAGCAGCGGCAGCAGGTCGCGGGCCCCGACGTCAGGGTCGACCTCGCCCAGGCGCTCGCGGGCCTCCGCGGACGTCAGGTCGACGAGCTCCTGCCCCTTCCGCTGGGCCACGCCCTCCCAACGCGCGAAGTCGAAGGGCGCGCCGCACAGCGGCGAGGCGCCGCAGGCCAGCAGCACGTCGAACAGGCCGCCGTCGCTGTCGGGCTTCAGCATCGCCCGCACGGTCGGCACCAGGAAGTCCTCCCGCGCGCGCTGCGCGACCAACGCGTTCACGGCGGGGTTCGGGGTGATGGCCAGCACCGTGCCGCAGTCCTCCGTCCCCACCGAGCGCAGGGTGGCGCGGTCGAGCGCGTCGCCCTGGACCACGTCGAGCCCGTCGGCCCGCGCCGCGGCGACGTTGGCGGCGTTGAGGTCGAGCAGCCGGACCGAACGGCCGGCGGCAAGCTGCCGCGCGACGCGGCGCGCCAGCGATCCGGCACCCACCACCAGCACCGGTTTGCTGCTGTCGTCGGCGCGCACCAGCTCGCCGCGCCGCTCGAGCCAGCGGACGCCCCACTTGAGCAGCACCGGCACGGACGCGGTCGTGAAGATCGCCATGAACACCAGGATGGAG
>Ga0114946_10002401_pt1 | contig 12857 bp, 12 predicted proteins | sample WalLakDeSediment_FD_88676 | JGI IMG/M metagenome (GOLD analysis project Ga0114946, IMG submission 88676) | Lake sediment microbial communities from Walker lake, Nevada to study Microbial Dark Matter (Phase II) - Walker Lake 11/02/13 Deep Sediment | ecosystem: Environmental > Aquatic >...
AAGCGACCGCTAGCAGTAAAGCAAAGTTGACACTAACCAGGGGTGTAAAAACAAGGAAGATCAGCAGCGGCAAAAAAGAATCAATCAGGCGTGACCCGCGGCCGGATAAGGTTGATTTTAATTCTTCTCGAATCTCCTGAAGTTTAGTCACTGGCACGCTTGCCCATCCAGAATTTACGCCAGTCTCCGCCGCTGGTAAATAAGGCATAGAGCATATAGACGCTGCCGGTAAAGAATCCCAAGATCATCATCAAGACTACCCAAACTACCGAACTAATAAGCGACTTTTCCCGGAACACAATCCAGATCGAAAAAAGGGCAAAGCCAACGTAAAGGTCAACAAAGGAGACCAGACCCCAGGGATTCTGGAGCAGCTCAGCGCCGTCGGCAGCAAAATCCCCAACGGTGAAACCGTAGAAAAGAACCGCCGTCATGGCAAGGGCACCAAGGAATGCAATTAATTTGGCGATGTTCATAGCAACCAATCCACCTATAGAACCAGAATAACCCCAAAGATCACCTCAACCACCAGGCTGAGAGTGTTGGATGATACCACGGAGCGATCCACGAACATGGATATCCCGCGTACCAGGGCAACAACCAGGTAAGTGATGCCCAGCATGGCGTATGTTTCAGGAGCATTGAAATACAGGGCTGAGGCGCCCAGGCCAATGAAGAAAGCACCCAGGACGGCGCGGATTTCGGTGACGCCGCGCCCGCCGCTGACCTGCAAGCCAGTGAAACCCAGGATTTTAAGGGGCCAGAACAGAGAAATCACACCAGTGAGAATGGTTGCCACAGCAACCGCGTATTGAAGAATTGATATGATCATGGGATTATCCTTTCTTATCTCGTTTCTTAGGGAACCAGGGAATGAAGGCATTGGTGGTTTCAGCATACTCAGCAAACCCTGGTTTTGTAACTTTGAGCTCTTTTTCTAACATAGTAACGCCAGAAACATATCTCAAGAAAAGGCTCATGATGAGAGGGCTGATGAAGGTCCACCAGCCACTGCCAGTTGCTAAGGCAAACAGGTAATATGCCCACCACTGGGTGGCATCACCAAAGTAATTGGGATGACGGGTATAGCGCCAGACACCGCTGGTGAGCAACTTCCCCTTATTGGCGGGGTTAGCCAGGAAGCGAGACAATTGCCAATCACCGACTGCTTCAAAAAAGAAACCCACTCCCCAGACCACGACTGCAACCCAATCTAACCAGATCAGTTGGGAACTGCCAGGGTAATACTGGGCAGCCAGAAGCGGCAAGCCAATGATCCACATCAGCAACCCCTGCAAGAGGAAAACCTTGAAGAAGCTGATATACCACCAGCTCTTACCGTTTTCTGCTCGCCACTTTTGGTAGCGGTAATCCTCTCCCTTGCCGAGGTTGCGCCTGGCGATATGCAGAGAAAGACGCAAACCCCAGATCGTCACCAGGATTACCAGGAGCAGTTTGCGGGCTTCTAATCCATCGGGGGTTAAGAAGTAGTACACCCAGGCAGAAATAACGAAGCCTGTGCCCCAGAAAATATCCACTATGCTGGCATCTTTAATGATCAGGCTGAGCAGCCATAATAGCAGCATCAGCCCTAAGATGACCAGGCCGGCAATACCAAAGACTGTAAGAATTGACATTTTATCCCTCCCGATTAAATTCCTTTAGCAGAAATGATGGCAAAACCAATGGCACCAGGCCCGATATGAGCGCCGATCACGGGTGTGATATCCATTGAATAAACCGGCGTAACGTCTAGAATTTTCTTGATACGATCCAATAATACCTCTGCGTCAGCGTGGGCATTGGTATGGACCAGAGCAAAGCGCTCAATCGGAGCGCGTTCCTTGAGCAACTGGATGAGCCGGTTTTCTGCTTTTTTAAATGTACGCACCCGTTCTGAAGTGGGTTTTCCATCGATCATCTTTAAGATTGGCTTCAAACGCAGCAGGCTGCCAATACCGGTCATGGCGGAGTTCATGCGACCGCTACGGCGCAGAAATTCAAGGGTACTCAAGCGGGCTGACACGAAAGAACGCGAGGCCATGTCATCTAATTCAGCCAAGATTTCGACCATCGACTTTTCCTGCATTGCCATACGGGCTGCCGTTTCAACTTGAAAACCGGTCCCAAGACTGAGTTGCCGAGAGTCCAGAACGGTAACCGGCGCGCTGCTGAACTGCTCGGCGGCAGTCCTGGCCACATCCACGGTAGCGCTGAGACTGATAGAGATATGGATCGAGAGGATTTCGGTGGCGCCTTCATCAACCAGGGATTGGTAAGCTTTATTCATCACATCAACGCTGGGTGTGGCGGTAGTCGGATGATTGGAGTAGTTTGGCAGGTTAGTATAAAACTCTTTGCGTGATATCTCCACGCCGTCCCGGAAACTTCTCTGACCAATATTGATATAAAGTGGTACAACCGTGATGCCTAATTCATCGATAACGGATTGGGGCAAATCACAGGTTGAGTCGGTAACGATACGAATAGTCATTTACGATCCCTCATTAAGTTGTTTTGATATGATTTTTGGTTGGTCTGGATTTAACATAAACCCCCAGGGAGGCAATACTGCAAACCCTTCAGGTTATCGCAGGCGTAAGCCAAACCAATCTTGTTGTGAATATTTTTTGTAATCATACTCTGAATTTATTATCTTGACCAGAATCATTCCAGAATCTCTCCATTATTTTCAGGTTAAATAGTGTATCTCCCACCAGCTCACAGGTCTATTTCCCTTGCTTTGCGGTAAACATCTAAAGCTCGCTGGCGGGCAAAGGCATGGTCGATAATTGGGGCTGGGTAATCTTGTCCAATCACGCACCCCACCTTTTTTTGCAGGTCAGGGGACATCTCCCAGGGATTGTGGATATATCTGGCAGGTACTTGTGACAATTCCGGCAGCCAATGGCGAACATACTCTCCATTTGGATCAAATTTCTGCCCTTGTAGAACCGGGTTGAATATTCGGAAATAGGGGGCGGCATCGGTTCCGGTGCCGGCTGACCACTGCCAACCACCATTATTGGCTGCTGGGTCTCCATCAACCAGGTGTTGCATGAACCAGCGCTCTCCCCAGCGCCAATCCACCAGCAAATCTTTGACCAGGAATGATGCAGAAATCATGCGGGCGCGGTTATGCATCCAGCCGGTAGTAGTTAACTGGCGCATGGCAGCATCTACTACAGGGTAACCAGTATGGGACTGAGTCCAGGCATCGTAATCCTCCGAATTGTTAATCCAGGGCAGGTTGCGCAAGGTTGAACGGAAAGCAGTCTGGCGCACGGAGGGAAAATGATAGAGGATGGCAATATAGAACTCTCGCCAGATCAATTCATTCAACCAGGTTTCAGCTCCACGGCGAGAAGGGCCATCAACAGCCTGAGCCTGTGCCTGCCTGGCTGCAGCAGCTGCCTGACGAGCAGAGAGCATTCCAAAGCGCAGGTAGGGAGATAAGCCTGAGGTGCCATCCAGGTCCATACGGTTGCGGTCTTCCTGATAACGGAAAACAACGCTCTCGGTGAATTCAGACAGGCGGCGTTGGGCTTCTTTTTCCCCGATGTGGAAGGAGATCTCGGCAGGTAAATGAGGTTTTTGAGGGACCTCTTCGCTGTGGATATCTGGTGGAGAAGGGATGCGATCTGGCGCAGGCAACGGGTCACCAGGCCAGGGATGAGCCAACCAGGCTTTGCTGAAAGGAGTGAATACGGTATAGGGTGAACCGTCAGCTTTGACAATTTCACCAGGGGGATGTACGCTCAGACCGGCAGTGAGGTGAAGGGGAAGATTACCAGATATTTCCTGGTCTCTGCGACGAGAATAGGGAGAATAATCACCTTCTGCAAAAATGCCACCAGCGTCTGAATCGGACATCAAACCAGCCAAAACATTGAGAGGATCTCCATAACGGACCACCAGGGCGCTGCCGCGCTGCCGTAAATCCTGGTCAAGCGCGCGCAGACCGGCATAAAGAAAAGCGAGGCGTTTCTCCCCAGCGTAGGGAGAGTTTATCAAGTCAGGGTCGATAACAAAAACTGGTAGGACACGCTCTGATTTCTCTAAGGCAGCGGTTAAGGCCTGGTTATCAGATAGACGTAAGTCACGGCGCACCCACCAAAGCGAGGTTTTCATACAACTACCTCCGATCTATTTTCCAGGTCTGAGACTGGTATTTTATGATCTTCTAAAATCGCCCGAGCAACGCGCAGACCGCCTAAGGCTGTGGCAGCTATCGACTGACCAGGAAAGATACTGTCACCAACCAACCATAAGCTGGGTCCAAGGCGTGGCCCCCAATTGCGCAGCAAATGAGTCTGGGGGAAACCACCCACCCAACCCCAGACGCGGCGGGTGAAACGCTGAAAAGTGACCGGGGTACCGGGTAATACCAACTCTGCAGCCTGTCGTAATCCAGGCAGAATCTGCTCTCCAGCATCCAGCAAGCGTTGGGTGTACTGGGCCTGTAAGGACTGATAAGAAGTCCAGTCCTGTTGGAACAAATCCCACCAGGTGTTCAGGTCAGTGTGGGTACTGAAGGTGATTGCCCTTCTTCCAGTTGGAGCGCGGCCTTGATCCCAGTCCGGGCTGAGAGAAAGGAAAACCGAATTGCCTTCAGCCAACGGGCGCTTCAGGATGACCTGATGATGCAGAGGAAAATCCGCTGGGATAATTGACGCATCTAACCCCAGATAGACAACGAAAGCGCCCCAGCCCACTGGCGGCCGCTCAGGGAGACGGCGGACGCGGATAGGCGCACGCTCACCCAAAACACTTTGAATACTCCAGGGGGTTAGATTAGCAATCACCAAGTCGGCATCCAAAGAAGTGCCACGTTTTGTAGCCACCGCTACCGGTCTACCCCTTTCAAAATGGATCTTGTTCGCCTCCTGTCGATAAAGCACCTGTCCACCGCTGTCGCGAACTGCCTGAGCTAAGAGGCGGGCAACTGTGCCTATGCCGCCTTCCAGATGAATGACACCCCGGCGGGGAAGGTCCAGGGCAGCAGCAGCATAAAGAGCGTTCGCCTGCAGGCTGGTAGCCTGGGCAGAGATCAGCAGTTGGGCATCCACAAAAAGACGCAAACGCTCTGAAAAACGGTTCAAACGGGCGGCGGCTGGTCGGAAGGCATCCAGGCTTAAAGCAGGGAGGACTTTCAATTTTTCTGCGGACTGGTCTGATAACCAATCGAAACCCCTGGCAGCCAGACGGCGGAGATCAAAGATGGATTGTGGAGGCCAGGGAGGTAGACGCAGCGCCAGATCCCAGACAGCATTGGCAGTTCTTTCTTGCCAACGCCAGAAATCCAAAGCCTGTTCACCAAATGCCTGGCGGTATTCACCCCAGCGACGTTCATCGCCCCAGCGGGTAACCGTAAGACCATCGGGGAGATGCACCTGCATGGTACGGGCAGCAGGCTGCCCAGGCCAACGCTGGATGCCGGTCGCTTGAGCCAGGATATCCATTGGCCCACCGGGATAAAAACCGCCAGATAGGGTGGCACCGGCGTCAAACTGGTAGCCCTGATGGAAGAATGTGCCGGCACAGCCACCTGGATAAATATGAGCTTCCAAAACAGTTACGTCAAAGCCAGCACGTGCCAGGACCGCAGCTGCGGAAAGCCCACCAATGCCTGCTCCAATCACGACAACCCGGGGCATTACTCTGACCTTCTTTCCAACAGACGGCGCGTCTTCCATGCCCGGTATCTGAACAACAGCGGCAAACCAATATAGAAGCCCAAACCCACCAGGCCCCATATCAGATTCGGTCGCAGCTGCAGGGCAATCTGATCAATAACTGCGGTGGTAGTTTCGTCCACGCGTTCAAACGAGTGCTCATGGACCCATTGCTTGAAGGGACCTTTGAGCTGACGGTCAGTGAAACCGACCGAGGTTAGATTTTCGATGCGCGCTTGCCAGCGAACAGGCAACGGGCCAAGCCAGAGCGTGAAAGCCATTTCGCTGCCATCAGCCAGGACTTGTGGGCTTTGCTGAAATTTAACTCGGATGGGTGGTGGGGTGATGGCAGCCATGCTGCCGGGTTTTTGGTGGAAATCCACAACACTGGATAAAGGGGCTTTGACTGTGAAATGATGATTGAATCTGGCTTTGATGCTCATAATTGTTTACCACTTACAACCAGATAACGAAAATGACGACGCGGGAATGTTACCACAACGCACAAGATAGGTCAAGGTTAATAAAATATATTGTACATGTTTTGTTTATTATATCGTTGATTCATTCCTGGAAAATTCCAGATTGGCTGTGATGTGAGCGAAGGCAAGGGTGAGACTGAACCAAAAAGGGCACTCGTATAAAACTCGGATTGTGAGTTATAAGGCAAGAATAAATATATGAATAGCACACTCTTCCAGAAAGGTATTTGGGATACAGAAATCTTTCCGCCTGTCGTCAACTAGGTTGAGTGGGGGCAGATTTGGTCGATTTTGATAAAAATGCATCAGAAATGATCCGGAATGTAAGCGGATCACTCCACATCCAGGGATGTTCTCGGTAAGGATGACCTGATTGGCTGGCCAGGTAAATGGAACAATCCGGGATGATGGTCGCCAGGCGCGCATATTCTAGAGCAATGCCGGGCGTCATTGGATCGTGCAAATTACCAGTTAGCAACACCGGGCAGGTAATTGAATTCAGAACAAAAGCAGGAATTTCATAGCCACCCTGATCAGCAATGACACGTAAGAAGGCTGTGTCCGCGTCTACCACCTGCTGCCAGTCATCACCATGCTGCTCTTGTAAAGACTTTGCCTTTCTGCAGTAGTAGTGATCGCGGCCATTGAGCTGGCGATGCATGGCCTGACCATCCCACCTGGCTAGAAAACTGTCTGCGATGATGCCCAGAGCGCGTAAACCATGCATTTTAGCGTGAGAGCCCGCAAAGTGAAGGGCTGCCAATGCACCCCCACCAGTCCCGAGCACATAACATTCAGTAATGGCGAGTTCCATGAGCAGATGGGTGCCAAAATCTGACCAGTATTCCCACAGGTCATATCGCCGCTCATCGTCGTATTTTACAACTCTGGTCGACTTACCTGTGCCAGGATAGTCGAAAGATAATACCTGGTATCTTTGGGAGAAATAATCCAGCTCATGCTGGTACGATCGGGATGAATGGATGTGATCGGGAAACATAAGGAGGGTAGCCCCTGAACCACAGCAAGTGTAGTGGATCTCCTGCTCGGCGATTTCGATCTTTGACATCATGAGTTCCCCTTTAATGAATTGCCCTTGGTCAGAGGAAGCCAGCGTTTGGTTGGCAGTATCTCTGGTAAGTACCAACAACTCCGTTATTCACCCGATTCAAGGGTAAATCGGATGAATTTAGTTGTGGCCGAGTCCAGGTCAGCATAGGCGCCGCGATACTGGGGTGGGAGCAGAGCGGCTAACTGGTACATGATCTCGTCGACCATTAGCTGGCGCACCTGGCGAGTTACCTTGATACCCTGGGCATCCAGGAAAAAAGGTTTGCCAACACGAATGCAAAAATCTGTGCGTCGTAGGCGCATCAAGTTGGGTCGCAGCGACTCGCCACCAAAGTACACCAGGGGCAGCAGAGGCGCGCCAGAATTTAATGCCAGAAGCACCACACCGGGGATACCTTTACGTAAACGCCCATCGCCACTGCGGGTGCCTTCAGGGCTAACAGCGATGATCTTGCCAGCGTTGAGGAACTGGATGGCTTTACGCATCGCCCCAACATCTGCTTCACCCCGGCGCAACGGGATAGCCTGCCAGAGATTGAACAACCTGCCTAGCACGGGGTTATCCCAGGTCTCGGACTTGGCGAAACCAGTCACCGGGCGCGGTTGAAGATGGGTGAATACCACCGGAACTTCCAGGAAATTAACGTGATTGCAGACCAGAATCAATGGTCCGGTTTGCGGAACGTGCTGCAACGCTTCGGCTTCGATACGGCAGGCTAAGCGAGTGATACCTTTGATGGTGTTATTGATTGCCCAGGTTGTCAGGGTCATGGCGACTCCTTCTCATGCGGCACGAGGACTTCCAGCATTCTTGGGAAGATCGAGAGTTCCAGCCGGTCTGCGGCATAGCATAAAGTCTCACCATCAGCATGGGCGGGCAACGATCCCTGCATGGCGGTGACAGTCAAGCGATCGGAGCGCATCATCTGGATGGCGGGATGTCCTGTCTGACTGCCCTGCATGAAGCGCGGGATGAGCAAGAAAATTGCCGGGCGGCTGACCTGGCGGGCGATGCACAGGTCAAACAAGCCATCGTCGGTCTGTCCATCAGGAGCCATAAAGAAGCCACCTCCCATGCGGCGGCCGTTCATAATGGAGACCATCAATGCTGGCAAGACCAGTTCCTGATCATTTACCTCAATACGAACGGTAGGAGCGCGGTAATAAAGAAAAATGGTTTTTAAAGCAGCAACGATATAGGAGGGGAAACCATGCAGGCGTTTTAACTTGAGGGCTTCAAAGCCTACCACCGCATCAAAACCAATGCCTACGCCATTACCAAAGAAACGCCCTTCAGGGTAATCTCCGCCGCGTACACAACCAACATCCATCCATTTCCGCCTGCCACCAGACAAAACCTGACAGGCATCTTCCAGAAGACTGGGGGTACCCATCCCATAAGCGAAGTCATTACCGCGCCCAATCGGGATCAACGCAAGAGCAGCCTGACCTTCTCCATTCTGGCGGGCGCGCACCAACCCATTCAAGACCTCATTGGCGGTGCCGTCACCGCCAACGCCGACAACGACATCATATCCATTTCGAGATGCCTCTTCAGCCAGGTGGATGGCATGACCCGGATTTTGGGTGCGCACCATCTCGAACTGGATACCCAGCTCTCGCAAGCGATCCTGGATGATGGGATAGAATTTCTCACCATTGCCCCTCCCTGAAACGGGATTCACAATGACAAAATGCTGAGCCTGACGCTCAGACTTGGCTTTTTCATTGGGATAACTGGCGGGGGGTTCATCTGGTAGTTTCATTGCAACCTCTTTGATTGAGGGATGCCTGGCAATACATCGCCAGGGTGTTGCGATGCGCCTTCACCAATCCTGGAGAGGGTGCATTCTGGGCGAGTCTGTGATGGTTTGATGCAGTAAGATTCATGCTAAGATGGGGTTCAAAAGATTTCTCCAAGTATAGCAAAAAAATCAGGAATTGGAGGAATTGGTTAAAACTACATTGGCGTATGTCCAGAATATGGTTCAGTGAATCCCCAATAAACGATGTGGTCGTGTTCTCCAGATTAGGTTTCACCATGTGTCCAGGTCAGGTTGCCAGAGTAAATAACACCAACAGGTAAGAGTAACCCCAGCAGTTCCTCCTGTACTGCTGGGGTTCGGAGTATGTCTAGTATCTCAGTTGATCATTGTGAAATTACCAACGGCAAATAAACCTTGCGTATTGGCGGTTCTTTCACTTTTGTAGTTAAGCTGGCTGTGTTGTTGGTGAGGTCGCTATCATAAATAACACTGGCAACCGATACAACATTGGTTATATTGCCGATAATGTCAGGCGCGGTGACAAGGATTTCTACAGTTGCACCAGCACCAGCGTCCAGTTGCTCCAGTTCACAGGTGACGATCCCAGCCGAATGGCTACAACCAGGACTGGCTGAGACGAAGGTTACTTCTGCTGGCAGGGTGTCAATGATGGATACACCAGTGGCTGTACTGGGGCCTTTGTTTAAGATGGTGATGGTGTAAGTCAACGGTTCACCAATAAAAACTGGTGAAGGATCGGCTATCTTGGTGACTTTCAAATCAGCTACATCAGAGACACACAGCTCCACTGGCAGGTAGGTTTCCACCATATAAGGGTCATTAAACTCGATCCTAAGCATGGTGTCGTAGCAAAGGCCGTCTTCCAGTTCATGGGTATCAAAGCCAAGCAGGATCTCGGCGGTTTCATCGGGTGGTACAACACCCATGAGCGGGTCCACCGTGAGCCAGGAGGTCTGCCAGACACTGCTGAGCGCCAGGCTAACCGCCTCGTAAGCATCAATACGTCCCCATCCGTAAACATTGTTGGGTGGGTTGGGATCGCCGCACTGACCATCGAGGATGGGCATAGCGGTCTGTTCAATAATCCAGTAAGTCAATTGAACATGACCACGCAGCTCAGGTACAGCCGCCCAGATCAGAGCAGCCTGACCAGCGACATGAGGGGCAGCCATGGAGGTGCCACTCATCAACCCATAACCCGAGTTGTTGTAAGCAGAATAGACGCTGACTCCAGGAGCAGCTACATCGGGTTTGGTTATTTCGGTGATCAGGGCAGGGCCGCGGCTGGAGAAACCAGCGATGATATCCATATTGTTTGTGGCACCGACTGCCATCACGTTTTCGTAATCGGGAGCACCGGTCGTTGAGCAGGCTGGACCTGCGTTGCCATTGGAGAAGACCGGGAAGATTCCGGCCGCCCGCCAGGCATAGATAGCCTGGTTATACCACCAGTCAGCCTGACCGCCACCCCACGAATTGTTGACGATATCGGGACGAAGATCAGGGTTGGGATTAGCCCCAGTCAGGTCCCAAGGTGCCAGGATGAATTCAGCACATTCGAGCAATTCAGCGCTGTACCCGTAGCCACCCTGCTTGAAACCATTACAGGCAATCCACTGCCCATCGGGGGCCATGCCAATATGCTCAGTGCCATCATCTCCAACCATGGTACCGATAGTGTGCGACCCATGGGCATGATAGTCGTAAGGCGCTATAGGTTGGTCACCATATGGGTCCCACCAGTTGTAATTGTGGTCGAAGACCCCGGCTCCCTGGTTACCACGATACTGGTTCACCAAGGCGGGGTGATCGTACTGAACGCCGGTATCGATATTGGAGACAACAATCCCTGTGCCAGTCACACCAAATTCATCCCAGACTTCATCAGCCCTCACCTGAGCGATGTTCCAGGCCAGGGCAGATATCCCCCCACCTGTTGGCGACATCTCAACCGGTTTGGGCGCAGACACCCGGAGGTTGGCACCGATAAAACCCACCTCAGGTAGAGCAGCGATCTGATTGACTAAGTGGAGATCACCGGTGACCTGCATAGCATTGACGATGTAACGCGGTTCGTATTCAATCCCAAGGCGATCCAGTTCGGCAGCAAGTCCAGCCTGACTTCTGCTGGCAACAGCGCGCAAAGCATCAAGCACATACTGGCCGCGTGCATAGCGATCAGTGATACTGAAAGCAGGTGCAAGATCAGCCTGTTCCTTGAAGTAGACGATGAATTTAGAGGTTGCGCCAGGGGATGAATTCAGCGTCGCGTACAACTCTTCATCAATACCTGTGGGGAGACCAGGTCGCTCAACTGCAGTTGGGAAACCACTTTCTGTCGGGATATCACTGATGTGAAAGTGCAGGTCGCCCGTACCAGCGTTGGAGATCAACAGTCGATATTCACCCAGACTGTTCTCGGGCACATGAATGTTGATCAAATCGGTGGATAGTTCAGGCATCGCGGCTGTCAGGTGGGTGTCCAGCGTGGTGACCAGACCATCTGTGATTGAGAAAGGAAGATCGGACTGGTTATAGTAACCAATTGCATTAAAACCAGCATCGTAGGCGCAGGCAGGGAGGTCAGTGAAAAGATACTCACCCTGCTCATCCGTCCAGGTCTCGTAATAGTACTGGTCCAATTCAACAAAGACATATGCAGAGGGGATACCGAGAGCGGTGTTAGCATCATAGACGATGCCGTCCAGGATGTCAGAACCATCGGGCAGTGATGAAGTCATCAGATAGGCAGTGGCGTAAGGTCGTGTTACTGATACTTTCAACGACCTAATACCCGGGCACGCTGGTGCAATTTCCAGGAAGGCCACAGGAATAGAGCGGCGGTCAATACCAGGACGATCAAATCGAGCCCTGGGCTTAGCAAGCCACTTCCTAACACAGCCCAATTCATTAAATCCTGGGCGTAGGTCAGCGGGGAGAGATAAGCAACTGTTCTGGCGGTTGGTGGCATCTGGCTCAAGGGGATAAAAACACCGCTGATAAACAACAGCCCCCAACGCAGGAGCGTACTGGGCATTTGCACATCACCTGGATTGGTGGTAGGTATCGAGCCAAAAATCAATCCCAAACTTGAGAAGGCAAGTGCCCCCAAAGGGATACCAACCACCAACAAAGCGGGCTGCGCGACTGTACTTCCAAAGATCAGGAGAGCAGCAAGTAGCGCCACTGTGGAGACCACAATGGCAAAAAATGCCCCGACCGCGGTCTTACCAAGTAATAAGGTGAGCAGTGACATGGGTGCGATCAGCAAGCGGTCATAGGTACCAATACGGCGTTCGGTGGGGATGATAAAGGGGCCAGCCGCTGCGGCCGTGAAAAAGACAGTCAATGCCAGCAAACGAGCCAGACCTTCTGTGGCTCCCAACCCTCGTTGGATCGAGAACGAGAAGAACATAAAGAACGGCATCAGCAAGCCGAACATAATCATGCCAGGCCGCAGGTAATAGACTCGTATATCTTTGACGGCAATGGTCCAGGCCTGAGCAAATTCATCTTTGAGACGTTGTAAAGATTGACATCTCATTGTCTGGCTCCTTTGCCCCGCTGGCGAGGCTGGTTATTGTGAGGTTTGTGCCTGATCGCGCCTACCTGCCCACCGGTGATTTCCAGGAAGACATCTTCCAGGCTGGGGACCATGGTGTTCAAGCTGACGACCTGCAATTTATGCGCGGCAGCATAATCCATGACCAGGGGCAACAACGCAGCCGGCTGCTCGGTATATAAACGCCATTTATCGCCCACCTTGACGGAGTTGGTCACGCCCGGCAAGACAGTCAACGCCTGACCATGCACCTGACCATCCGGTTCTAAAGAGACCTCAA
>Ga0114946_10002402_pt1 | contig 12856 bp, 8 predicted proteins | sample WalLakDeSediment_FD_88676 | JGI IMG/M metagenome (GOLD analysis project Ga0114946, IMG submission 88676) | Lake sediment microbial communities from Walker lake, Nevada to study Microbial Dark Matter (Phase II) - Walker Lake 11/02/13 Deep Sediment | ecosystem: Environmental > Aquatic > Freshwater...
CGCCGAGGGCGGTGTCGCCGAAACTTGTAGTACGCCCGGTACAACTGCGTTTCGGCTCCTAGCCCTCGACGAAAATTCCGGCGCGAGGCGCCACGAGGACTTCCACCACGGGCTGCTAGCCAGGCGAGCGGGCTGACGAGCAACGCGACGACCACCACCCAGCCACCGGCGAGGCGCGCCAGCGGTCCGGGCTGGCCTTCGCTGCCCACCACCCACGCGCCAACGAGCTCGGCAAAGACCAACGCCAGCCCGAGGCTCGTGGGCATCAGCAGGCGGTCGCCGGGGACGCTCGCGATCATCGGGATCAATCCACACACCACGGCGAGCAGACCAAAGCGCGCGGCTCGGGCAGCCGTTGGCGAGACTCGCCCACGCACGCACGCGCCGATGAACGCCAGCCACACCCCAGCGAGCGACGCCGAGGCCATCCACCACAGCCAGCTCGGGACACCGGGGATCAGCGGCGCACCGAAGCGCAGCGCCAGCAGCCGCCCAAGCCGCTCAGGCACCGCCGCGAGGGTCTCGAGCGGCGCCCCAACCGGATCGAGGTACGCCCCCGAGCCCACCGCGCCGCAGCCCAGGGCGTCGTAGATCAGACGCCAGACCACGATGACGGCCACGTAGGGCGAGAGCGAGGCTAGCCGAGCCGGCCACCGGAGCTTGCGGTCGAGGACCACCGCGTAGGCCAGCAACGCGCCGAAGCCCGCGACGCCGAGCTCGGCCGCGAGCAACGCCCCGGCCAAGGCCAGCGGCCCGACCACCGCCCCTGCGCGCCAGCCCTGCGCGCGCCAGGTGATGCGCCCATAAGGCCGCGAGTGTGAACACCGTGGCCACCGTCGCGTTGCGGTGCGCCAACCACCCGACCGGCGACAGGTGTGCGTAGCACAGCGCGAACCACAGCGCGGCCACGGTCCCGACCGCCGCGCTCGACCCCAGCCGCCTCGCCAACCCCCAGACCAACGCGCACGCGAGCAGGTACCACGCGACGCTGTGCAGATGCATGAGCCAGACCCGCTCGGGCCACAGCGCTCGATCGACGTAATGGGTCGCGACGCTCAGCGGCCGAAAGAACCGGATCCGCAGGTCGAGATCGACCCACCACGGATAGCGTCCGGCGCGGCGCAAGCCCTCGCTCCGCTCGCCGTCGACCAGCGCGAACATGTCCCACCACGGGCGCGGGTCCGGCTCGGGTGCCGCCGCGGACCGATCCAGCTGCGCGGCGACGAAGCGCTGCTGCGGGATGTCGTCGCCGATCAACCCGGCGTCGAGGGTCGGCAGCGCGACCGCGAGCGCCAACCCGAGCACCAGCCACACCGAGCGTCGATCGCCCGCGAGGCGGATCAACGTCGGCGCGAGCCGGGCGATCAGGCCTCCCATCGAATCGACCGTATCACCCATCGCCCAGCGCAGGCGCGCCTTGACGCGCTGCCCGAGCCAAGTAGGTTCGCCCCCATGCGCGCGGACCCAGACCCGGTGGACAACGGCCTCGGCGCCGAATTGAGCGAGCGGCTGCGGGCGGCGACCGAGGTGCTCGAGGCGATCGCCGCCGATCGGGCGCTGCTCGCCGCGCTCTCGTCGGCGGACCGCACCCGCTTGCTTCAGGCCGCCGGCCTGGTCTATTGCCCCAACGTCAACGATCGCCGCCGGCTCGTCAAAGCCACCCAGCGCCAGCGCAAGGCCGAGCAGCGCGACCGCGACCAGCAGGTGCTCGGCCAGACCGGGATCCGAGCGCTCCGGCAAAAGCCGGTGTTCACCACGCCCAACGCGTTTCCGCCCGCGGACTTCGAGCAGCACGAGGTCACCGACGACCCCGGGTTTCGCGAGGTCCTCGAGCCGCAAAACTGCTACATCTGCAAGACCGATTACGCCAGCATTCACCCGTTTTACGATCAGCTGTGTCCGACCTGCGCCGAGCTCAATTTCCGCAAGCGCAGCGAGACCGCCGATCTGCGCGGGCGCGTCGCGCTGTTGACCGGCGGCCGGGTCAAGATTGGCTATCAAGCTGGCATCAAGCTCCTGCGGGCCGGGGCCCAGCTGATCGTCACCACCCGGTTCCCCCGGGACTCGGCCGCGCGCTACGCCCAAGAGCCCGACTTCGAGCAATGGGGTGATCGGCTCGAGATCTTCGGCCTCGATCTACGCCACACCCCCAGCGTCGAGGGCTTTTGCCGGCACCTGCTCGACACCCGCGAGCGCTTGGATTTCATCATCAGCAACGCCTGCCAAACCGTCCGACGCCCGCCGGAATTTTACCAGCACATGATGGCCGGCGAATCCCAGCCCGTGCATGCGCTGCCCGAGCGCGCCCGCCGGCTGCTCGGCGCCTACCCGGCCGCGCTCGCGACCCGCGACTCGCTCGCCGACCTCGCCGGCATGACCCAAGCCGCGGCCTGGTCACAGCTGCCGCTGTTGCCCGAGGAGCTCGAGCCGCGGCCCGGGCTGTTCCCCGAGGGCCTCCTCGATCAGGACCTCCAACAGATCGATCTGCGCGAGCGCAATTCCTGGCGCCTGCTGCTCGACGAGGTCCCGGTCGTCGAGCTGCTCGAGGTCCACTTGATCAACGCGGTCGCGCCGTTCGTGCTCAACGCCCGGCTCAAGCCCCTGCTGCTGCGCACGCCGGAGCGAGACAAGCACATTGTCAACGTCTCGGCGGTCGAGGGCCAGTTCTACCGCAAGTTCAAGACCACCCGGCACCCCCACACCAACATGGCCAAGGCCGCGCTCAACATGATGACCCGGACCGCGGCGGCCGATTACTACGCCGACGGCATTCACATGAACAGCGTCGATACGGGCTGGGTGACCGACGAGGATCCGGTCGAGATCGCCGAGCGCAAGGTCAAAGAGCACCGCTTCCACCCGCCCCTCGACATCGTCGACGGGGCGGCGCGGATCGTCGACCCAATCATCGCCGGGTTCAACACCGGCGAGCATATGTGGGGTCAATTTCTCAAGGACTACCAACCCACGGATTGGTAGCCCCCAAGCTCACATCACGCTCTGGCAGGCGCTGAGATCGTCCATGGTCTTGGCCGCGAGCGCGCAGTCGGTCTCGGCCGTGGTCCCGTAGTCGGCGCAAGCGGTCATCAGGTCGGGCTTGGCGTCGTCGAGGATCGACTCGATCAGCTCGGCGTCGTCGCCAGCGTCCGCCGCGGCGAGGGTCTTGAACTGCGTGAACAAGGCCTCGCAGGTCTCGACGCTGAGGTTGTCGCCGCGCTCTTGCTCGTGCAGGGCCTCCTCGGCCTCCTTCTCGGCGGCCTCGCAAATGTCGAGCTCAGCGACGGTCTGCGCAGCCAGGACGCATTGGGCCATCTCGGCGAACAGCTCAGGCCCGAGGATGATGACCTCGTGCCTGAAGTGGGTGATGCAGCTATCGAGGTCGCCCTCGGGCTGGTCGGCCGCGAGCCGCAGCTGGATCGTGTGCTTGCACAGGGTCGCGTCGCCCGACACCTTCTCGGCGTGGTGCGAGAGCTCGCCGAGGTGCTCGCGCAGCGCCACGTCGCCGCTGGTGGCGTCGGTGGTCTGCAGCAAGGCCGCGTTGCGAGCGAGGGCGCCGGACTTGTCGTGGCTGATGTCGAAGTGCTTGGCGTCGGCGAGCGCGGGCTCGGGCTCGGCCTTCTTGCTGTCTTCCTTCTTGCTGTCTTCTTTGGCGTCGGCTTTGGCGTCGGCCTTCGCGTCGGCCTTCGCGTCGGCGGGCTTGTCCTTGCCCTTGTCGCAGCCGGTGAGACCGACGGCGAAGCAAAAAGCGATTGCAGTGGCGGGGAGAAGCGTCCGGTAGCGCATGGCGGCGCGATGGTACCGGTCACGCGCGGGCGAGGCTACCGAAATTGAGCATCAGGGCCGTCGTCGTCGCCGTACAGCCCCAGCGCCACCAACCGGCGACGCAGGCGATCTCGGCTGATCCCCAGGTTGCCCGCCGCCGCCGAGATGCTCCCGCCAGCCTCACGCATCGCGGCTGGGATCAGCACGCGGTCGAATTCGAGGTGACAGGCCTCATACCCACGGATCTCGCTGATCGCCTGCCCGAGCTTGGCGGCCGCGTTGTCGCCCTGCCCAAACCGGATATCCGAGCCTTGGATCACCCCTCGCCGGCGAAGCACGACCGCGCGACGAAGCGCGTTACGCAGCTCACGGACGTTGCCGGGCCAGGCGTAGAGCGGCAGCGAAGCGCGGGCGCCCTCACCGAGCTCGACGGCGAGCCCGTGTTGCTCGGCGAGCTGCTCGACGAGCCGCTGCGCGATCGCAACGACGTCACCGGGGCGCTCGCGCAAGGGCGGCAAGGTCAGCGTCTCTTGGCTCAAGCGGTGGTAGAGATCCGCACGAAACCGGCCTTCGGCGACCTCCTCGAGCAGGTTGCGGTTGGTCGCCGCGACCACGCGGACATCGACGGGGCGGACCTTGCCGGGCTCGCCGAGGCGGCTGACCTCGCGGCGATCGAGCACCCGCAAGAGCCGGGTCTGCTGCGCGGCCGGGAGCTCGCCGACCTCGTCGATGAACACCGTGCCGCCGTCTGCCTGCTCGAACAGCCCCGCTTGATCATGATCGGCGCCCGTGAACGCGCCCTTGCGAAACCCAAACAAGGTCGCGTCGGCGAGGGTCTCGGGCAGGCTCGCGCAGTCGAGCACGACCAGCGGGCGATCGCTGCGATCGGAGAGCTGGTGGATCGAGCGCGCGGCGAGCTCCTTGCCGGTCCCGGTCTCGCCTTGCACGAGCACGTCGAGCGGGGTCGGGGCGAGACGCTCGATCAACGCGAACAGCTCGCGCATGACGACGCTGCGACCGAACAGCTCGCCGCACTGATCGCTGGCGCTGACCTCGACCTCGAGCTCGCCGACCTCGACGAGCTCGAGCCGGCACTCGCCAGCCTTGAATACGTCGCCGGCTATCAGGCACGCGTGGAAGATCCGCCGGTGCCCGAGCCACAAGCCGTTTTTGCTGCCGAGGTCGAGGATCTCGGCCCCGATCGCCCCCTCGGTCGCGGCCCCGGTCCCCCCCCCGGTCGCCCGCAACGAGAAGTGGATCTTGCTGATCGAGCGATCGTCGACGGTCAGATCGGCGGCCCGGCTGCGACCGACCCGCACGCTCGACTTCGCGACCGCGAGCACCTGCTTGGCCATCGGCCCGTCGAGCACCAAGAGCGCGAGGCCGCCGGGCCGCCGCTCGCGTCGCCGAGCGGTGATCGCCTGGGTGACTAATGTGGACGACTCACGCTCGGGCATGCTGGCCGGACGAGCATAGACCAACCAGCGTTGATCTACGGGTGGAGCATGTGGATCACCGCGTTGTTCGGCGCATCGCTGAGCACGTAGACATAGCCGAGCGCCCCAACGGCGAGGTCGCGCGAGCCCTGCTCGCCGTAGCCCCACACGCTCGACTGCCACTCGCCGCTGGCCTCGCCCGGCATCCGTCCCGCGAGCGCGTCGCCGTCCCCGGTGCCCGCCCAGACCATCCCCCGCGCCGTGCCCTCGAGCACGGTCACAGCCTCGCCTAGATCGGCGTGGGCGTCGAGCCAGTGGCCGGCGCCGTCGAACACCGCCACCTGTCCGCCGCCGTCGTCGTACGCGGCGAGGTGCACCGCGCCGGCAGGGCCGAGGCCAGCGGCCGTGAACACCGGCGAGTGGGCGCCCTCCTCGACCACGGTCCAGACCGGCTCGCCGCTGGCGTACGCGCCGAACGTCGCCCGAATCCAGGGTTGATCCGGGCCCACGCTCAGCGTGGTCACAGGCAGGTAGACGTGACCGAGGCCATCGATCGCCGGGACCCCCATGACCGTGGAGCCCTGATCCTCGCCAAACTCCCGGGCCCAGATCGAGCGGACCTCGTCGCCGTCGAGCTCGAGCTGCGCCGCCCACCCGCGCACGACCCCCGCGTGGAGCCGCCGGCCGGTCAAGACCAGCTGCGAGCCCTCGCTGCGCAGCCGCTCGAGCACCACGCCGTCGAGCGCGAGGCCCTCGACGATCGTCTCCCAGCCAAGCTCGCCCTCGGCCCGGAGCCCGCCGAGGGTCAAGACCCCATCGACGACCCCGGCGATCAACAGCTCATCGCGGCCCGGCTCGTAGCGCATCACCGTCGCCGCGAACGGCAGCGGGCTGCGCCAGCGCTCGAGGCCTCGCTCGTCGCGCTGCGCGACGTGGTCCTCGCTGAGCATCGCGACCCCCGTGGCGGTCGCGGCGATCTGCGACCACTCGCCGCCGACGATCGTCAGCATCCGCGTGCCTGGCCTCGGCAGGTCGAGCTCGACGATCATCGAGTCAGCCGCGAGCTCGTGGCCGTCGCGGAGGGCGGTCACCGTAAATTCGTGGGGCCCATTGAGGCTGTCATCGCTGGCGATCCAGCGGGCCTCGAAGGGTTGCCCGGGGCTTGCGACGAGCGGCTCGCCGTCGACACAAAACTCGACCCGGTCGATCTGCGCGGGATCGAGATCCACGGCCAGGACCACGACCGAAGCCCGCTCGATCACCGCGGGCTTGGTCGCGCCGTTGACCGTCAAGCTGATGCCCCGCAGCTCGTCGTTGACCGCGGGTTGCTCGGTCGGGTCGTCAGCCTCGCCGAGCTCCTCGTCGGCGAAGGTCAGCGGCTCGTCGACGCAAGCGAAGATCGGGGTGAGCAAGAGCGCGAGGGACACAGCGGTGATCGAGGTCTGCATGACAGCGAGACCCCAAAGCAATCGGCATGCCAGCGCCCGCGCCCGTCGATTCGGGCTCCGCGACGGATCGCCTGACGCGAGCCAAGCCAGCTCGCGACAAACCGCTGACGCGCGCCGAGTCAGCGCCACTCGACGAGGTCCTCGGCGCTGGTTACGCCATCCCCCGACATTCGACACGGCGACGCGAGCGAGACCGGCGGGGCCAGCTCGAACGACGGGGCCAGCTTGAACAACAGGGCCGGCTGCGCCTGCACCCGCGACGCTGACGATCGCTCGGGCGCGGGCTGGAGTCTGCTCGGGTTAATGGTGCTGCTCGGCGGCCGACGGCTCGCACGCTTGACCCGCAGGCATCGATGGGGGTGCTGCCCCCCCGATCTGGAGAAGGCGCCCAGTGGCCGTTATCCCACGGCGCAAGGGCCGACGATCGAGGTCACGGATCACTATCACTTCGTGTTCGGTCAGGCGCCCAACGGAGTGTTGCTGGGCAATTCGGAGCTGACGATCGACGTCGACGCGCATAGCGGTGACTGTTTCCGAGTCGAGGTTGTCTTCATCGACTCGCGCGCGGGAGCGTCGGGGCCGACAGGCTCACCGTCGCGAGCAGCACCGGCGCGCAGGCGGTCGCAAAGCCGATCATCGCCGCGCCATAGCTGCCCGTGAGGTGCACCGACAGGCCCGTGCAGATCGGCCCCAAGCCCGTCCCGATCACCCCGATGCGGCTGATCGAGCCGCGGATCGCTCCATGGTGCTCGCGCCCGAAGTAGCGGGCGATCGTCGCGCCGGCGGTCGCGTTAGCGAGCGCCTGCCCCATGGCCAAGGTGACCATTGCGATGACGACGCCGGCGAGGGTGTCGGTGCGCAGCACGATCATCGCCGAGCATCCGATCGCGGCCATCGCCCCGGCGAGCACGATCGCGGGTCGCACCCGGTCGGCCACGAACCCCGCCGGCAGGGCCATCACCGCCATCGTCGCCGTCAAGGCGCTCACCGCCATCGCCGCCGCGGACAGGCCCAGGCCGCGCGCCACGACGATCGGCTGCATGTCAAAGAGCAGCGCGGTACCGATGAGCGGCGAGAGGAAGCAGACCGCGGCGAGCACCCAATAGGCGCGGGTTCGAATCGCGTCGCGCAGCGCGAAGCCCTCGCCGGAGACGTCGGTCGGATCGGCGCTCGCGTCGGGCCGATTGTCCATGGTCAACCCGAGGTCTTCCGGCCGGTCACGGACAAATATTAACGCGAGCGGCACGACGATCGCGGCGACCAGCGCTCCAAAGACCACATAGGTGGACCGCCACCCGAGCTCACCGATCAGCCACATCGCCAGCGGCGGCGCACCGACCCACACGCTAAATACGACCACCTGCTTGACCCCGAGCACCGATCCGAGCCGCTCGTGAAACCACATCGCGACGGTGTGCTGCGAGACCAAAGCCAGGGCGCCCTGCCCCAAAAACCGCAGCGCAAAGAAGCCCAGGCACAAACTGACGAGCCCCGAGACCCCGGCCATGGCCACGCAGCCGAGCCCGAACGCCGCGGCCACGAGCGCGAGGCTCCGCCGGGGGCCCACGCCATCGATGAGCCGGCCGATCAGGACCAGCGGGAACGCGGCCGCGACCGTCGCGGCCGTATACGCGGTGTTGAGCGCGAGCGGCTCGACCCCGAGCTCTTCGGTCAGCGGCGTGTTGAGCAGCGAGACCACGAAGGTCTGGCCCGGCGCGGTTGCGATGTAGGCCAGGGTCGCGACGGCCACCATCGTGTAGCCGGGAAACCATGGTTGACGAGCAGAAGCTTGCATGGAGTGCAGATCGCGGGGTCCGAGCGGCGCATGGTACAAGCCCGCGAACGGCTGTCGACGGGCCGAGGCGTTCAACCGCTGACGGGCGCCGAGTCCGGGCCGGCGAGCGCGGCCAACAGCGCGTCGGGCTGATCGACGTGGACCCAGTGCCCGGCGTTGGCGATGGTCTCGACGGCGATCCGGCCCGCTCGGGCGAGGGCCTCGGCCCGCTCGCGCTGCTCGCCGAACACCGCCTCGGAGCGGCCGCCGAGGATCAGGCTCACGCGGGCGCCGGCCTCGGCTTCGGCCTCGACGGCCGGCCACAGATCGACGGCGGAGAAGTCCTGAAGCAGGGCTTGGATCCGATCGAGATCGAGGCCAAAGCGCCACGTCTGCGCGTCGGGCTCGCTCGCGACCAAGTTGGTCGCGAGCCACTGGGCGACGGCCGCGGCGACGCCCTCGGCGACGAGCTGCTCGACAAAATCGCCGCGCGCGGCGAACCGCTCCGGCAGCCGCGCGAGCAGCTCGAACACGCGATCGGCCGTGCGGTCGCGCGGCTGCGTGCGCGGGCCGGGGGGCGCGTCGACGATCCACAGCTCGTCGAGCGGCGAGCCAACCGCACGAAGCTCCCGCGCCGCCGCGATCGCAACCTTGCCACCAAAGCTATGCCCAACCACGCCTGCCACCCGGCCGCCTCGGGCCTCGCTCACCGCCGCCACGAGCGGGACGAGGTCGGCCGCGGCCGCGGCCACGGTCCGCGGGCCGGGCAGGCCCTGCGAGTCGCCATGATCGCGCAGATCGACGAGCACGGCCCCCCAGCCCGGCCGCGCGCTGACGTAGCGCCGCGCGAAGCTGCGCCAGTTGGCGCGGCGGCCGAGGATCCCGTGGAGGAACACCATCCAGCGCTCGACCGGGCCCTCGCCCGCGCCGGGAGCCACGAACTCATGTGCGAGCGACATGGGGCGATGGTAGTCGACGCGAGGGCGGTTCGGATCTCGTGACAAGCGCCGTGCGCCAACCACCATACAAAACCCGTGCATAAACCTGCACGCCTTCGAGTTTTAGCGTATTAAACCAATTACGCATGGCGCAAGAGCAGGCCCTCAACATCATCGCTTTCGCGATTCCCGTGTTCTTGGCGTCGATCATCCTCGAGGCGGTGATCGCCAAGCGCCAGGGCAAGCGCGACTACTACTACTTTGGCACGGCGCTCTCGGACGTCGCGACCGGCACGGTGTTTCAGGCCACCGAGGTGTTCTTGAAGTTCGTGCCGCTGCTGATCTACGTGTGGGTCGCCAACAACTGGGCGGTGATCGACTGGGGTGACAACCCTTGGCTGATCTGGATCGGCGGGCTGCTCGCCGTAGACTTCATGTACTACTGGTGGCATCGCACCAGCCACGTGGTCAACGTGCTGTGGGCGGTCCACGGCGTCCACCACCAGAGCGAAGATTACAACCTCGCCGTGGCCCTGCGCCAGCCGGCCTTCCAGCCGATCACCTGGTTCTTCTTCTACATCCCGCTCGCGGTGCTCGGGGTCCCGGTCGAGGTGTTCCTCGCCGCCTACGCCATCGACCTGCTCTACCAGTTCTTCATCCACACCGAGCTGGTCAACAAGCTCCCGCGCCCGCTCGAGTGGGTGCTCAACACCCCCTCGCACCACCGCGTCCACCACGGCGTGCAGGACCAATACCTCGACAAGAACTACGGCGGCATCTTGGTCATCTGGGACCGGCTGTTTGGCACCTTCGAGCCCGAGGGCGAGCGCGTGGTCTACGGCACCACCGTGCCGCTCGCCAGCTACAACCCGGTGTGGGGCAACCTTCAGTACTTCCACCACATGGGCTCGCTCGCGCGCCAAGCCACCCGGGTGCGTGACAAGCTGTGGGTTTGGTTCGCGCACCCGGCGTGGCTGCCCAAGGGCGTCGAGCGCGATCCGAACGAGCGCAAGCGGATGGGCTCAGAGAAGTATCGGCCCCAGGTGACGCAGGAGCTGGCCTGGTACCTGGCCGGCCACTACCTGCTGATCGGCTCGCTGATGGTGCCTTACCTGTTGTTCGAGTCCCAGTTCACGTGGGGCCAGCTGGCCGTCGGCGCCGCGGTGATCGTGCTCAGCAACATCGCGTTCTTGGGCCTGATCGAAGGCAAGCGCTGGGCGCAATGGTTGGAGCTTGGCCGCGGCGTCGCGCTGGCCGCGGCCGTCGCCTACCTGGGCAGCGTGTGGCTGTCTGGCTGGGTGCTGGGGGTGATCGCGCTGGGCGTGCTGGTGTTCATGTGGGGGAGCTGGAACGTGTGGCGGGCGCGGGCGCGGGTCGTGGCAGCGGCGAGCCCGGCTGCGGGCACAAAAGGCGCGGACGCAGCCTAGGCTGCGTCCGCGTCTCAACCGGTTGAATCAGGCTGGAGCAGCCTAGCTCAGGGCGCTACTGCAGCGCGCCGATGCAGCAGCCGGAGATGCAGCTCATGCCCAGCGGGCAATCGGCGTTGTTGTTTTGCGGGTCGCACGACTCCACGCCCTCGTCGCACTTGGCCTCGTCGCAGCCGTCGGGCAGCTCGACCTCGCCGATGCACAGCTCGCAGTCGTCGGCGTCGCAGGGGTTGAGGCACGCTTCGACCTGCATGCAGGGGGCGCACTTGGTCGGATCGTCGACGACGTCGACCGAGCAGGTCCCGTTGCCACCACCGGTGCCGAGGAACACCGTGTAGTTGACGCCGTCTTTGGCGATGTCGCAGCAGCCAAAGCAGTCGCAGCCGTTGGGCGTCAACGGGCCGCAGACCTCGGCGCAGACCGGGTCTTGGGAGTCCTGCGCGGTCTCGCAGGTCAAGTTGGTCCCCGGGATATTGCCGTTGGGCGTGTAGTTGCAACCGCTCGGGTTGGGGTCTGACGGGTCGCACTTGTGCGACCAATGGCACTTGTCGTTGCCGCTGCCCGAGTCCTGGTCGAAGTAGCAGTCCATATGCGTGCACGGCGCTTGGTTTTGGCCAGGGATGTTGCCCTTGAAGCCGGCCTCGTTGTTGTCGCACGGCCCCCAGCAGTTGGCGTCGGCGACGTCGATGAAGCCGTCACCGTCGTTGTCGATGCAATCACCGCATTCGTAGACCTTGCCCGAGCACTCGGTCACGACACACTCGTTGTTGCCGCCGCCGGTGTCGCCGTCACCGTCGCCCGTATCCCCGTCACCATCGCCCGTATCCCCGTCACCATCGCCCGTGTCGCCGTCGCCATCGCCCGTGTCGCCGTCGCCATCACCCGTGTCGCCGTCACCGTCTCCCGTGTCCCCGTCTCCCGTGTCGCCGTCACCGTCTCCCGTGTCCCCGTCACCGGTGGTCGTGGTCGAGGCTGTCGAGGAGTTCGAACTCGAGCTGTCGGTCGTGGTCGAGTCGGCCGCGGTCTCGCTGCCGCTGCCGCTTCCGCTGCTGGCCGTGTCGTCAGAAGAGCACCCACCGAGCAAGAGGATCGCCGTGGCGAGGGCGGACATGGGATAGGAGAGAGATGCGCATACTCGCTAGTCCACCATGGGGTCTGCGCTTACTCAATGTACAAAACTGCACATCAGGGGGACCCATGCTTTGCAGCTCGAGGCCGCATGAGAGCTGTTCCGAGACGCTCGATAGCCGTCGCTAGGGCGGTCCGCTCGACGATCTGTTGCGAGGCATTGTCACCGAGCGCCAAGAATGATGGGGCGCCGCTGGCCGCTCCGAACGGCCCACTCTCGCGCCTGACAAAAAAAAAACGCGTATGCAGCGCATGCTGCATACGCGTTCCACCGGACGGGCTCTTACTGCGGGCTGGGGAAGCAGCAGCCCGAGATGCAGCTCGTGCCCAGCGGGCAGTCGGCGTTGTTGTTTTGCGGGTCGCACGAGGTCAGGCCGCCGTCGCACTTGGCCTCCTCGCAGCCGTCGGGCAGCTCGACCTCGCCGATGCACAGCTCGCACTCCTCCGACTCGCAGGGGTTGAGGCACGCTTGAACCTGCAGGCAGGGGGCGCACTTGGTGGGATCGTCGACGACGTCGACCGAGCAGGTCCCGCTGCCACCACCGGTGCCGAGGAACACCGTGTAGTTCACCCCCTCTTTTTTAATGTCGCAGCAGCCAAAGCAGTCGCAGCCGTTGGGCGTCAGCGGCCCGCAGACCTCGGCGCAGACCGGGTCTTGGGAGTCCTGCGCGGTCTCGCAGGTCAAGCTGGTCCCGGGGATGTTGCCGTTGGGCGTGTAGTTGCAGCCGCTCGGGTTGGGGTCTGAAGGATCGCACTTGTGCGACCAATGGCACTTGTCGTTGCCGCTGCCCGAGTCCTGGTCGAAGTAGCAGTCCATGTGCGCGCATGGCGCTTGGTTTTGGCCCGGGATGTTGCCCTTGAAGCCGGCCTCGTTGTTGTCGCACGGCCCCCAGCAGTTGGCGTCGGCGACGTCGATGAAGCCGTCGCCGTCGTTGTCGATGCA
>Ga0114946_10002403_pt1 | contig 12850 bp, 8 predicted proteins | sample WalLakDeSediment_FD_88676 | JGI IMG/M metagenome (GOLD analysis project Ga0114946, IMG submission 88676) | Lake sediment microbial communities from Walker lake, Nevada to study Microbial Dark Matter (Phase II) - Walker Lake 11/02/13 Deep Sediment | ecosystem: Environmental > Aquatic > Freshwater...
AACCCCGAGAACACCATTTACTCGGTCAAGCGACTCATGGGGCGGCGTATTGATGACGCCGAGACCAAGCGCACGATGGGAATGGTACCTTACAACATCGTGGCCGGCCCGCAGGATGATGCCCGCGTCAAAGTGCCGGTCATGAACAAGGTATATACGCCGCAGGAAATTTCGGCATTCGTGCTGCAGAAGCTGAAGCGAGACGCCGAATCCTACCTGGGTGAAACCGTTACTCAGGCGGTCATCACCGTACCCGCTTACTTCAATGACAGCCAGCGCCAGGCCACCAAAGACGCCGGTCAGATTGCCGGTCTGGAAGTGTTGCGGATCATTAATGAACCAACGGCCGCCGCCCTGGCTTACGGTTTGGACAAGAAAGAGAACCAGACCATCCTGGTCTTTGACCTTGGTGGCGGTACCTTTGATGTCTCTGTACTGGAAGTCGGCGAAGGGGTCGTTGAGGTAAAGGCAACCAACGGTGATACCCACCTGGGTGGCGACGACTGGGATGAGCGCATTGTGGTATGGATGACCTCCGAGTTCAAGAAGGATCAGGGCATTGACCTCAGCAAAGATCGGCAGGCCCTGCAACGGCTGCGCGAAGCGGCCGAAAGGGCCAAAATCGAGCTGTCGAGCCTGGTGGAAACGGAAATCAACCTGCCCTACGTCACGGCCGACGCCTCCGGTCCGAAACATCTGCAGTTACGCCTCAGCCGCTCCAAGTTTGAGCAGTTGACCGAAGATCTGGTGCAGCGCTGCAAGCGACCGTTCGAGCAGGCCCTGAAAGATGCTAAATTGACCACCCAGGGGGTGGATGAAGTCGTTCTGGTGGGCGGCTCCACCCGGATGCCTATGATTCAGGATCTGGTACGCAGCCTCACCGGCAAAGAGCCTAACAAGAGCGTTAATCCGGATGAAGTGGTGGCCATTGGGGCCGCAATTCAGGGTGGCGTTCTGGGCGGCGAAGTCAAAGACGTGCTGCTGCTAGACGTGACCCCGCTCAGCCTGGGTCTGGAAACCCTGGGTGGGGTAATGACCACCTTAATCCCGCGCAACACGACCATTCCGACGCGCAAGACGGAGCTGTTTAGCACCGCCGAGGACAGCCAGACGGCCGTTGATATTCATGTTCTGCAAGGCGAACGACCGTTGGCCGGCGACAACAAGACCTTGGGCAAATTCCGGCTGGAAGGCATTCCCCCGGCGCCCCGTGGCGTGCCCCAGATTGAAGTCACGTTCGACATTGACGCCAACGGTATTCTGAATGTCACAGCCAAGGACAAAGCCACCAGCAAAGAACAGAGCATTCGCATCACCGCTTCGACCAACCTGAGCACAGAGGATGTGGAGCAGATGGTGCGCGATGCCCGCGAGCACGAGGCTGACGACAAGCGGCGTCGGGAGCTGATTGAGGCGCGTAACCAGGCCGACCAGTTGACCTACAGCGTCGAGAAGACGCTGCGCGAGCTAGGTGACAAAGTACCTGAAAGCGATCGCAGTCGTATTGAACAGCTCTCTTCCGATCTGAAGACGGCCGTGCAAGGCGACGACATCGCCCACATTCGCAGTTTGACCGAGCAGTTGCAGCAGGCCAGCTACGCCCTTAGCCAGCAGCTTTACCAGACACAGCAGCAGGGCAATGGGACCAGCGGTCCGGCCGACGGCCAGCCGCCGCCGCCCAGCGACGACGGCGAAGATGTCGTCGAAGGCGAGTTCCGCGAAGCCTAATAGATCAGCGCACTGGAGAAACCGGGGTGTCGAAACCCGGTTTCTTAACTATTCGGCAGGTCGACTGCCCAGCAGTTGACCCTTAATTTATCTTGAATGGGCGGATTACACCTCCGCCCATTTTTGCGTTAATACGGTATACTTAGGCATTATGGATTACAAAGATTATTATCAAAGCCTGGGCGTCCCTAGAGACGCCGACGCCGACAGCATAAAACGAGCCTACCGTAAGCTAGCCCGCCAGTATCATCCCGACATGAATCCCGGCGATAAGAAAGCCGAAGAGCGGTTCAAAGAGATCAACGAAGCCTACGAAGTCCTATCGGATTCAGCCAAACGGCAGAAATATGACCAGTTTGGTTCTCAGTGGCAGCAGTTTACCCGTTCTGGCGGCCGTCCGGAAGATTTCAACTGGCAGCAGTGGGGCGGCATGCCCGGCGGCGCCCGCACCCGCACCGTCACCCCGGAAGAGTTTGAGCAGATGTTTGGTCAAGGGCTGGGCGGCAGCGGCTTCTCCGATTTCTTCGAGATGCTGTTTGGCCAGATGGGTGGTCAGAGCCGGCGGAGTTCAGGCTTTGGTGGGCAGCCGGCTGGTGGGCAGCCATTCGGCAGCCAGGCCAGGTCACGGCTGCCGATTGAACAGAGCATCCAAATTACGCTGGAAGAAGCGTTCCAGGGGTCAACGCGGATGCTGCAGTGGAGCGACGGCCGTCAAATCGAGGCCAAAATTCCTCGGGGCGTGCGCACCGGCTCTAAAGTGCGCCTGCGCGATCCGGCCGCCGGCGAAGTCATGCTCAAAATCGAGGTGCTGCCCCACCCCCAATTCCAGCGGGAAGGGGATAATTTGCGGGTCATTGTGCCGGTTGATTTGTACACGGCCGTACTCGGCGGCGAAATAACGGTTCCGACCCTGGAGCGGCCGCTCATCCTAACCATTCCACTGGAAACGGCCAACGGCCGGCAGTTCCGCCTGCGCGGCAAAGGGATGCCTAAGCTGCGCCATCCCGACAACCGGGGCGATCTGGTGGTAACGGTCGACGTACAGCTCCCGGCCAATCTTAGCGATCAGGAAAAGGAATTATTTACCCAGCTCAAGAACCTACGCCAGTAGAAAGTAAAGGGCAAGCGTTGAGGCCGGCTGCGCTGTCGGCTACTCTACGGCCAACTGAATGATACATTGGCCAACTTCATTGCTGGTCAGATCCACCACGGTTAAGCGGAAAGAATAGGTGCCGGGCTGCCAGCCGCCCATAATCGCGCTGCCCAACTGCCCATTTGCGACCGGCTGCTCTACCGTCCCCCCAATAATCGAAGCCCAGGTCCCCCCCGTCTCCGGCCCGCTGGCCTCTAACTTGTAGAAGGCAAACGCAGCATCGGTAGCCGTGCCTAAGAATAAGACCGAACCAGAAACGGTGCTGCCGCTCGCCGGGCTGCTGATATTGACATTCGGCGAGCAGCCAACGGCCGCGGCTGGCGGTGGGGGCGCTGGTGGCTCAGGTTCACTTGGTTGCGTATCGTTGCCGCCGGGCGGCGGGGCGTCACTGCCGGGCGGGGGTGTGGAAATCGGTACCGGCAGGGGTGCTGGAGGGCCACTGCCAGCCGGACTGGCGAGGGTTACAGTAGGTGCAATGGGCGGCGTCGGCGTCGGCTGATCCGGCTGGGGCGAACCTAACGGCGTCGGCGAAGAGAGCGGCGTGGCAAAGATATTGGGCGTCGGCGTTGGCGGGCGGAGCAGTTCCGGTGGCAGCGTCGGGGCGACCTGCAGATTAACGTAAGCCACCAAACCGATAAGGCCGCCAAACAGCGCCAGGAACGTGAGCGCCTTGCTTTGTAGGCGCTGACCCCGTTCATGCTCCAGGCCAAAAACAGCCCGTCGTAGAATGGCCCGTGCTTTAATCAGCTCGCTCAAATACCAGACGATGCCCAGAGCCGCCAAGATATAAATCCAGACATCGTTACGGATAAAGAAGAGATATATGAAATCCATGGGCTACAGGCAGCAAAAGCGGCAACCCCCGGTGGGAGTCGCAGCCGCCAAATCTAGAGTTGGCTAATGAGGGCGCGCAGTAAACTGGTAAGGCGGGGAATCACCAGCCGTCCTACCTCAAGCACTTCTTCGTGGGAGATAACCTGATCGGGTGGTGGATCAGGCAGAGCCAGGTTCGTGATAGTGGAAATGCCCAAAACCCGCATCCCGGCGTGGCGGGCGACGACGGCTGAGGGCACAGTCGACATCCCCACGGCATCGGCGCCAACCAGCTGCAGCAGCCGCAATTCGGCCGGCGTCTCATATGACGGGCCGGCTACAAAGGCGTAGACCCCTTCCTGCAAGCTGAAGCCTAGCTGCGCGGCTGTGGCCTGGGCCAGGCGGCGCAGGGCCGGATCATAAACCTGGGTCATGTCCGGAAAGCGGGGACCAAAGCTGTCATCGTTGGGTCCGCGCAGCGGGTTTTGCCCGGCAATGCCCGGCAAGTTAAGGTGATCTTTGATCAGCATCAAATCGCCCGGCTTATAGTGGGCATTAATGCCCCCGGCAGCATTGGTTAGAATGAGCGTGGTCACCCCCAGCCGGCGCATCACCCGCACCGGCAGCGTTATCTGCGCCGGGCTATATCCTTCATAAAAGTGAACCCGTCCCTGCAGAACCATAACCGGGCGTCCTTCCAGGTTGCCAATGACCAGACGGCCGTGGTGGCCAGGCACGGTAGAAACCGGCCAGTGGGGAATCGCCTCAAAGGGAATGATATCCGGGTTTTCAATCGTGTCGGCCAGACTGCCGAGACCAGAACCCAAAACTATGCCAATGAGTGGCTGCTGGCTACTATGGGCGCGCACGGCCACTGCCGCCTCATCGTAAGCTGTAGAAGGTATGAATTTACTCATCGCTAAACAAGGGGTTAATCGGCAACCAGATGCCCATCATCGCTATCAAGCTGCTTGTAAATCTGGGTCGTAGAGATGTTAGCATGGCCAAGCAGCCGCTGCACCTCTTTAAGATCAGAGCCACTTTCCAGCTTGTGGGCCGCAAAGCTGTGGCGCATGGTGTGCGGGGTTACCGTCTCCGTCAAGCCAGCTTCCTGAGCATACGCCTTGATAATAAGCCACAGCCCCTGACGGGTCAGCTGTTGGCCACGGTGATTGAGAAACAGAGCCGTTTCGGTATTACTCTTCAAAAGATGGGGACGGGCGTGGGCCAGATAGCGCTGCAAAATCGCCACCGTCTGCGCATCAATTGGTATCTGGCGCATACTGCCGTCTTTGCCGGCACAGTGCAGGATGCCGCCATCCAGGTCTAGATCGTCCAGCTTGAGGGTCACAACTTCCGTGACTCGCATGCCCGTGGCATAAAGCAAGGCCAACAAGGCAGTATCCCGCAGATTCTTGGGGCTTTCCTCGCGGCGCGGCGCCAACAGCAAACGATCCACTTCATCGGCACTGAGGGTATGGGGCAGCCGCTTTTCCACCTTAGGCGACTGCAGGTCAGCCGCCGGATTTTCATCGAGAATCCGTTGGGCAACCAGATATTCAAAGAATGACTTTATGGCTGCCACTTTGCGCGCCACCGAGGAGGAAGCATAAGGCTGCTCCTTCATGTTTTGCACATATTGGTCCAGAAAAGCCTGGTTCACCTGTACCCAACTAGCCGGCATCCCCTGCTGCTGCATATAATGGAAGAATTGGTTGAGATCATTCCGGTAAGCCACGGTAGTGTTATCGGAATAGTTGCGCTCGTCTTTGAGACGGTTGAGGAAATCGGTGAGCTGATCAAACATGAGACGCCGCTCCTGATTAGGGGCACAGGAACTTCTGAAATTGGATAACTATCTAATATTATGTACAATACCGCTTGAGCATTATAACATTACTTTTCATAAGATCAAACCGTTTACGGAAACATTAAGGAGGTTTCTATGGGTTCAGAGCGTATCATAATTGCCGGCGCGGCCGGCCGTGACTTCCATGATTTCAACACCGTCTTTCGCGACAACGATCGCTTTCAGGTGGTCGCTTTTACGGCGACGCAAATCCCCAACATTGAAGGTCGGCTATATCCGGCCGAATTGGCCGGTTCGCTTTATCCGGAAGGTATCCCTATCTATCCTGAATCAGAGCTAAGCCAGTTAATCCGCGATCACAACATTGACCAGGTGATCTTCTCCTACTCTGACGTTTCCCACGAGTATGTGATGCACCTGGCCTCTCAGGTTCTGGCCACCGGGGCTGATTTTCGCTTGCTTGGGCCTGGTCGGACACAGATTAAGTCATCTAAACCGGTCGTTTCCATCGGCGCGGTGCGCACCGGTTCCGGCAAAAGCCAGACCTCGCGCCATGTGGTCCGCACGCTGCAAGCCTTGGGCTATGAGAGAGTTGTTGCGGTGCGCCATCCCATGCCCTACGGTAATCTGGTGGCGCAGGCGGTCCAGCGCTTTGCCGACTATGACGACATGGAGGAGTATGAGTGCACCATCGAGGAGCGGGAGGAATACGAGCCTTACATTGACATGGGCGCCGTCATCTATGCCGGCGTTGATTATCCCGCTATCCTGCGCGCGGTCGAAAAAGAAGCGGATATCATTGTCTGGGATGGCGGCAATAATGATCTGCCATTCTTCGCTTCTGATCTCCACATTGTCGTAACCGATCCGCACCGGCCAGGACATGAGCTGGCTTACCATCCGGGCGAGGCCAATCTGCGAATGGCCGACATCGTCGTCATCAATAAGGTTGACACGGCTGATCACGCCAATGTGGTGACTGTCCAGGAGAATATCCGCCGGGTAAATCCCACGGCCGCTATCGTTAAGGCTGCCTCCCCTATCTTTGTCGATGATCCGGGAGCCATTCGCGGCCAGCGGGTATTGGTCGTCGAAGACGGGCCCACGCTGACCCACGGCGAAATGGCCTACGGCGCCGGCGTGGTCGCGGCCCAATACTTTGAAGCCAGGGAGATCATTGATCCCCGCCCCTACGCTGTCGGCACCATTCAAGCCACTTACGAGAAATATCCCACTACCGGCGCCGTGCTGCCGGCGATGGGCTACGGTGCGGAGCAGATGCGCGATCTGGCCGAGACCATCAACAGTACCCCGGCCGACATGGTCATCATCGCCACTCCCATTGATCTGGGCCGGCTGATTGACATTAAGCTGCCCAGCCAGCGGGTACGCTATGAACTGCAGGAAATCGGACTGCCAACGTTAACCGGACTGTTAGAGAAGAAGTTCGGTCGTTAATCAGCGAACTATCGGAGCGCCGCCCCCCAGAGCGGCGCTCTTGTGGCCACTAACCCTGTCGAAGGCGGGGCCTGTCGAAGCCGGCCCCGCCTTCGACAGGACTTCGGCGTGAGCTCAGTCGAACGCTCAGGCAGCGGCCTACGATTGGGGATTTTTGCGGCTCCATTCGCTCCAGGAGCCAACATATAGCTTGCCCGGCGGCAGTCCGACGTGGGCGTGGGCCAGCAGGTTAAGACAGGCAGAAACCCCGGAGCCGCAATAGTAAACGGCCGTGTCTGCTTCCCGGTCGCCAATGACCTGCTGGAGCTGGTGGCGAACTTTGTCCGGGGCATGAAAACGGCCGTCAGCCTGCAGATTGCGCATAAAATGGTAATGCACCGCCCCAGGAATATGGCCCGGATAAGCATCAATCGGCTCCACTTCACCCCGAAAGCGGGCGGCGTCACGCGCATCTACCAGAAGATCCACAGCCGGCAGATCGTCATAGACGACCAGCCATTCCCGCCGGGGTTCGCCCTGAAACGTGGTTGGACTGCCGCTTTCCCGGCCGCTGCGGGTCGGCCGGCCTTCAGCTTGCCACAGCTGCCAACCGCCATCCAAAACAGCGACCGCCTCATGGCCCATATAGCGCAGCATCCACCAGAGACGAGCTGCCCCTATCGCCCCATGATGACCATCATACACCACGACTTGCTTAGTGCTGTCAATGCCCAGCCGGCCAAACAGCGCCCGTAGGGCTTCTGGCGACGACAAGGGGTGACGGCCGTAATCGGTATCCCCCAACCCACTCAAATCGTCATCCAAATGGGCGTAAACAGCGCCAAGAATGTGGGCGGCCAGGTAAGCCTTCTCCCCGGCGCGACTGTCGGCCAGGTCAAAACGGCAATCTACGAAAATCCAATCCTGATTGTCTAACTGTTCTGCCAGGGTGCTGGTTTCGATGAGGCTGGTGTAAGGCATCGTTATGGAGTGTCGGTGGGCTGTGGTGTTGGCGCTGCGGGAGGTGTGGCTTCCGGGATGACCACCGGCTCCGGGGTGGGTGCGACCGCTTCTTCGCCGGGACGAACGAGTTTAAGCGGCCAACTTTCACTTATTACCTGACTACGGCCGTCGGCCCGGCTCTGCAGCTGCACCTGCCAGACGTAGATCCCGAGGCGCAGGTCACCACCGGGCACAACCAGTTGGAACCGCTGTCCTTCTACCGGATTGTAGACCGTGCCTATCGGCAGGGGACGGCCGTCGTCGCCAATCAGGTAAACGACAAATTGTTCAGTGCTGGTCAAGCCATTGGGCCACTGCCAGCTAAACGTCAGCGGCGCCAGGCTGGTGGCAAAGCGCGTCTCCGGGAGCGGATTAAGCAGTTGAATAACCGGATCGGGTAGTGGCGCAGGCGGTGGTAGCTCAACTGTGGGCGACAACGAGGGGTTGGCAAATTCGGCCGTCCAATACCAGACATTCGGCGCGCCAAAATTAACCGTGTAGCCCACGCCAACCTCTGTCGCGCCCTGGTTGAGCAAGATGCGCCGGTGGGATGGGCTGTTAAGCCAGAATTCTACAGCCTGAATTGCCCGCTCCATGCCCCAGGCCGTCGCCTCGCCAATATACCCCCCTTGATAGCCATGGCGCAGCAGGCGCACGGCCGGACTGCTGCCATCACTGCCGGCATGGCCGGTAAAGCGGTTCAGGGCCATATCTTCCGCATGGCTCTGGGCGGCAACGGTTAATTCATGGGCATAGGCCAGCGGCGGCAGCCCATTTTGGCCGCGAGCAGCATTGATGTAATAGTAAAGCTGCTCGGCCGGGGCGCTGTTCACCGGCAAATTGAGCGGCTCGAGCGTCTCGCGTTCAGGCAGCGTAAGCAGCTCAGCAGCCAGATCGGGATCATCCAGATTGTCGAAGGAAAAATCGGAGAGTTCAGCGGAATCCTCGAACAAAATGAGCGGCAGGTACAGGAAGCTGTCGCCAGGCTCGATGCGGACCCAACGGCCGATCTCGGTGCTGCCAAAGGCGTTACTGGCAGCCATAACCACCCAGTAATCGCCGGCCGCCTGGTAGACGTGACTCAGAAATTCACCGGTGTGTGTCCGGCTGTCTCCCATACGCCAGGTGAAATCGGCTACACTGTCATCGCCAAAAGCCTGGCCCAACACCGGCTCGCCTACCCGTCCCGAAGGAACCAGGAGCATGTCTGCCACCGGTGGCTGTCCTATCTGCACCGGCCAACTGATCTCGTCCTGACCCAGGCTGTTTTCTACCACCAGCCGCACCTGATAAATGCCCGGCTGCTGATAAACATGAGCAGGCTGCCGCTCCGATGAAGTGTGGCCATCACCAAAGTCCCAGCTGTATTGCAGGGGTGGCTGGCCACCGCTGAGATTGCGGAACAGCAGGGGCTCATTGACGCTGGCGCCAGGGCGCTGAGGCTCGAAGGCGGCCTTCGGCTCGGGAACAATCACCAGCCGGCCCGGCACGGCCACGGTAGCTAGCGGGTTCGCCAAATGCAGGTGAACGGTATAGTGTCCGGCCAGTGGGTAGACCACGGTGGGATTATCGGCATCGACGATCCGGCCGTCGCCCAGATCCCACAATTGCGAAAAGGGACCGGGGCCGCTCGTTTGGGCCACAAGCTGCACCGGCTGCCCCACGGCCGCCTGCTGTGGACTGAAGCTAATCTGGGCCTGGGGTGGCAGCCCTATCCAGAGGGGGGCGATCGCCGTCGATTCTTGACCGTTTAGCCGCACGGCTACCTGAATCTGGCGCTGCGGGTGAGTCACGTCGGCCATATTAACGCGCACATTGGCATTCAGGGCCCGCTCCTCATTGGGCGGCACCACCGGCTGCCAGATCAGACTGCCCGTCTGCAGGTTGAGGCTGGTGGCGGCCGGTAAAGCGCGCGCATCCAGGGAGAGACCTGGCGGCAAATGCACTTCCACGGTCGGCATGGCCGGCTGGGCGTCGCTGTTGGTCAAGGTTATGTTGAGAACGGCCGTCTGGCCAGGAGTGACGATGGGCGGGGAAAAGGACAACCCAAGCTGAACCGGACCGGACAAAGATATCTGTCCAGTATACAGGTCGTCAGAAAAGTTCGCGGCAGCACGACCAGAATCTGACCCCCATGCTAAAGCTACCAGGCCAATGATCAGCAGCAACATGAGGCCCAATCGGTTCACCCGGATGCACTGTTGCATGGGCAGCAGTTTATCAGAGATTGACTGTTTAGTCGAGTAGGGCATAAACAGTCGGCGATTTTCAAGCCTATCAGCGGTCAATTTGTCCAGATTAGTCCTGATAACTACCCAACTAACCAGATATGTTATAAAATGGGGCCGCGATAGGGTAGGATAGTTGTGTCGCCTGTCCTTGGCCTCACTAGTAGTACTGAATAGGATATCTAATGGCTGAGCATACGAAGAAATCAGACAATCGTGGTTTTTGGAGTTCACTGCTGCGTAACAAACGGGATCATGAGGAGCTGCCGGGCCTGCAAATAGGCTCCGTTTTTTCCCAAGAAGATTTGCTCATTGCTGAAACGGCCGTCGTTGCCGGAGATATCGTCGCCCCACGCGTCATCGTCCACGGGCTTGTGCATGGTCATATCGGCGCCCGCGAGCTGGTCATCCATAAGACAGGCCGGATTTGGGGCGATGTATTTGCCGGGGCTGTTCATATTGAGCCGGGCGCTCAGCTTCATGGATGGGTGACGACTCTGTCCGAAACGGCCGTAGCCCAGCTGTTAAACCAGGAGACTGATTTCTATAGCCTGTTCCCAGAAACAGAAGAAATCCCCAGCGCCTTGCTGGAAGAAAGTGGGTTGCAGAATATTCTGGTAAAACTGGATGCCATTCCGCCAGACCAACGCCTTAACTACCTGCACGAAATGCAAAGTGCAGCCGGCCAGGCGCTTGTGGCCTACGCCGAGTTGAAAGGTCAGTTTGAAGCGAAACTAAATGAACTAGTCAGCGGCGTCATCCGTGAGGCCGAAGAACAGCGCGACAGGTTGGTCGCCCTGCAGGAAGAGATGGTGACGGCTCAGGAAACAATTCAGGCCCGGGATGATACCATTGCCGCTCAGCAGGCAGAAATTGCCGAGGTGCAGGGAATCCTGGAAGAACGGATGGCCGAACTGGAGCAGCTGCGCCTGGCCAACGAACAACGGGAAGTCGGGCTAACCGAACTGCAAGGGCAGCACGAGAGCCTTAATCAGCAGTTCACAACGCTCTCCACTGAAAAACAGAGTCTGACCGAGCGGCTGAGCAACGTGGAAACAGCGCTGCAGGCCAGTCTGCAGCGTGCCGCCGAGCAAGAAGAAGCCTTGATCCACTGGCAGGAGCTGGCCGATACGAATGAAGAAAAAGCGGTAGCCTTGCAGCAGGAGCTGGACGAAAAGAAACAGCTGCTCCAAGAGGCCAACCAGCAGCTGGCGCAGATCCAGGATCAGCGCGACCGACTGCAAGAGGCGCATGAGCGACTGACGGTGCAGCACGCCGAACAGCAAGAGCTGGCAGCCAGTTTCGAACAGCAGGTTCACAAATTAGAGGAACGTATCAGAACCAGCAAACCGGCTGCTGACGAAACAATTGCCGCCTTACTCAGTACGAAAGACAATTTAACGGAAGCCGAAAATCGGATTACTGAGTTAGAAGGTTATCTGCAACGGCTAGAAACAGAAGCCAAAGATTATTTTGACCAGTTAGCCACCCTCAAAAGCGAACTGGATGAGAATAAAAAGCAGCTCTCCGCTAGCCAGGTAGCCCTGCACGATCGGACGCGCGCCCTGGCCCTAACGCAGGCTGAATTGGCCGAACAGCAGGAGCAAGTTCACAAATGGAAAGAAAGTATCGGCCATATGACGGAGCTTCTTTATGATGCCGAGAACCGGGTGAAAGAGCTGCGCAAGGCACTTGACAGCCGTCAACCTGGCTCTGAGGAGCATAAGAAGCTGCTCGATCGGCTGCAGCAGCAACAGATACAGCTAGAAGCGAGTGAAGCTGAAGCAGCCCGCTTCCAGGAAGAAATTCAGACCCAGGGTAAGCGGCTGGCCGAAGCCCAGGCGGCGCTGGTTGAAAGCGAAATCGCCCTCAACCGGTCGGCCGAGCTGCTGGCACAGAAGGAAAACGAACTTAAGCAGGTGAAAAAAGCGGCCATTATGCGCATTCAGCAGCTGGAGCAGGCCATGGCGCAGTCCAGCGCTTAGCCGGCTGTCTGATTGGCGGCAACGGCCATGCTCGACCCACATCTTAGGAGTGACAAATATGCCCCCTATTGAGTTAGCCGTGATTGGCGGCAGCGGCCTGTATGACATGGCCGATCTGACGGAGCTGGAAGAAATCGCCCTGGATACCCCCTTTGGCGCGCCGTCGGATAAGATTACCCTTGGCACGCTGCACGGCCGCCGGCTGGCCTTTCTACCCCGCCACGGCCGGGGCCACTTCTTATCCCCCAGCGATGTACCTTACCGGGCCAACATCTTCGCCCTTAAACAGCTAGGGGTCAAGTACATTGTCAGCGTTAGCGCCTGCGGCTCGCTGCGCGAGGATATACCGCCGGGGCACATCGTCATTCCCGACCAACTCGTAGATTGGACGAAAGGGCAGCGGGAGCGCTCCTTTTTTGGGCGCGGGCTGGTAGCCCACGTCAGCGTCGCCGATCCCTTTAATGCCGAACTGAGTCAGGCTTTGGCCACGGCTGTTCAGACAGCTGGCGGCACTGTCCACCAGGGTGGCGCTTTTATTACCATCGAAGGCCCGCGCTTCAGCACGCAGGGCGAGTCTAGTCTGTACCGGCAGTGGGGATTGAGCATCATCGGCATGACCACTAGCCCCGAGGCATTCCTGGCGGCCGAAGCCGAAATCGCCTCGCCTGGATGGCCCACGGGGCCGGCCACGACG
>Ga0114946_10002404_pt1 | contig 12850 bp, 13 predicted proteins | sample WalLakDeSediment_FD_88676 | JGI IMG/M metagenome (GOLD analysis project Ga0114946, IMG submission 88676) | Lake sediment microbial communities from Walker lake, Nevada to study Microbial Dark Matter (Phase II) - Walker Lake 11/02/13 Deep Sediment | ecosystem: Environmental > Aquatic >...
GGAGGCGCTGGAGGCCGAGTACCCGGAGCTGGTCATCCCCGATTCGCCAACCCAGCGGGTTGGGGCCGAGCCGCTCGCCGCCTTTGCCGAGGTGGCGCATCGCGTGCCCATGCTCTCGATTCTCAACGCGACGAGCGAAGGCGAGATGAGGGATTTCGACCGACAGGCGCGGAGAGAGCTGGGACGTGACGTCCTCGAGTACCTGGCGGAGCCGAAACTTGATGGTTTAGCTGTGAGCATCACTTACCGGAGGGACGCTTTGGTTCAAGCGGCGACCCGCGGTGATGGGTATCGGGGGGAAGACGTAACCGGTCAGGTGCGCACGATCCGGTCCGTACCCATCCGTCTCCAAGGCCGCGGTTGGCCGAAGGAGATCGAGGTCCGCGGCGAGATTTACATGACTCGCTCGGGTTTCGAAGAGATCAACCAACGGGCAGCCCGCGAGGAACGCAAGACATTTGCCAACCCCCGCAATGCCGCGGCGGGGAGCCTACGGCAGCTTGATCCCCGTATCACCGCGTCCCGCCCCCTTCATTTCTGTTGCTACGGCTTTGGTTACGCCGAGGGGTGGGAGCTTCCTGGAACCCAGAGCGCCGTTCTTGCCTGTTTCCGGGAGTGGGGACTCCCTATCTCGCCGGAGATGCGAGTCGTAGAGGGCGCCGACGGTTGCGTCACTTATCACCACGAAATCGAGGCTAGGCGCAGCGCTCTGGACTACGACATCGACGGTGTGGTGCTCAAGATCAATTCACTTCGAGATCAGGAGGCTCTCGGGTATGTCCACCGTGCCCCGCGGTGGGCCAGGGCCTACAAGTTCCCCCCGCAGGAGGAGGTCACCCGGGTCCTCGACATCCAGGTCCAGGTCGGGCGCACCGGGGTGCTGACCCCGGTCGCGCGCCTGGAGCCCGTGCAGGTCGCGGGCGTTACCGTGACCAACGCGACCCTACACAACGAGGACGAGGTGCGCCGCAAGGACGTGCACATCGGCGACAGCGCGATCGTGCGCCGCGCCGGGGACGTGATCCCCCAGATCCTGGGCGTCATCGCCGAGCGGCGGCCGCCCGATGCCCGTCCCTTCGTGATGCCGACCCACTGTCCGGTGTGCGGCTCGGAGGTCATCCGCGCCGAAGGCGAGGTGGCGAGTCGCTGCAGCGGGGGCCTCTACTGTCCGGCCCAGCGCAAGGAGACCATCCGCCACTTCGCCTCGCGCCGGGCGATGGACATCGAGGGCCTGGGCGAGAAGCTGGTCGATCAGCTCGTCGAGCGCGACCTGGTCCGAACCCCTGCCGACCTCTTTGCCCTCGACGAGGATACCCTGTCCGGGCTCGATCGGATGGGGGAGAAGTCCGCGGCCAACCTGGTCGCGGCGCTGGCGCGCAGCCGGGAGACGACCCTGCCGCGGTTCCTCTACGCGCTGGGCATCCCCCAGGTCGGGGAGGCGACCGCCCAGGCACTGGCCCAGCACTTCGGCACGCTGGAGGCGATCATGGCCGCTATGCCCGAGGCGCTCACGCAGGTCCCGGACGTCGGGCCGGTGGTGGCGGCGGAGGTCCACGCCTTCTTTCGCCAACCGCACAACCGGGAGGTGATCGACGGTCTGCGTGCCGCCGGGGTCGCCTGGCCGGAGGTCGCCCGGCCGGCCGCCGAGCGCCGGCCGCTGGCGGGTAAGACCATCGTCCTCACCGGGACCCTCAGCCGTCCCCGCGACCAGATCAAGGAGGAGCTGACCGCCCTGGGCGCCAAGGTGGCCGGGAGCGTGTCGAAAAGGACCGACTATGTGATCGCGGGGGAAGACGCCGGCTCGAAGCTGGAAAAGGCCCGCGCGCTCGGTGTCCCGTTCCTCGACGAGGACGGGCTGGCGAAGCTGATCGGCGGCGGCTAGAAACCCCGCGCGGCGCCCGCATTTGGGGCTTGACGAGCGGCGCTGACCTGAGCGCACCATCCCTGCCGAGCCATCGAGCCGGTGGGGTCAGTTTCAAACCGAGGGGACCGAATGTCTGAGCTATCGACTGAGCAGCAGATCCTGATCGCCATGCGCAAGACCCTGGCCGCCATCATCAAGGACGTCACCCCGCCGCCTGGGATGAAGCACCCGCTCTCCGAGCGGACGATCGAGGACGTCCGACAGTGCCTGGGCCTGATCTCGGCGCGGGAGAAGGATCTCGCCGATGCCCAGGGGCGGGGCGGCGAGCGGCCCTACTACGCCGACGAGCCCCAGGCGGCGCAGGTGGTGCCGATTGCCGGGCTCAGCCGGGCCAAGAAGAAGGAGTGACGGGTTGATCGGGCCAGCAAGCAGGTCTCTGCTCCGCGAGCGGGCCGTCTCTGGTCGCGCGGCGGCGCTCGGCCTCGCCCTGCTCGTCGCCCCCGGCGTCGCCTCGGCTCAGCCCTGGTGGGAGATGCTCGGGATCTCGCGCGGCGTGTCGGTCCCGGTGTGGTCCTATGCGGGCGAGACGGGGCCGGAGCGCTGGGCCGACCTGGCGCCTGAGTTTGCCGCCTGCCGCGGGGAGCGTCAGTCGCCGGTGGACCTGCGGGACGCCCGGTACGTCACTTACTCGCCGCTTCAGTTCCGCTACCGCAGCAGCACCCTGTCCCTGGTCAACGACGGCCGCAGCCTGCGGGCGCGCTATCGGCCAGGCAGCTACCTCTCGGTCGGGGGACGGGACTATCAGCTCGAGGAGTTTCACTTCCACGTCCCCGGCGAGCACCGCATCAACGGCGCCCGCGCCGATATGGAGCTGCAGCTCCTGCACCGCGACCGGCAGGGTCAGTTGGCGGTCGTCGCCGTACCCATGATGGCTGGGCGGCGCATGAATACCACCCTGACTCGGATCTGGGATCACATACCCGCGTCCGGCGGGACCAGCTACTACAACCGGCAGTCGGGGATCAACCCGCTGTTTCTGCTGCCGCCCAACCGCAGCTACTTCTCCTACCCCGGCTCGCTCACCGAGCCGCCCTGCACCGAGGGCGTCGAGTGGTTCGTGCTCACCGAGCCGGTGGAGGTCGATGAGAGCTATCTCCACCGCTTGCGGCAGGTGATCGGTCACAACGCGCGGCCGGTCCAGCCCCTGAACGGCCGTCCGGTCATCGCTGTGACGCGCTGAGCGGCCCTCACACGCGGTCGCTTCAGCGCGCCGCAGGCGCAACCAGCCGCCAAAGAAAGAGCGCCGCGGTCCCCCGCGGCGCTTCGCGATGAGCCTAGGGCCCGAGCGATGTCAGGCCATTTCGGCCTCTTGACTCCGAGACCACCAGAGGTGGGTGGCGGACCCGGGTGTTACGACCGGTTCACTATAAGTCAAACAAGTCAATCAGGAGCTACCTTTAGCACCACTCCCGTCCTCGTTGTCGTTGTCGTAATCGTAATCGTAATCGAGCTTATTCCAGCGCCCCGGATGCCCCCACACCTCTCGGCATCGCTGTCCGACCCTTGTCAGCATCGCCCCGATCCGAATCCCTATCGTCTTCCCTTGCCTGTTTTCAGCAGCAGTCCGCATCCGGAATCGATCCGCAGTCCAACGCTGAGCTGCGAACGATTTGGAAACAGCGGCGCCGAGCGGCCTGGGCTCCCTTGCCGTCGCCTTCGGCGATGCTCGGGCGGATCGCTGGTGAGACGCGAAGCGGCGCCGCGCGTGATGATCAATGCCTCGCAACCGCTTGGCCGTCTTCTACAGCCAAGCCACCGACCGGATCGAAACCCGGTGGACATCGAGCTGGTGACGGCCAAGAGGCGTCGGTTCTTCGATTACGACAACGACAACGACAACGACAACGATAACGATAAGGACAGGGACAAGGATTGTGTGCGTTGTTCAACTTGTTTTTGACTCGTCCCGTACCGTGAAACCGCGCCGCGGATTTGGATCGACCGCGGGGCTGGCTCGCGGTAGCCCCAGAGGCGCCGTTACCGGCCCCTCTGAGGCTCGCCGCATGCTGGCCCAGGTCAGAGGCGTGCCTCATAGAAGGCCATGAGCTTTGGCTGGAGCAGCTCTTCATCATCCGTGAGCTCCCGGATGCGGGGCTTCATGCCTTCGAAGACCAGGCTATAGAGCATCTCCGCGCGAACGACAGCCGGCTTGACCGGGATCTCATAGCGGATGGTGCGCTCCTCGTGGGGACCCAGGCGGGTGTCCTTGCCCACCCGGGTGGCGACCGGCGGCATGGCCGGCTTTCCTTCGTCGTCGGCGAGCTGGTAGAAGAGGTAGGCCTCAGGTGCCTCCTCCTGCGCATGTTTGGAGAAGTTCTGCCACAGGACCTTTCCACCCTCATCGAGCGCGGTCACGCGGACCTGCACGTTGCGGAACGGCGCCCCGGTCGGGAGCTTGTGCGGCAATTGGTTGAGCATGACCACCTCGGCGATGACCCCTTGGCCGTCGGGGCCAGGGCTGACGTCGACGGTGAGCTTTACGGAGCGGGTGAGCATCGCCGGGTCATGGCCGCCGCCCATGGCGTGGTTCGCGATTCCATCAGCGATCGGCATGTGGCACGACTGGCAGGTCACTTGAGCCCCGCTCTCCTCGAATTCGTCTCCGGTGGCGCAAAGCGGAACGCCCTTGGGATTGGGCCGCAGGTGGTGACAGCCGAGGCACAGCTCGGAGCTGCGCAACATGCGCGGGTTCCCCTCCAAGGGTAGGGTCGCGCCCACCTTCTGGCCGAAGGTGTCGAGCTGGTCGACGTGGGGATTGTCGGCCCGCGGGTCCTCGGGGTTGGTAGAGCGGACCTTGTCGAAGGCGAAGCCAGTGGGTCCCTGGAGGACGCCGGACAACTCGTAGGCCAGGATGCCCAAGCGCAGGCCGCCGCCCTCTTGGCGCACCCCTTTGTAGCCCGAAATCTGATGGCAGACGAGGCAGTTGACCCCCTCGCTGTAGGCTGGCATGGCGTCCAGCTTCGTCGATTTGTCCCTCGCCGCATTCGGGGCGTGGCACTGCAGGCAGACTGGATAACGCTGGGATGCCTTGTGGAGCTGGTCTTCCGCGCGTGGGTCGCCAACCTCCTGCCGATACATCATTTCATGAATCGGGTCGCGCAGGGCCGTGCTCTTGGCATGCATGGACTCCGACCACTGTTGGTAGATCGGCTCATGGCACCATTGGCAGACGGCGGCGGAGACGTGATGCACGGGGTCGTCGGGCTTTGCGACGGCCGGCTCGAGCTTGCTGAAATAGGAGGCCAGATCAGCGAACTGCTGATCGCTCATCCCCCCGCTGATCAGCCCCATGGTGGCGCTTTCCCGTTTGCCAGCTCGAAGCAGGTAGAGCGTCCTGAGCAATGAATCCTCGCTCTTACCCGCGAGCGGCGGTATGGGTCCGACGCCAGCGGCCTCCGGACCGTGGCAGGCCACGCAATACTGGTTGGACAGCTCCTTGCCGGCCTCGGGATCGCCGGGTAATCGATTGATCTCGACATCCTCGTACCCGGGGAGCTCCATGGCGTGGGTGTGGAAAGCCAAGGGGAATAGCAGGCACTGGCCTACCGCCAGCACGAACACGGCCTTTCTCATTTTTCCTCTCCTTTGCGGGGTTGGCGCCTAAACAGGCTCTGTTACAGCCGATGGCGCGTCTTCCCGACACGCCTCGATGTGTGCGTCGGAGCGTCGCGGCAGGTTGCGGGTCGGTGCCCGTACCGGCCGCGGCGCCGTGCACGCCCGCGAATCCTTGGCCGTTGTCGGAGGAAAGTCAACCGAGAGGAATGGTAAGAATTTGAAAATAAGAGAATTATTATAAACGGATAAGCTAACGGAAAGGGCGCCCGGCAGCCGGGACCATGAAGGGCGCGCGCGCCCTGTCCGTTTCTCTCGCCCCGGCCCCTTCGCAGAGGGAGGTCAGGAGCCCGCTGCGCGCGGATCTCATCCTCATGCTCCCGCCCCGCTCGGTCGGCTCCAGGCAGCAGTACCGCGTGTGTCGCACAACGAGGCCGTGCCCGAGCCGATCCCCCGTTCACAGGACGGGTGTTGCCGGCGGTGACCCGCGACCGACGAACCCCGCGCTACTTCTTGCTGGCGCCGCCGTCGGTGGTCTTGATCAGGTCGGTGTTGAGGTCGAGCTTGGCCTGGTCGCGCAGCTCGGCGACATAGGCCGCCAGGGCCTCGCGTTGCAGCCCGACGATCAGCTCCTCACGCACGTCCTCGAGGGCGGGGGGAGGGGCCTCGCGGGTCTCCTCGAGCAGGATGACGTGCCAGCCGAACTGGGTCTGGACCGGCTTCTTGGAGTGCCCGCCGGGTTTGAGGGCGGCCACTGCCGCAGTGAAGGCCGGGACCATCTGGGTGGCATCGAACCAGCCGAGGTCGCCGCCGGTCTTTCCGGTCGGACCGAGCGACTTCGCCTTGGCGAGCTCGGCGAAGTCGGCCCCGCCGTCGATCTCCTTGATCAGGGCGAGGGCTTCGTCCTCGTTGGCCACCAAGATGTGACGGGCCTTGTACTCGGTGCGCTTGGCATCGCCGAAGCGCTCCTCGTAGGCCTTCTGTAGCGCCTCGTCGCTCGGCTGGGCGGTCTCGGCGGCCTTCTGCAGGGCCAGGCGCGAGAGGAGCTGGATGCGCTGCAGATCCAGTACGTACTGCACGCCGGGTTGCTTGTCCAGGGCCTGGCGCTCGGCGTCTTGCGCGGTCACGAGCGTATTGACGAGCTCGTTGAACACCAGGTTCTGCAGCTCCGGTGTATTCGGCGCATTGAGCTGCTGTGCGCGCTCGGCGAAGTAAAGGCGGAACAGATCGAGCGGGACCACCTGGCCGTTGATGGTGGCGAGGGTGGTGTCGCCGCTCGGTTCCGCGGGCGGGTCGGCCGCATAGCTGGGACTAACGGCCAAGAGGGTGATCAGGCACGCGATGGCTCGGGTCTTCATCTCTATCTCCTCGGGTTGGTAGGTGTGTGGCTTGGGGTCCCGGCCCTCAGGTGGGGAGCACCTTGCGGAAGGGTTTGACGCTGACCTCCTCATAGACCCTGGCGACCACATAGGGGTCTTCGGCCGCCCAGGCGCGCGCCGCATCGAGGTCGGCGAACTCGGCGATCACCAGTGACCCGGTGAACCCCGCCGGGCCTGGGTCTTCGCTGTCGATGGCGGGGTGTGGCCCGGCGAGCACCAGCCGGCCCTCGTCCTGCAACTGCTGCAGGCGGGCCAGGTGGGCGGGACGTGCGGCGAGGCGCGCCTCCAGGCTCTCGGCCCGGTCGCGCGCGATGATGGCGTAGAGCATGATCAATCCGTCTGTGGGAGCTGGTCACTGTCCTTGACGTGGCGGGCCAGATAGAACGCCTGGGCCACGACGAAGGCGAGGGTCATCCCCATCATACCGAACAGCTTGAAATTGACCCAGGTGTCTTCTCGGGTCTGGGCGTCGAGGCAGAGCGCGAGGAGCTCGCCGGTGAAGCCGTCGGCGCACTGGGCCAGATCGACGTCGGCCAGCCCGCTCGCCGCGAGCAGGGCCTGTTGTGCCGTATAGAAGCCGCTGTAGACGTAAACGACGTAGAGGTTGGCGAGCCCCGAGACGATGAAGAACAGCACCCACATCCCGTTGAGCCGCACCCAGATCCGGGCAGGGACCTCGATCGCGTGGCCCATCATGCGCTCGATCAGGGGCTTGCGCCCGATGTATTGACTGGCGAGAAAGACCAGCGCGAACAGCCAGTTGACCACCGTCGGCTTCCACATCACGAAGATCGGGTCGTGCAGCGCGAGCGTGAGACCGCCGAACACCACCAGGAGACCTAGGGTCGCGAGCGGCATCTTCTCGACCCGCCGGTGGCGCAGCCAGGTCCAGCCGACCAACACCGCCGAAGCGGCGATGGCGGCGGCGGTCGCTGAGTAGATCCCAGAGAGCTTGTAGACGATGAAGAACAGAAGGACGGGAAAGAAGTCGATCAGGAGCTTCATGGGTGCGCGCGTGGGGAGGCGTTGCTGGCCGTCACCGGCCGCGAGTCTTGACTCCGAGGACCGGGCGCGGGGGGCTCCGCGTCTCCCTCGTCTTCTGGGGGAGGGCCGGGGTGAGGGAAACCCGGCATGACGGCCGTGTTTTCATCCACCGGGGCGACACAGATGTCATGCCGGGTTACCGTGAAACTCGCGCGCAGCGCGGTCCGCGTCCCCCTCGCCCTCTGGGAGAGGGCCGGGGTGAGGAAACGATCACGGCGATACGCGACCGAGTTTGATCTTTCGGGGCGGCGCGTATCGCCATGATCGTTAGTGCAGGGTGCGCTGCTCGCCCCAGTGCTGGTACCAGCGCTGCATGACCAGGCGGACCTGACTCGGGTAGTTGCGCGCCTCCATCTGCTCCATGCCCTCGCGAAAGAACTCGGGCGCCTCCTGCGGGAGGTGCTCGACGAGCTGCGTGAAGGCCTCGTCCATCAGCGCCGGCTGGTGGCTGCGGGTCGCGACGATCGCCTGGTTGAGCAGCAGCACGCGCCAGGGGCGGGTGGGGTCGATGCCAATGCCGTCCTGGGCGACCTGCGGACTCACCGCCTGCACCACCTCGCTGACCAAGGGGTAGAGCCGCTCCAGATCGGCCGGGTCGCCCAGGCCGTTGGCCAGCCCGGCGACGGCATTGACGACCGGCGCCAAGTTGCTGATCTCGCCCCCGCGGCGGCCGATCCAGCAAGCGAAAGGGAGGGTGAGGCCCTCGACCGCCCGCGCCTCCTGCGGGCGGTGCAGCCGACCGGCGATCGCCGCCAGCCGCGCGAGCAGGTCGATCCCGTGATCGGCCCAAAGGTGCAGATCGTGGGCCGAGGGCTCGGCGCCGGTACCGGCCGCGCTCGCCTGCGACTCGCCGGCCTCCTGCCTGTGCAAGCGCTCGAGGAGCTCCGCAAGGCCGGCCAAGACCGGCCTGGGATCGGCATCTGGGGGCTGGCCCTGGTCGTCGAAGGCGGCCAGGATCTCCTCGGTGTGGCGGCGAAGCCCGCCGTCGATGTAGGAGATGTCGGGCACGGGGATCATAAGGCGCGAGATTCTAGCAGCCGGTGGCCGCGGCGTCTGTGTCCCCGGCTTCGGCGCGGCCGAATCGGTTACCATAGATGGATGTCTGCATCCATCGATCTGCATACCCATTCCACGGCCTCCGATGGCAGCCTCGCGCCCGAGGAGCTGGTGCGCCGCGCCGCCGCGGCTGGGGTGGAGGTCCTCGCCCTGACCGATCACGATACCACCGCCGGGGTCGCCGCAGCGGCCGAGGCGGCGGCCGCGCTCGGGCTGGTCCTGGTCCCCGGTGTCGAGATCTCGGTCACCTGGGGTGGGCGCACGATCCACATCATCGGGCTCGGGGTCGACGCCGAGAATCCTCGGCTACGCCAGGGGCTGGAGCGCCTGGTCGACTACCGCCACTGGCGCGCCGAGGAGATCGCGCGACGGTTGGCCGCCGAGGGTATCGACGGGGCGCATGCGGGGGCCGCGGCCTTCGCGCAAGGGCGCTCCATCGGCCGCACCCACTTCGCGCGCTTCCTGGTCAGCCGCGGCCATGCCGCAGACCTGCGCGGGGTCTTCAAGCGCTTCCTGGTGCGCGGGAAGCCGGGTCACGTCCCTGGGGATTGGGCCAGTCTGGAGGAGGCGGTGGGCTGGGTCCGTGCCGCCGGCGGGCAGGCGGTGATCGCCCACCCGGCCCGCTACGACCTGACCCGCGTCAAGCTCAATCGCCTGGTCGGGGAGCTCAAGGAGGCCGGCGGGGTGGGGATCGAGGTGGTCTCCGGGAGCCACAGCCGCGAGGATGTCCTCAACTTCGGCCGTTATGCCCGCGAGCAGGGCCTCCTGGCCTCCGCCGGCTCGGACTATCACGGGCCGGAGGCGGTGTGGCTGGAGCTCGGCCGGCTGCCGCCGCTGCCGGCCGGGTGCACGCCGATCTGGGCCGACTGGCCGGAGCTGCGCCAGCGGCGGCAGGCGTACGGTTGAGCCTGGGGCGAGATGGCTCAGTTCTTCCAGATCCACCCCGACAATCCCCAGCCGCGGCTCATTCGCCGGACGGCGGAGATCCTCCTGGACGGCGGCGTGATCGTCTACCCCACCGACTCCAGCTATGCCCTGGGCTGCCAGATCGGGGCCAAAGAGGCCATGGAGCGCATCCGCCGCATCCGTGACCTCGACGAAAAGCACAACTTCACCCTGGTCTGCCGCGACCTTTCGGAGATTACCACCTACGCCCGTATCGACAACCAGGCCTTCCGCCTGCTCAAGTCCCTGACTCCCGGCCCCTATGCCTTCATCTTCCAGGGCACCAAGCAGGTCCCGCGCCGGCTGATGCACCCCCGGCGCAAGACCATCGGCATCCGCGTCCCGGATCACGAGATCCCCCGCGCCCTGCTCGCCGAGCTCGACCAGCCGATCTTGTCGACGACCATGCAGATCCCCGGCGACGAGCTGCCGCTCACCGACCCCTACGAGATGCGTGACATCCTCGACCGCCAGGTCGACCTGGTGATTGACGGTGGCTTCTGCGGTCTGGAGTCGACCACCGTGGTCGACATGACCCAGGAGCCGCCGGCGGTACTGCGCGTCGGCAAGGGCGACGCCGCCCTCTTCGCGGCCTGAGCCCGCCCGGCTGCCGCAGGCCGCGCTGATATACTGCCCGGATGGACAAGCTCAACAGCATCCAATTGATTGCCGTGCTGGCATTGCCCGTGCTCTTCGCGATCACGGTCCACGAGGCGGCCCACGGCTGGATGGCCAATCGCCTCGGGGACTCGACCGCGCGCCGGCTCGGGCGGGTGACGCTGAACCCACTGCGCCATATCGACCCGCTGGGCACGGTGGTGGTGCCGCTCGCCACCTTTCTCCTCACCGGGTTTCTGTTTGGCTGGGCCAAGCCCGTCCCCATCGATGGGCGCAACCTTCATCACCCGCGCCGGGACATGGCCCTGGTGGCCATCGCGGGTCCCGCGGCCAACCTGGTGATGGCGATCCTCTGGGGCCTGGTGATCCGGGTCGGCATCGGGCTCTGGGACCAGTCCCAGTGGGTCGCCCTGCCGCTCGTGTACATGGGCGCGGCCGGGGTGCTGATCAACGTGATTCTCATGGCGCTCAACCTCTTCCCGCTGCTGCCGCTCGACGGCGGGCGGGTGCTGAGCTCGCTGCTTCCGCCGGCCTGGTCGGGCCGGCTCGCGCGTATCGAGCCCTATGGTCTCGTCCTGCTGCTCCTGCTCCTGGTCACCGGGGTCCTCGCCGCCATCCTGATGCCGGTCATCCAGTGGACCATCGCCCTGCTGCCCGGGGCCGAGGTGGTGCGGGAGCTGTTCTTCGTCCGTTAGGGACGGTTCATTAATAAGTGAAACAACACCATCAGAAGCTACCTTTGGCACCATTCCCGTTGTCGTTGTCGTTGTCGTTATCGTTGTCGTAGTCGAGGTGATCGTAGCGAAGCGGTGCCGCGCGTGACGATCGATGCCTCGGAAACGCTTGGCGGGTTGCTAGCGCCAAGACGCCGACCGGAGCGCAACCCGATGGACATCGTGCGGCTAACGCCCAAGAGGCATCGCTTCTCTGATTACGATTACGATTACGACAACGACAACGACAACGACAACGACAACGACAACGACAACGACAACGACAACGACAAGGAGTGTGTGTCTTGTTCAACTTGTTTTTGACTCGTCCCTTAGCAAAGGAATCCAATCCGTGACCTCCGCCCCCAATGCCCGCGTCCTCTCCGGCATGCGGCCGACCGGACGCCTGCACCTCGGTCACTATCACGGTGTGCTCAAGAACTGGCTGGAGCTCCAGCACGAGTATGAGTGCTTCTTCTTCGTCGCCGACTGGCACGCGCTCACCACCCACTACGACGACCCGAGCCTGATCCCCGGGAGTATCTGGGAGATGGTGGTCGACTGGCTGGCGGCGGGGATCAACCCGGGCTCAGCGACCCTCTTCGTCCAATCCCGAATCCCCGAGCACGCCGAGCTCCACCTGCTGCTGTCGATGATCACCCCGCTCGGCTGGCTAGAGCGCGTGCCGAGCTACAAGGACCAGCAGGAGCGGCTCAAGGAGAAGGACCTCGCCACCTACGGCTTCCTCGGCTACCCGCTCCTGCAGAGCGCCGACATCCTGATGTACAAGGCGGGGCTGGTCCCGGTCGGCGAGGACCAGGTCGCCCACGTCGAGCTCACCCGTGAGATCGCCCGGCGTTTCAATCACATCTACGGCCGAGAGCCGGGCTTCGAGGAGAAGGCCGAGCAGGCCAAGCGCAAGATGGGCAAGAAGAACGCCCAGCTCTTCGACCGCCTGCGCAAGCGCTACATGGAACAGGGCGACCGGGAGGCGCTGGACGTCGCCCATGCCCTGCTCGAGTCCCAGGGCAACATCACCATGGGCGACCGCGAGCGCCTGATGGGGTACCTCGAGGGGGGCGGGCGGATCATCCTGCCCGAGCCCAAGCCGCTGCTGACCAAGGCCTCCAAGATGCCGGGGCTCGACGGGCAGAAGATGTCCAAGTCCTACGGCAACACCATCGCGCTACGCGACGACCCGGCGCAGGTGGAGAAGGCCCTGCGCACCATGCCGACCGATCCCGCGCGGGTGCGCCGCACCGACCCGGGCGAGCCGGCCAAGTGCCCGGTCTGGCAGTTCCACCAGGTCTACGCCGACGAGTCGACCCAGGCCTGGGTGCAGGAGGGCTGCCGCAGCGCCGGCATCGGCTGTATCCAGTGCAAGCAGCCGGTGATCGACGCCGTGCTCGCCGAGCTCAAACCGATCCAGGAGCGCGCCCGCGAGCTCGACGAGGAGCCGGAGCTGGTCCGCACGGTGATCAACGAGGGCTGCGAGGCGGCGCGCGACGTGGCGCGCGAGACCATGGACGAGGTCCGCCACGCCATGTCCCTGGTGCTGCGTTGAGCGCCGAGACGCTCGCCGAAGCCTCGAGTCCGGCGGCGCCGGCGCACCCGGCGCA
>Ga0114946_10002405_pt1 | contig 12844 bp, 12 predicted proteins | sample WalLakDeSediment_FD_88676 | JGI IMG/M metagenome (GOLD analysis project Ga0114946, IMG submission 88676) | Lake sediment microbial communities from Walker lake, Nevada to study Microbial Dark Matter (Phase II) - Walker Lake 11/02/13 Deep Sediment | ecosystem: Environmental > Aquatic >...
AGCGGCCCATGTTTTTGAGGCAGTCCCCCATGAAGGAATAGATGTAAGGCAGATCCTCGGTCTCCGGGTTCAGGGCGAGAGCCCGGTTGAAATGGTCCATCGCTTCCTGTTGCCGCCCCAGGGCCATCATGTTCTTGCCCAGGTAGAATTCGATGAAATAGGCCTGGGGCAGCACCGCCTTCATTTTGTTGAACTGCCCGATCTGGACGGTGGGGTCGGCGATCTCTTCATGCACCAACTTGGCGGCAAAGAGTCCGGCGTTTTTGCTCATCGAGCGCTCCCGGAAGTGCGCCCCGGGAACGATGGTGTAGATGGCGGGGATCTGCAGGTCGGGGTGGCGCACGTCAAGCAGCAGGACCTCCAAATCCAGCTTGGCAAGAGCTGCTAGGCAACGCTCGATCTCAACCTTCATGTTGTGGTCGGAGAGGTCGGGCAGATCACCCAATCTCACGGTCCGGCCGGGATTGATAATGTAATCGACTTCATCCAGGGCCAGGGGTTTCGGCAAGCCGCTGGCCAAGTAATTTGCCTTGGTATGGAAATCCCCCGCCAGCTGGGCCACTTCGGTCAGGGCGCGGATCAGGGCCTTGTTGGGCTCCGGGGTGGTGCCGGCGGTATAAACGATTTCACTGGTTTCGGGAAAGGTGGCCGGGTCGATGGCCAGGGCGCCCACCGTGGGAATGCCGGTGTCCAGGCTGAAGTCGTTGAGGTAAACCCGGATTCCCTGGTGGGTGAATTTCGCCAGCAACTCGCGGGCCACCGGGTCGCCGATCGATTCCGGGTCGATGAGCGGAGCCTTGATCCGGTCATGGGTCACCAGGGCACAGACGTGGCGCTCGACGATCTCGCTGATCCCCTGCAGGATCGCCTCTTCGTAAGTGTTGCCGGCCGAAGGGCCGTTGAACTCGTTGATGGCATAGAACCAGGAAAAGGGGACCAGCACCACTTTACCCCGGTTAAGGTTGGTGGCCCAGGCCCATTGGATGGGAATATCGGCAATCAGTTCGGCCAGGGTCTCCGGGGCGGTGTTTTGGTCATGGACCGACTGGAGCAGGCGCTCAAGGGGCAGCAGGGGCAAACCTTCGGCCTTGAGTTCGGCATAGGTGGCTCGGATAAAGTTGGCCGGGTTTTTCTTGAAGCTGAAGAAGCTGAAACGCTCGCCCAGTTCCATGCAGGCACTGGCCTGGGACTGGGCCGGGGTGCTACCCTTGCCCATCTGTTTCTTATTGCCGATGATCTGGTAGGCATCTTTGCCACAGACGCTGAAATAGACCGGGATATCGAGCCGGCCGGTGTCGATTCGCCGCACCCCGTTGAGGATATCCAGCTTGACCTCGGCCAGTTTCCGCTTGAATCGGGCCACGGTTTCTTCGGGGGTGCAGACCTTGTCCTGGTCATAGGTGTAGGTTTTGCAACAGTCACCAAAGCTAAGCGGGTCCGGCATGGGGGGGCGCAGGGCGGGGTTGCTCATGACGATTATCGGTCCTCTGCTGATCAATGGCGCAGTTCCTGGCGCCATTTTCTCAAGATTTGAAGTCTGAACAGGTTCAAGCCGTTTTACCGGGAAGCAAGGGGAGGGCCGGACCGGCGCCGTTCATTCCGGCGCCCGGGTCCGGCGGCCGCCGGCTTAAACGAAACGGCGCGGCTCCCGGTTCCCGGCATTACGGCTGGCCGGATAGTCGCGTTATTGGGCAATGGCGGCGGCGATGGCATCGCCCATGGCAACGGTATTTACTGCCCGGCTCTTGTCCACCGCGATATCGGCGGTATAAATTCCCCGGCCCAGGGTTTGGGCCACGGCCTGCTCGATGGCATCGGCAGCCTCGCCGAGCTGGAAGCTGTAACGCAGCATCATCGCCGCGGAGAGAATCTGGGCGATGGGGTTGGCGATTCCCCGGCCGGCGATGTCGGGAGCCGACCCGCCCGCCGGCTCGTAAAGCCCGAAGCCGGCCTCGTTGAGGCTGGCCGAGGCCAGCAACCCCATGGAGCCGGTCATCATCGCGCATTCGTCGGAAATGATGTCGCCGAACATGTTGCCGCAGAGCATGACGTCGAACTGGTGGGGATCGCGGATCAACTGCATGGCCGCATTGTCAACGTAGATATGGTTCAGGGTGACATCGGGATAGTCGGCGGCCACCTCCTTGACCACCTCCCGCCAGAGCACCATGGTGGTCAGGACATTGGCCTTATCCACCGAAGTAACGATCTTGCGGCGCAGGCGGGCGGCCTCGAAGGCCCGCCGGGCGATGCGGTCAATTTCCCGGCGGGTGTAAACCATGGTGTCGTAGGCTTTTTCGTCCGGGCCGCTGCCCTCGCGGCCCTTGGGCTGACCGAAATAGATGTCTCCGGTCAGTTCCCTTACCACCAGCAGATCGAAGCCGGCCCCGACAATATCGGGACGCAGGGGGCTGGCCGCGGCCAGGGAAGGAAAGACCCGGGCCGGGCGAAGGTTGCAGAACAATTCAAAGGTCTTGCGCAGCGGCAGCAGCGCCGCCCGTTCCGGTTGCTGTTCCGGCGGCAGGTTTTCCCACTTGGGCCCGCCCACCGAGCCGAAAAGAATGGCATCACTGGCCTGGCACAGCTCCAGGGTGCTCGGGGGCAGGGCCTGGCCGTGGTTGTCGATGGCGCAGCCGCCGACATCGGCATACTCATAGCTCAGGGCGAAATCGAAGCGGCGCTGGGCCGCGTCCAGAACCTTGATGGCTTCCCGCATAACTTCGGGACCGATCCCGTCACCGGGCAGAACCGCGATCTTTTTCATCTTTAAAACCCCATATTTGAATTTGTTTTCGTGAGCGAAGAACCGGCCCCGAACGTGAAGGTTGCGGTGAGTAGAACTTGCCGGTTGTCATGCAGTCCCGCCGGCCTTAAGCCGGTCGTGGCCCGGGCCCGGCAGCCTGTTCCGGCCCCCTGCAGGTTGCCGGACTTTGGCATGGATGCCCTGCTGCGGCAGGACTTGGCAACATACAGGATAAACGCCACTTTTTTCAAGCTGCATATGGCGGCAAATCATATTTTCTTGGCAGTAATCGGGGGTTAATCAACCGTCAGGCGGGAGGAAGTTGACCCTTGGGATCTTCGGGGGTGGGCTGGTAAACAAGACGATCGACAGGCCTATGGCCTGACTCAATCCGGAGCCGCCAGAGTTGCCGGAAGCCGGTCCCGTCGCCGGCTTCGTGCTCGATTGCACTGGGGATCAGAGCTGCTTTTAGGTCGAGAAACAGGAGCCCTCGAAAAAATTGACCCCTTGTCCTTGGTAGCTGGCGGGCTGATGTTCCTAACATCTAGCAGGTTCAAGTGTTGACATCCATCTTGAACCTGATTAAATAAGGGCAAGGTCGACTGAGATGGCGACAGGCTGGTTGGAGGCGAGGTTCGTCTTGCAATTTGATTGATTTTTTCAGCGATGTTGTGAGATAATCCTGCTAGTATGCTGTCAAGCGGTCAGAACAATTAATTCAGGAAGAATGGAGGAGTTGGCAATGAAAAAATTACTCGGTCTGGTTCTTGGTCTGGCGCTGCTTTTTTCCGCCGGTTGTGCCACAACCCAATACGTCGATGAGCGAACGGGCTCTACGGAGGCCAGGATGGATGCCCTGGAAGCAAGGGTTAACAGCCTGAGCAGCGACGTTGATGCGATGAAGGTAGAGTTGCAGCAGGTAAGGGATATGGCCCAGGAAGCTAGGGATTCTGCGGCCCGGTCGGCCCGGGCCGCCGATGCCGCCGCCGCCAGGGCGGAAGAAGCCTTCGCCAAAGTAGAGAAGGCCTTCGAGCTGCAGCAGAGAAAATAGTTGTGGTGGGCGGACGACTGGGGGGCGGCGCTGCCGGCCCCCAGTCCCACCGCTCAATCTTTTGCGGCCGACTGATTGGCGCTGCCAGCGTTAGCCCGGCGCCCGGCCGGAGCTGTTCCGGCTAATTGCCGGGACTGATCAGGACCGCAAATCCCTGTCCGCGCCGAACGGCTTCCTCCAGCCGGCGCCGGTCAATCTCTCCCTCCAGCCCCTTTTCTCGCAGGATTTTTTCCGCTTCAGCCAGGTACTGGCGCCAATGACTGGCTTGCTCTCCCTCGGGATGCACCTCGATATAGATGCTTTCTTCCCGGCGGCCGATTTTTACCGGCTGGTTGATAATCCGCACCGGGGTTTCTACTTCGGCCATGGCGAAGAGAACCGGTATATCTTCGGGATAGAGTCGGATACAGCCGTGGGTGGCGCGCCGGCCGATGGACCATGGCCGATTGGTGCCATGAATATAGTAGCTGCTGCGGGAAAGCTGCAGGGCATGGGTGCCCATCGGGTTGTCCGGGCCCGGCGGAATCACCGCCGGCAGGTAGGGGCGCCTTGCCCGGATGGAGGCGGGCGGGGTCCAGCTGGGATCGCTGAGTCTGGCGGTAATCGTGAAATCACCGCCGGGAGTATCGGCGTCAAGAACCCCGATCCCCACAGGAAAGGTGATCACCAAGTCTTCCCCATTCCGTTGAAAAAAATAATAGAGTCTTTTCTCCGCCAGGTTAAGGAGGATGCCTTGGGAGAACGGGACCTCGGGGAGCACCTTGGCGGCGGGAATCAGCACCTTGGCCCCGTCCCCGGGTAGAAAGGGCTCCAGCTCGGGATTGGCCCTGGTAATCTCCCGGTAGCCGAGCCCGTAGTCGCGGGCGATTTCATGCAGTGATTCCCGGCCCTGGACGCGATGTTCGCGGAGCGAGCCGATAACACTCCATTGGTTAAAGTCATAGAAGTGGACCGCGGCGGAGGAAATTCGGCGCGGCGATGATTGCGGCTCGTCCTGGGAGTAAGCGCCGGTGGGCGGCAACAAGCAAAAAATGATCAGGGCCAGCCAAATACTGGCCCCGGGCCAAGAGAGGCCGGAGCCCGAGCCGGGTCCACCAGCTGACCGGAGGGGTAATTTAGCCATATTCTATTTCTGGTTGGGCGAAGTTTTAGGGCCCACCAGGTCGACCAGGGCCTGGTCGATGGCAGGAAACCGGAAAGCAAACCCATGTTTTTGCAGCACGGCAGGGAGCATTGCCGGGCCGGTCAGCAGGACCGAGCTCATTTCCCCGAAGAGCAGGCGCAACATAAAACCGGGCACCGGCAACCAGGTCGGGCGGTTCAGGGCCCGGCCCAAGGCCCGGGTGAATTCCGCGTTGTTGATCGGGTTGGGCGCGCCGCAGTTAACCGGCCCGGAAATCTCCGGATGCTTGATCAGGAAAGCAAAAATCGCGGCCAGGTCAGCGAGATGAATCCAGGGAAAGAACTGGCGGCCGTTGCCGAGCCGCCCCCCCAGTCCGAGGCGGAAAGGGGTCAGCATTTGGTCCAGGGCTCCACCGCCCCGGCCCAGGACTACGGCCAGGCGGGTCGCCACCACCCGGTGCCCATGCTGGCCGGCCCGGAAGGCCTCCTTTTCCCAAGCCACGCAGACTTCGGCCAGGAAATCCCGGCCCGGTCCGGCCGCTTCGGTTTTGACCTCGTCGCCCTGGCCGCCGTAATATCCCGCCGCACTGGCATTGATCAACGTTTTGGCCCCGTCGGGGCCGGCGGGACCCATTGCCTCAACCAGATTGCGGGTGGCAAGGATCCGGCTGTCAAGAATCAGCCGTTTGGCCGCCGGGGTCCAGCGGGTAAAGATGCTGGTGCCGGTCAGGTTAATGACAACCTGGGCCCCGGCTGCTTCCTGCTGCCAGGGGCCGGGCCGGGTCGGGTCGCCGCTGACCACCTTGACCGGGGCGGGCAGTTGCCCGGCCTTGCGGGGATTCCGGACCAGGACCCGGACCTGGTGGCCCTCGGCCAAAAGATGGGGGATCAGGGCGCTGCCGACAAAACCGGTGGCTCCAGCCAGAAAGATATCCATCTGCTATACCTCGGCAAATAAGGACCGCGGCTCAAAGCCGGCTGGTCCGGCGGTTGTTTCCGGGGACCTGACTGTTGTCCACCGGCACAAAAAAAGGGGCCGCGGATATTCCGCAGCCCCTTGGTTCCGCAATGGCTGGGGGACAGGGATTCGAACCCCGACAGGCAGAGTCAGAGTCTGCAGTCCTACCATTAGACGATCCCCCAGAAGGAAAGAGCACTTATAAAAAAAGGGGCCTGCGATGTCAAGAGGAAACCTCACTGGGATTATACGGTTTCGGGCTCCAAAAAGCCAGAACCCTGGGAGTATTTTCTCGATTTCGCTGGACCCGGCAATTTGCCGGCTACCTGGGGGCAGGGGATTTCCCGGGAATCCTTAATTTAAACCAGTCTTGTGTCCAGCCCTACTTTCGGCTAATTTGAGCTGACTGGCGATTGCCACAAAGTGTCCTGTTGAGCCCAAAGGGAGGTGTTATGGGGAGCGTCGAGGGGAAGAGGGGAAGTTCGCGGCCGGTTGCCGGGCCGGACTGGTGGCTGCTGGGGATGGCCCTGCTGCTTTTGCTGGTGGGATCCTGCGGGCAGGAGCGCAAGCTGCAGCTGGGCGATCCGGCCCCGGATTTCAGCGCCGTGGATCAGCACGGCAACCGGATCAGCATGGCCGAACTGGCCGGGCGGCCGGTGGTCCTCCGCTTCTGGTCAGTGGACTGCAAGTACTGCCGGGCCGACACCCCCGTTTTCAATGATTATTACCGGCGCTACCAGGATCAGGGGCTGATGATCATTTACGTGAGCCGCAATGAAGACCAGGCCATGGTCCAACGCTTTATCGCCGACCTGGAAATCGAGTTTCCGGTCATCATCGACCGTGACGGGCTGATCGCGGAGAAATACCGGGTCAAACTTGATCCCCAGGCCGTTTTTATCGATCCGCAAAATCGCCTGACCGCCGCGGTGCTGGGCGGGGTAGGGGAAGCCGAACTGGCAAGACTGATCGGGGGGTATCTGCAATGAGGAGTTATCTGGCGGCAGCAAGATTTGGGGGAATCGGGAACTGGCGGAGGATGCTTGGAGTTGCGGGCGGAATTTTTCTGCTGCTCCTGCTGGTGATCGGCTCGCCGGCCCCGGCCCGGGCCGAGACCGGTCAACCGGCGGCGGTCGGAGCAAGGCCGGAGGTCTTACCAGCCCCGGTGGAAAAAATTGCTGCCCGGGAGAAATGTCCGGTCTGCGGAATGTTTGTCGCCCGTTATCCCGAGTGGATCAGTCAATTGCACCTCGATGGCGGCGAAGTTCATTTTTTTGACGGGATGAAGGACCTGCTGGCCTATTATTTCCATCCGGCAAACTTCGGCGGTCGGGCCGAAGTCCAAGTCGAGGCAATCTGGACCAAGGATTATTATACCCTGCAATGGCTCGAGGCCCGGCAGGCCTATTTCGTGGTCGGCAGTTCGGTCCATGGCCCCATGGGGCACGAATTTCTGCCCCTGGCCTCCCGGGAGGCCGCCGATACCTTCATGCGCGACCACCAGGGGCGCGAGATCCTGACCTTTGAGCAAATCACCGCAGAACGGTTGCAGGCCATGCGTTCCGGCCATCGGATGGGGCCTGGTCATTGAACCGCCTTCTGCCGGACAAAATAGTAACGGCGCCGGGGTTCGGCGGCGATTCGGCAAGCCCTGAAGCGATGATTGCTGCGATTATCGTCGCGGTGGCCGTTTGCTGCAACGGGATGGTCAACCGGATGGCGGCGAAGACTAAAGGGACTGCCTGATGCGACCCGTCGCCCTGGCCGCCCTGGGATTGTTGATTCTACTGGCCTGCGGAGCCCTGTTGCTGATTCAAGGCCGGGGGCTGGCGGATCGCCAGCAAGCCGCCTTGCCGGTCCTGGAGATCGCGGTAGCCGGTTTGGGGCTGACCGATCTCTGTCTGGCCACCGAGGCCCGCTATACCCGCCATCCGGCGGTGAGCGATCCCCTGGCGCCCTTCATGAGCCATCCCGGCAGCATCGAGCATTTTCCCACCGGCTCTTTCTGGGCCCCGCCTCCACCCTATCGGCGGCAACCATGAACAGAGCCCTGGCCAAGCAACTCAACCTGGTTGATTTCGCCCTCTCCTCACTCTGGCGGCGGCGCTGGAAAAACGGGGCGGTCCTGCTGGTTTTCGCCGGGGTCATTTTCCTGATCTCCTCCTTTCACCTGGTAACCACCGCCCTCACCGCCACCACCCAGCGGGTGCTGGCCCCGGCTCCGGACATCGTCATCCAGAAAATGACGGCCGGCCGCCAGGAGTCGATTCCCCTGGCTTACCAGGAAAAGTTGACCGGCCTGTTCGGCATCAAAAAAGTGGTGCCCCGGATCTGGGGTTATTATTTCGACGAAGTGCGGGAAGCCAATTTCACCGTGATCGGGGTGGACCCCGAGCAAATGCCGCTTGCCGAGCATCTCGGCCAGGTTCTGGCCCGCGGCCACTTTCCCGCCGCTCCGGCCAATGCCGCCGCCCCAGAAGCGGAGATCGCCCCCGCGGCCCTGGGCAGTCTGGTCAGCGAGGCTTTGGAACTGGAGCACGGAGCCTTTTTTTCCCTTTTCCGCCCCGACCTTTCCTTGAAGACCCTGCAGGTCAGTGGGCTTTTCCGGCCTGAGAGCGACCTGCTCACCGCCGACCTGATCGCCTTGCACATAGGCGAGGCCCGCGATCTGTTCCAGGTTCCCGCCGGTTTGGCCACCGATCTCTGCGTTTATGTCTACAATCCGGCGGAAATCAACAACCTGGCCCGCAGAATCGCCGAAGCCCTGCCCGACAGCCGGGTTTTGACCCGGGAACAGGTCGCGCGGACCTACCAGGCGGTATTCGGCTGGCGCAGCGGTTTTGCCGCCGTTTGCCTGCTGGCCGCCCTGGCCGCTTTTGCCATCCTGGCCTGGGACAAAGCTTCCGGGCTTTCACCGGAGGAGCGGCGTGAGGTGGCGGTCCTCAAAATCGTCGGCTGGGAAACTCCGGATATCCTGGCCCTGCGCAGTTGGGAGGCCCTGCTGGTGGCGGGTTTTGCCTTCCTCCTGGGGCTTTTGCTGGCTTACATCCATGTGGTTTATTTTGCCGCCGGCCTTTTCCGGCCGGTGATGGTGGGCTGGTCGGTGATTCACCCCCATTTTACTCTGATCCCCCAGCTTGAGGCCCAGGACGTGCTGCTGCTCTTCAGCCTCACCGTGCTGCCCTATCTTGCCGCCACCGTGATTCCCACCTGGCGCTGTGCCTCGGTTCCGGCGGAGGATGCCCTAAGCGGATGATATAATGGCCAAAACAATGCTGATTGAACTGGAGCAGGTCAACAAAACCTACAACCGGGGCAAGGCCAACGAGGTTCGGGCCTTGCGCGATGTCGATCTGCGGGTGGCCGTCGGCGAGATGGTCTGTCTGAAAGGCCCCAGCGGGTCGGGCAAGAGTACCCTGCTGGCCATCATCGGCTGTGTTTTTCCGCCCAGCAGCGGCCGGGCCGCCATCGCCGGCCGGCAACTGGCTCGCTTGCCGGATCGTTTTCTCACCATTCACCGTCGTGAAACCATCGGCTTTATCTTTCAGCGCTTCAATCTGCTGCCGGCCCTTTCGGTGCTGGACAACATTACCCTGCCCCTGCTGCCCCTGGGGGTGCCCCCCAAGGAGTGCCGGAGAAGGGCCCGGGTTTTGCTGGAGCGCCTGGGCATTGTCCACCGGGAAAACTTCCCCGCCGGCCGGATTTCCGGGGGCGAATTGCAGCGAGTGGCCATTGCCCGGGCTCTGATCAACAACCAGCCCCTGATTTTGGCCGACGAACCCACCGCCCACCTGGACAGTCGCTTGAGTCACGAATTCATGGCGATCATGGCTGAACTCAAAGCCGCCGGCAAAACCATCATCATCACCTCCCACGATCCCCTGGTGGCCGAACATCCGGCCATCGACCGGGTGGTGGAGGTGCATGACGGCAGAGTGGGGGACACCGCTCCCGAGGATCACGCCTGATGCTCCTGAACACCTGGTCACTGGCGCTCAGCCTGGGCAGTCTGCTGGTGGTTTTTCTGCTGGCGGTGGCGGCGGTGAGCGCCGTCCGGGTTTTGCGATACTGGAACCCGGCCAGTGACGATGCCCGCCAGATCGGACTGGAAAGTGAAATCTGGCTTTCTTCCACCCTGGTGGCCTATGCCCTGGGGATTCAGATAATCAGCCTGGTGCTGCTGGTCCTGGCGGCCGACGAGTTCGCAGGGGTTATCACCGGAGCCATGTGCGCCACCGGCACCCTGCTGGCCAACGATTTCGGCATTCCGGCCCTGTTGCTCAAAATGACCGGGGTATTTTTCTATGGTTTCTGGCTGGTTCTGCATCGCCTGGATACCCGCTCCGAGTTTTATCCCCTGGTGCGGCTTAAGTGCTGGTACCTGCTGGCAATTATCCCCCTGGTGGGCGCCGATATCGTCCTCCAGACCCTTTACCTGCTCAACCTCCAGCCCGACATCATCGTCTCCTGCTGCGCCGTGGTTTTCAGTGCGGCAAGCAGCGGTTCCCAGTTTATGGCGGAAATGGCCGGCAACCGGCTGGTACCTTATTTTTACGGGACGATGATCCTGTTGGCTCTGCTGGGCGGGCTTGTTGCATGGCGCCACCGGAAGTTTGCGCCAGCGGCCGAGGCGGCCGCCGCTGAACCGGATCGAGCGGACCGGCTGCTGCTGGCCGGCTACGGCCTGGCCTGGGCTTTTTTCCTGCCCCTGGCCCTGCTTACCATCATCACCGTAATCTCTTCCTATATCTATGCCATGCCCTTTCACAACTGTCCCTTCTGCATCCTCAAGCCGGAATACGCCTATGTCGGCTTCGCCATATACGGTACCCTGCTGCCCGCCGCCTTTTTGGCCATCTCCGCTCCTGTCGTCGATCTGCTGCGCCCCCGTTTCCGCCTCAACGGGGTGGCGACACGCCCGGCCGCCGGAGAGGAAGTTGTGACCGCCTATCAGCGCTTCGCGCTGCTGATTTCCCTTTTGCTGCTGGTTCTGTTCGCCTTTTTTTCATCCTTTCACTTATGGCGCTACTTTATCATGGGGGGAGAGGTTTGATCTGGCCGCAAATCGATCTTGGCGCTGATTGTGGCGCGGGTATTTGTTTGGTATGGTTCCAGAGGGTTTAGGTTTTGACCGGGTTTGTATGGATGCTGTGAGGGGAGGGCGCTCCTGTGAATCTGACTGGTTTTTTTCTGAAATTTGTCGGCAAGGAATATTCGCCGACCTATAAAATAATATCCCTGCTGCCGGGGACCTTGGTTTTCCTGGTCCTTTCCCCCCTGGTTATTTTTCTGTTGGCCCGTTATTTAAGCGGGTTCATTCCCCTGGTCTGGCCGCGCTCCCTGGAACTGGTGATTATGGCGGGGGCCCTGGCCATCGCCATAGTTCTGATGTTCTGGGCTCTTTACGAGCTCTGGTTTAAGGGTGAAGGCACCCCGGCGCCCATAACCCCGACCAGAAAACTGGTATGTACCGGTCCCTATCGTTTTTGTCGCAACCCCATAGAACTCGGAACGATTCTATACTTTCTCGCCCTGGGGATCTGGTTCGATTCCCTGACAACCGGGATTTTTTGTTTAATTTTCGGTCTCCTGCTCGGCAGCGGCTATATCGTGCTGGTCGAGGAGCATGAACTCCGAAGTCGTTTTGGGGCTGAATATGAAAAATATTACCGTGATACTCCCTTTATGGTTCCCGGGGCGCGGCTTAAGAGAAAAGAGCCGGCAAGGCAAAACAGATGAGTGATACAGAGACTAAAACCGTATTGGTCGTGGGCGCTACCGGATTTCTCGGACCGGCCCTGGTGGAGGAATTTGCCGTGGCCGGATTCCGGGTGATCTGCGGCGTTCGCAGTCCGGACAAGGCCGCCCGCCAATGCGGCCTGCCCGCCGATCAATGCATCATCATTGATTGCAACGAGGATCTCGATGTCGGCACCTGGCTGCGGAGGCTGCGCGAATGCGCTCCCGACGTGGTGGTAAATAATGTCGGGATCGCCAACTGTTTTGGCAGCCAGAGCCTGGAAAACGTCAATGTCCGGGCGCCGTTGGCCCTGTTCGAGGCGGTCCGGCTCTATCGTACCGAAAAAATGCTCTCCGGTCCCCCGCGGGAATATCTGCCGGTGGTGCAAATTTCCACCACCGGGGTTGGCTGGCCGGATTTTGAGCGGTTCGCTTATCCCCTGACCAAAATGATGATGGAAGAAGCTTTGGCCGCCATGGATGAGCTGGACTGGATCATCGTCCGCCCCAACGTGATTTTTGAACCGGGTCGGGGCCACCTGTTGCTGGAAAGGATTGCCTCTTTTCCCCTGGTTTTTTATATTGGTCGGGCCCATATTCAGCCGATCCATTGCCGTGAACTGGCCGTCGGGGTTGTCCGGCTGGTCCGGAATATTTCGGCCAGTCGCCACCACGTTTTCACTGCCGCCGGTCCGGAAGCCTTGACCTGGAAAGAAATCTTCCAACAGTCCAAGCGGGCCCTCAATAAACATTGGGGCATTTTCCTTCCCGCTCCTCTCAAGCTCGCCCAGCTTTTCACCATGCTGGTTCAGCACTTACCGGAGGGAATACTCCGCCAGCTCGGAATTTTTGCCAAAATGGATCCCGAAACCATGGTGATGATGACCCGGGGCAGTGAGGCGGACAACCGGCAATGGTTGCGTTATACCGGCGTTCGTTCCCTGCGGCTTTTCGAGTCTTATGACGCTTACGGCCAGGGTCCTGAAGTCTACGGGGAGTTTATCCGGCGATTGCGGGAAGAGTATCTTACTGATGGAAAGGAAATAATAAAAGAAGCATGAATAATTCACCCCTTCATATTCTGGTGCTGGCGGCGGGGAAAGGCACTCGGATGCGCTCGGCCAAGGCCAAGGTGCTCCATGAAATTTTCTTCGCCCCGATGATCGTCCATGTCTTGGCGGCGGTGGCGGCCCTCAAGCCGGCTTCCACCCGGGTGGTGGTGGGTCATCAA
>Ga0114946_10002406_pt1 | contig 12844 bp, 8 predicted proteins | sample WalLakDeSediment_FD_88676 | JGI IMG/M metagenome (GOLD analysis project Ga0114946, IMG submission 88676) | Lake sediment microbial communities from Walker lake, Nevada to study Microbial Dark Matter (Phase II) - Walker Lake 11/02/13 Deep Sediment | ecosystem: Environmental > Aquatic > Freshwater...
AGCCGTTGTGCGAGAACTTTATACGGTCGATCACACCTATAACATCGATGATCCACCAAACTTTCCCGTTATATACCTGGTGATAACCACAGATGACGGTAGCGGAGACCCCAATGCACCACAAGCGGAGCCCGCTCTTATCCCTGAAGAAGTCCAAACAGGCGTCAGCAAGCTTCTCTCAGGCTCAGCTGCAATGGATACGGGAAACTGGTTGCCCGCAGAAATTATTTGGATAGGCGACGCTGCTGATGCGCCGTACACCCCAACGAATACCGTTGCGGAGGGTGGGGCGGTAATCAAGCTGGGGAATATCTTTCCCCAGCCAGACGGATCGGTGTTAGTATCGGCGAGTCTTTATCTTGGTGAATTAGCCGCTACCGGTAAAACCTATGTCCTCAATCTGGTTGAGGCAAGCTGGAGAGTTACAGGATATACAGGTGTGCAATGGATGCGCTAGATCACCAGAGCGAACTGGAACAACTCCTCAAACGCTTTAGCCATCGTCTGCGTTGGCGAGACGGGATATCCCTGGTGCAAAGAACTGCCTGGGCGCCTATTCTGGCAGCCTTGCTCATCCATTTGATTGGCCGTTTACTGCCCGTCCAAAATCTCATTGTTTGGATGCTCATCCCTTTGCCTGTCTGGCTGCTTGGATTGCTGAGCTTTTCCTTGCTTCGCCCGATGCCCCACCTAGCAATCGCGCGCCGGCTCGATCATGAACTCGGATTGCGTGAGCGCCTGGGTACCGCTTATTTGCTGGAAGCAGCATTTGCCGGCAAGTCAAAACAATCCACACCACAGCCACAATTCCCGGCTGAGTTAGTCAAATTGCAGCGGCAGGATGCTCTGTTCAAAGCTCACGATATCAATCCTCGCCATGATTTGCCATTCATCTGGCAGAAGCGCCCGCTGCTGGTTTCTGCTGGCCTGGCGCTGTGCCTGGCGCTACTGGTCTTCCTCCCCAATCCAATGGATGAGGTCATAGCCCAGCGAGCAGCCATCGCCCAGGCAGCAGAAGAACAAGCCGATGCAATCGACCAATTACGGGAGGAGATCGCGGAATCTGATCAATTATCACCAGAGCTGCAGGAGCAGCTACTGCGCCGCCTGGCAGAATTGGCCGAGCAATTACGAAATAACCCGGGTGATCTAGCCGAGGCGCTGGCCGATCTCTCCAGGGTTGAAGAAGCGCTGCGAGCACAGCTAGACCCTCAAGCTGCATTGCGCCAGGCCACCCTTGAAGCCTTAGCTGCCCAGCTCCAGACACTGGCGCAAACGGAATCCAGACCGGCTGCCGACACATCTGCAACAACTGAAGCGCTAAACCAGTTGGCAGAGATGATGGCGCAAATGGACCAGGCCCAGCGGGAGGAACTGGCCCAGACACTGGCCCAAATGGCTGCTCGCGCCTCGCAGACCGGAGATTCGTCTCTGGCACAGGCGTTGGCCAGCCTGGCTGGGGCTGCCCAAACAGGCGACTCCCAGGCTGCATCCCAAGCAGCTTCACAGGCAGGCCAGGCATTTAGCCGGGCTCAAAGCCAATTCTCAGATCAAGCCTCACTACAACAAACACTTTCCCGGTTACAGGATAGCCGGCAAGCGCTTGGGCAGGCCGGACAAGGACGTAGCGTAGCCCAAGCCTCAGGCCAGGGACAAGGAAGCGGGGAGGGCGATGGAAATGGTGATGGAGATGGTGAAGGTGACGGTAGTGGACAAGGACAGGGTCAAGGCCAGGGTCAACCTGGGGGTGGTGGAGGTACAACCGCCGACACCCTTCCACCAGCCACCAGCAGCGGCGCAGCTGGGCGACCACAGGGAGATGGCCAAGCCGGGAGCGTGACAGATGTGGGCGAACAGGTGTATGCACCTTGGGAGCGCCGTCCAAATAGCGGAGAACAGGTTTTTATCCCCGGTCAAGACACAGATCAAGGCGATACCCAGGTGCGTGAGCGCACAGATCCCCTGCCAGGGGCCGCGAACCCCGCCTTGATGCCATATTATGATGTGTACTACACCTATATTGAAGCAGCCAACCAGGTTATCGAACAATCTTATATTCCTTCAGGATTAAAAGACTACGTGCGGGAATATTTTTCAAATCTGGAGCCATAATTTACAGTGAAAAGATCAAGATGGTAAAACAAATTTTGTGGTTTGGCGCATTGCTGGCAGGATCATTTTTCCTCTCAAGTTGTCAAACATTATTCAATTTTTCCCCCGACCGGGCAGCTGTGGAAGAGCTTATCACCAACAGCCCCGTCTCTTTGGAAATCCACCCGGAAACGATCCGAGTCTTGCAATTGCTGGAAAGCGAGCAAGGGATCATGGTCTTGACAACCTACCTGGCTACAAATGAAAGCAACCAGATCAATGAGTGCCTTTCATTGTATAAAACCGCCAAGGTCAGCCAGGGCTGGACCGCGTATGGTCAGGGGTTAAGCTGTTGGCCGGCTGCTTTGATAGATCAAGAACCGATCCGTGTCACAATGGGACAGAACAGCACTGGTGAAAGTAGCTCGAGTGATGTCTCTGGGTTGGTGTTTGATCCACAGATCATGTCAATCGAAGTAATCTGGGATGATGGGACAATTCAAGATCTTGAAATTGTCAAAGGCAGCTATTTGGCTGTACGATCCGGTCAATATTCAGTTCAATTTGTCCATGCTTTTGATGAAGCGGGCGAATTGGTGTATAGCTATGAGGAAACAAAACCTGCTCCCGGCAAAGAAAACCCCTAACAATGGAAACCCACCGACAGCGAAGTGTGAGCCATGCAAACAGAACAAAATCTTATGACAAACGAAACCAGCTTCAGCGCAGATGATTTTCGCAAGATAGCCTTTGAGATCGAAAAAGAAGTCGGAATGGTGATCGTGGGGCAGCAAATCCTGGTGCGCCAGACGCTGATCACTTTACTGGCAGGAGGCAACGCATTATTGGAGGGCGTACCCGGCCTGGGAAAGACCATGCTGGTGCGCACCCTGGCGCAAACCATCCACTGCTCCTTCTCCCGGATTCAGTTCACCCCCGATCTGATGCCAGCTGATATTGTTGGAACAAACTTAATCGTCGAAGGGGATGACGGGCGGCGTCAATTCCAATTTGAACCTGGCCCAATCTTTGCCAACCTGGTGCTGGCAGATGAGATCAACCGCGCCACCCCTAAAACCCAATCGGCCATGTTAGAGGCTATGCAAGAACGCAGTGTAACCGTCGCCAAAGCCACCCGCCCTCTGCCAGAACCATTTTTTGTCCTAGCCACACAGAACCCCCTGGAAATGGAGGGAACCTATCCCTTGCCAGAAGCACAGCTCGACCGCTTCTTTTACAAGATTGATGTCCCTTTTCCGACGGTGGAGGACCTGGTGCTGATTGCCAATCGCACCACCGGCGAGTCAATGCCAAGGGCCCAGTCCGCCGCTGATGGGGCATCCATTGTTCAAATGCAAACCCTGGCGCGCGGCGTACCCATCGCCGAACATGTGACGGCTTACGCAGCCCGCTTGCTCAAAGCCACCCACCCGCAGGACTCAGCCGCGCCCCAAGAAGTGCACCGCTATGTGCGCTATGGGGCCAGTCCGCGCGGGATGCAAGCCATGATCCTGGCAGGTAAGATCATTGCCTTGTTAGATGGACGCTACAATGTTGCCTATGACGATATCCGAGAAGCAGCCATACCCGCCCTTCGCCACCGTCTGATCTTGAACTTTGACGCCCAAGCAGAAGGGGTAACAACCGACGCGGTGGTAGGCTCTTTATTGACCAGCGTACCTGTGGAATAACCTTCTTATGAGTACTAGAGCGGTTGATGTCAGACAGTAAAACGCCTTTTACACCCACTCAGCAACCAGCCCGTAGCGGTCTGTTTGAGGAAACCTTTCTGCGCAAGTTGGAGCGGATTGCGATTCTGTCCAAACGGGCCATGGCAGGACAGTTGCAGGGTGAACGGCGCAGCTCCAAGCGTGGACAATCCGTTGAATTTGCCGACTTCCGGCCTTACTCGGTGGGAGACGACTTCCGGCGCATCGACTGGAACGCCTATGCACGCCTGGAGCGTTTCTTCATCAAATTATTTGTCGAAGAAGAGGATCTGACCGTCCACCTGCTGGTAGATACCAGCAGGTCCATGGATTGGGGACAACCCAACAAATTCACCTATGCAGTGCGTAGCGCGGGTGCTTTAGGCTATATCGCTTTGCATGGTTTGGATCGAGTGACAATCACAGCTTTGGGAGTTTATCAGAATGGTAACGGCGGCTACTTCTCCCCACACCGCGGAAAACAAAATGCATTTGCCCTTTTCTCCTTCCTTCAAGGACTGACGGCAGACGGACAAGCCCAACTGGGATATGCCTTGCAGGCCTATGCTGCTGGCGCTCCCAGACCAGGACCTTTACTACTCCTTTCCGACTTGATGGAAGATGGTTGGGCGAATGGACTGACCGCACTGGCTGCACGCGGTTTCGATGTCAGTGTATTGCATATCCTCTCCCCTGACGAAATCAATCCTGACCTCACCGGTGACCTCAAATTGCTGGACTCCGAAACAAAAGCCGCGGTGGAAATCACCGGTGAATACGATCTGGTCAAACGCTATCGCAAAGGGCTGGCAGATTGGCAAGAGGAACTGCGCCGTTTTTGTGGCGCACGCGGGATGCAATACGCCCCGATCGAGACCTCTATCCCGATCGAAGAGTTGCTCTTCGCCAGACTGCGCAAACATGGCATCCTGCGGTAACCACATGCAACCGGTTATTCTGAAAATACCTGGTATCCTCCGATGAGCTTTTTAGCCCCTTCCGCCTTTATCCTGGCGGTGCTGCTGCCAATAATTGTTGCCATGTACCTGCTCAAGTTGAGGCGGTCAGAGCAGGTCGTTTCGAGCGTTTATCTGTGGCGGCGGATGGTCCGGGATGTCGAGGCTAACGCTCCCTGGCAGCGTTTACGACGGAACCCGCTACTGCTCCTGCAACTCTTGTTCTTAAGTCTGATGATTTTGGCGCTGGCGCAGCCCTTTACATGGACAGCAGGCGCCAGTGGACAATCGGTAATTTTCATCCTGGACACATCTGCCAGTATGGCCTCTGTAGATGCTGTCCCCACCCGTCTGGAAGCGGCCAAAGATCAAGCCCGCCAGTTGGTGAATGGCTTAGCGGATGACGCCCGCGTCACTGTCATTGCAGCTTCTGACCAGGCCCAGGTACTGGTCTCTTCCAGCCAGGATCGCCGGCAGATCTTCCAGGTGCTTGATTCGCTCCAAACCAGCATGGGCGGCAGCGATCTGAGCTCCGCTCTGGGGTTAGCTTCGGCAATTGCTGCTCGCCAACCAGACACTGAGATCATCATCTTATCGGATGGTCGAGTGAACTTGCCTGAACGCCTGGGAATCCAAGGCAGGATACGCTACTTCCCCATTGGCACCAGCGAAGATAACCAGGCCATAAGCCTTTTATCTTTGGAATCCAGCGCAGGCGGCGAAAAAATAACTGCTTTTGCACAAATCACAAATTATTCTCAGCAGGACGCTCAACGGCGCCTGGAACTCTATGCAGATGGTTTTTTGTTCAACGCATTCGACTTGGAGATCCCTGCTAAAAGCCAGCGCGCAGTGGTTGCAGATGACATCCCCCTGGATACAATCATGGTATCGGCAGTATTAGCGGGGCAAGACACGCTGCCCTTGGATGACCAGGCCTGGGCGTTAACAGCCCAGAGGGAACCGGCGCCGGTAACCTTGGTGACCGAAGGCAACCGCTTCCTGGAAACCGGCTTGAAACTGCTCCCTGGCTTTACAGTGACGCTGATGAAACCAGAAGAATTTGAGGCGAATTTTGCTAACGGGACTTCTGAATCTGTCACAAGCGCAGCACAGGGAGATGACAATGCCTCTCAAATCTACATTTTCGATGCGTACGTACCTGTATCGCCTGGACTCCCTACCGGAAGCTTACTCTTTATCGCACCGCCCCGCAGTACTGAGGTTTTCACCGTTACCGGCCTGATCGAACAGCCCATCCCGCGTCTGGTCGACCCGGATGATCCCCTAATTTCAAATATCAATATCAATCAAGTAAATATCCTCGACGCAATCCAGATCACAGAACCAGAGTGGGCCCGCCGGACTCTCGAGGGAGAGGTTGGTGGGAATGTCTACCCCTTACTGGTGAGTGGGAAAATCGATGATCGCCGGGTAGCTATCTTAGCTTTTGACATTCGGCGCTCGGACCTTCCTCTACAGGTGGCTTTCCCGCTCCTATTAGCTAACCTGGCGGATTGGCTCTCCCCGGGGCGTTCCGGAGGAATACCAAGCCAGATGTTGCCGGGAGCGGCTGTGACATTGTCCCTGCCGCCGGACATTGTGACTGCTACTGTGACCCGCCCGGATCAGAGCAAGACCAATCTGTCCTTGTCAGCCGGCAGGGGGGTGTTTGCAGACACAACACAGCTCGGTGTGTACCGGGTAAATTGGGGCAGCGCAGGAGAGGCCCACTTCGCGGTAAACCTTTTCTCTCCCCAGGAATCCGACATTGCCCCAGCTCAGAACTTACCGATTATAGATGGCCTGCAAACAATTGACGACCAACTCCCCATGCAAGCCCGCCGGGAATGGTGGCGGCCTCTCGGTTTCACAGCCCTGGCCTTTCTGCTGGTAGAGTGGTTGGTTTATCAACGCGCTAACCTGGCGCGCTTGCTGGGTAGAATGCCAAAAAGATTATCCTTATGAGTATTACATTTATTTACCCTGCTTTGCTGTGGTTATTACTACTGGTTCCCTTGACGGTTTTTCTGGCATGGATAGGACCGCGACGTCCAACCCGGCTCCGGTTTTGGAGTGGGTTGGTGTTGAGGGCCGTTCTGCTCAGCCTGATCATCCTGGCCCTGGCTGGCATCCAGCTGCGCCTGCGGGTAGAAAATCTCACAGCCGTGTTCGTCTTAGATGTATCAGACAGTATAGACGCGGATGCCAGAAAAGCTGGGGAGACCTTTATCCGTGAAGCCATCCAAGCCATGCCCTCCGGAGATAAAGCCGCCATCGTGGTCTTTGGAGAAGATGCCTTAGTGGAGCGACTGGCCAGCGAAGAATCAAGTTTGGCAAGCATTGCTTCGGTTCCTGTGACCACACGTACAGATATTGCCAGGGCTCTCCAACTGGCCTTGGCCCTGTTCCCGGACGAAGGCGCCAAGCGTCTGATCCTGCTCTCAGATGGACGCGAAAATATTGGGCGTGCCCTGGAACAGGCAGAGCTGGCAGCCGCGCACCAGATCCAGCTCACTTATCGCACATTGTCTGTCCCTGAAGGGGATGTAGAAGTTTTGGTTGAGTCGCTGATCTCACCGGCCGATGTTCGTCAGGGACAGAATTTTGATCTCACTGTAGTTGTTTACAGCACCGATGAGATCGGCGCTACGTTACGGGTGTATGGAGATGATATGTTGATCCAGACCCAAGAGGTGCTGCTTGTTGAGGGTAACAACCGGTTTACAATCCCTATTGAAGCTGATCAATCAGGTTTCAGGCGCTTCCGAGCCCAGATCGTACCAGACGATGACACCCGTTTGCAGAACAACGAGGCCAGTGCTTTCACCGTTGTCCATGGCCCGCCGCATATACTGATCATCGAAGGCAGCCCCGGTGAGGGAGCGAACCTGGCCGAAGCACTGCGCGCGGCCCAGGCCGAGGTCACCCTCCTGCCGCCAGAAGAGCTGCCAACTACCCTACCTGCGCTGGCATCTTACGAAGCAGTGGTGCTGGCGAATGTTTCAGCTCTGGCCCTGCCGCAGAGAGCGATGGACACGCTTCCAATTTATGTACATGATTTGGGTAAGGGTCTGTTGATGACCGGCGGCGACCAATCCTTTGGAGCGGGTGGATATCTACGAACAGAGATAGAAAAAGCCCTGCCGGTGTATATGGATGTGCGCACCAAAGAAGAGCAGGCCAACCTGGCCCTGGTGATGGCTATCGACAGCTCAGGCAGCATGGGACGCTGTCATTGCGATGATCCTGATCTGAACCAGACCTACGTCCGGCAGGAGGTGGGACAGCCAAAAGTAGACATTGCCAAAGAAGCCATCATGCGCGCTGCCAGCGCCTTGAGTGAAGAAGATTTTATGGGTGTGGTCACTTTTGACGAAGCAGCTCATTGGCAAATTGAAATCAGCCCATTATTAGATTACGTCCGTTTAGAGAATTCCATCGGTGGGATTCAGGCCTTTGGTCCCACCAATATCCGCTCTGGAGTGGAAGCTGCCGCCGCAGCCATCCAGGCAGTAGACGCCCGCCGAAAACATATCATCTTGATGACCGATGGATGGGTTCATGAGGGAGAATTGCTCAAATTGGTTGAGGAAATGCATTCGCAGGGCATCACACTCAGCGTTGTGGCAGCCGGTGGAGGATCGGCCGAATACTTAAGTGAGCTGGCCATGGTGGGAGGCGGAGCTTTCTACCCGGCAGTGGATATCTTGCGCGTGCCAGACTTCTTCCTCAAAGAAACGGTTCAGGCAGTTGGAAGGTATATCATCGAGGAGCCTTTCTTTCCGCTGCCAGCAGTTCCCAGTCCGGTGTTACAAGGTATCGACACAACCGAACTGCCCCTCCTGCTCGGATACAACGGGACCACACCCAAGACCACTGCCCGCATGGACCTACTGACCCCGCGCGGCGACCCCCTCCTGGCGACCTGGCAGCATGGGCTTGGACGAGCAGCAGTGTGGACTTCTGATCTAAAGGGTCAATGGGGAAACCGGTGGATCAGCTGGGAAGGCTTTCCCCGCTTCAGCTCGCAGCTCATAAGCTGGCTGCTGCCAGCGCCTCAAATAGAAGGATTGACCGCTGAGGCTGTCTTAGAGAACGGAAAAGCTGCCATTCGCCTTGAAGCCTTGGATGAGTACGGCCGGCCGCGCAATTTCCTGACCACACAGGCCACTATTATCGACCCAGACCTTAACACGCAAACTGCTGACCTCAGCCAGGTCGGACCTGGCATGTACGAGGCCCAGGTAAATGCATCTCAACCCGGTTCATATTTGATCCGCTTGGGCGTCAATGAAGGAGACCAATCCTTGGGACAGCAAACATTGGGTTTAGTTGTGCCCTATTCTCCCGAATACCGGGCGGGAGGGGTACAGATATCTTTCTTGAGAGAGCTGACAGCTGTTACAGGTGGGGCAGAGCTGAGCAGCGTGCTGGATGTATTTGAGAAAAATATCCCCTCATCCGATTTTGCCCGCGAGATCTGGCGACCGCTTTTGCTGGTTGTTGCCTTGCTCTTTCCCCTGGATGTCGCCATCCGGCGGGTCATGCTGGGGGCATCTGATTTTAATAAGGCGCGGAATTGGGTTACCGAGAAGTTGTCTTTCCGCCAGGCCCAACCTGTGCGAGAAGGACGGGCACTGAACGAGCTGTTCCAGGCCAGAGACCGGGTCAGGCACCGGAGCGCCCCCACTGAGAGTCCACATAAATCGCCAACAGAAAGTCACAGGCAAACTTCAGAACCGACTCAAACCAAACCTAATGAGCAATTAGATCAAGGAAAGCAAGCTACTAAAGAACCAGCTCCCCCTGCCGAACAAACAATAACAGATCAAGACACCCTTAGCAGGCTGCGCCAGGCTAAGAAACGCGCCAGGGGAGAATAGAGTTACGCAATTAATAATTAGAAACCGGATCGCTCCACATCACTTTGCCTCGCGATCCATTTCTTTGCCCAAACGAATAGTTTCTTTGACAAGGATTTCAAAATCCTCCCGCCGGCTGCGGTGGTTGGTGATGGCTGTCCGAATTGCATAGCAACCATTCAGCATTGTGTAGGAAGGCGCTGCCATGCCGCTTTCTTGAAGCCGGATAAGCAGTTCTTTGTTGAAAGCATTTAGGTCCTCGTCATTCATACCGTCAACTTTGTAGCGGAAGCAAACAATATTCAGCGGAACTGGCGCCAAGCGCTCCAATTGAGGCTCACAATCTACCAAGTCTGCCAAATATCTGGCCTGTTCTACATTTTGCCGCATCAAGCGCTGGTATTTCCGAATACCATGTTCTTTGAGGGACATCCAAACCTTTAACGCCCTGAAGCCGCGCGAAAGCTGTAAACCGTAATCACTGTACCAGGTTTGTCCAGAAGCCATGCCTCTTTCAGTATGAGTCAGGTAATCTGGCGTCAAGGAAAAAGCCCGCCGATGGGCATCTTCGCTTCGTATTAGAGCACAACCCACCTCATATGGCATGTACATCCATTTATGAAAGTCAAAAGCGAGAGAGTCGGCCTGCTCCATCCCATCTATCAAGGTGCAAAGCTCAGGATCAAGACAGGCCAGCGCGCCAAAAGCACCATCTACATGGAACCAAAGCTCCTCGCGCTGACAGATGTCCGCCAGCGCCTTCAGGTCATCGAACGCGCCAGTGTTCACTGTCCCTGCATTCCCGACAATACAGATTGGCTGATATCCGCGAGCTCTGTCTTCTTGAATTACCGCTTGAAGTGCAATTAGATCAATCTGATAATCAGAATTAACCGCTATCTTGCGCAACGAGTCACTTCCTAATCCAAGCAATTCAACCGCTTTTTGTATAGAACTATGCATCTCGTGAGAACCGTACACGGTCAAGCGTGCAGATGAACCAGATAATCCCTGTTTTCGGATATCAAAACCTGCTTTGAAATTGCGGGCAACGGCAAGTCCAACCATATTCGCCATGGAACCACCACTGACCAATAGACCACTGGCATCTTCCGGAAAACCAAACATCTCTTTACACCAATCCAGAACCTGGCTTTCAACATAATTCGCCCCGTGCTCTCCACCCCCCAAATTAGGATTCATCCCTGCTGCCAGCATTTCAGCCAACATTCCCAATGGTGTACCTGTGCCAATCACCCAACCCCAAAAGCGGGGATGAATATTACCCAGCGGATAAGGCAAGACATTCTGCCTAAAATCTTGATACACAACTTCAGCTGGTTCTGGTTCCTGTGGGAGAGGTTTCCGGAAATGGGCTTTTACATCATCCGGAATAGGTCGCCAAACCGGGCGCTCGCGGACCGTTTTTAGGTAATCCAGCATGTCCTCGACCATCTGGAAACCCAACTTCTGCATATCTTGCCAATCTGAAGGATCTAGATTTTCTTCATCTACCGATTCATTGTGGTTCACATTTACCTCCCTGAGCAAATTCTTCGCACAGAATTTTTCCATAATTTCATGCCAGACTAAATAATTCCTGTTATGATATTATGGAACACAGCAATAATCAAGACTAAAACTATCTAATTTTATCTTTTGGCATAGATAACCTCATCAATGGAGAGCCATGGCCTTAGGACACCCAAAGCTTGCAAACTGGCAGCCGCCCCCTGAATACCAAGCGGTTCCGTCCTTGCTGGAAGGGGTTACTGTCTTCGCTCCCCAGCCGGTTAAACCAGTCAGTGATAAGATCGTCAACTACAAATGCCCGCAGTGTGGCGCAACCACCCGTTTTGATGTGGCCGCCGGAGGCGTGGCCTGCGAGTACTGCGGCTACCAGGTTGGCATTGAAGCGAAGCAGGTCGGACGCAGAGCACAGGAATTCGAGTTTACCCTGGAAACGCTGGATGAATCCGCTCATGGGTGGGGTGTGACGCGCAATGAATTACACTGTGATAGCTGCGGAGCAAATCTAACCCTTCCGGAAGGGGCGCTGACCATCTCCTGCCCGTTCTGTGCTTCAAATAAAGTCAACATACATGCAGCCCCTTCGGATGTGCTGAGGCCGCGCTACCTGGTTCCTTTCACAACAGAAAAACAAATTGTGCGTAACAAAGCCCTGGAATGGCTGGGAAAAGGCTGGTTCCACCCAGCAGAACTTTCTGCTTCGGCAGTGATTGACCGCTTTCATGGCATCTACCTGCCCTTTTGGACCTTTGATGCTTACATCACCGCAAATTGGAAAGCCCAAGTAGGCTACGAGCGCCAGGAGAGCTATTATGACAGCAGCTCAAAAACCTGGAAAACCCGCACAGTCATCGATTGGCGTTGGGAAGATGGGCAGGTTGCACTCGATGCTGATGATCTGCTCATCCCAGGAAGCTCGCGTGTCAGCCGCATCCTAATAGAAAGGCTGCTTCCTTATAACCTGGATGAATTGACCGCTTACAATCCGGATTATCTGGCCGGCTGGGAAGCTCAGGCCTATGATATGGACCTACCCAGCGCCTGGGAAAGCGGCAAAGCGATCATGCGCGAACAGGCTAAACAAAACTGCTATAACGATATCCGTTCACGCCATGTGCGCAATTTCAGCATGAAGGCAGATTTTTCGAATGAGGTCTGGCGATATATTCTGCTGCCCGTTTATCTGGCTGCGTACCGGTTTGAAGACAAGGTTTACCAGGTGATGGTAAACGGGCAAACTGGTGTGGTAGCCGGGCAGAAACCGGTGGCCTGGTGGAAGATCTGGCTTGCTATTGCTGCCCTGCTTTCACCTGGACTGCTGTTGGGGCTGGTCAGCCTACCCTTCTTGCTGGCTGGGGGAATTGGAATTTTTCCGTTAATCTTGGCTTTTATCTTTTTTCTGATCGGCGGTGGCGTTTCTATTGCTATTTACAAGCAAGCTGCCGCCTCGGAGGCCGCCTGATGCCCACGCCTGATCTACCTGCCACTTCTGTTGTTGACACCCTGGTAGAAATTTGGGGAATAGCGCGCCAACCAGCCGGATGTTCTCTTTGCAAGCAAGTCCATCTGGTAGAAGCCTCCCGGTTAGGGGGAATCTGCCCGCATTGTGTGCGCGGCAGACTAGAGTCCCAGCCCGCCGTGCTTCGCCAGGAACAACCTGAACGTCTGATTCCATTCAGCAAATCGAGGGAAG
>Ga0114946_10002407_pt1 | contig 12840 bp, 12 predicted proteins | sample WalLakDeSediment_FD_88676 | JGI IMG/M metagenome (GOLD analysis project Ga0114946, IMG submission 88676) | Lake sediment microbial communities from Walker lake, Nevada to study Microbial Dark Matter (Phase II) - Walker Lake 11/02/13 Deep Sediment | ecosystem: Environmental > Aquatic >...
AACAAGATAAAACAAAAATTATTTTTCATTTTGGTTTGAATTTGATGATGATTTCATTGCGAACATACGGTTTTTTATTCAACTTTCCGCGGTTTTATGTGTTTAGGTTTAGGGGATTTAATAAAACCAGCGCATATAGCCATGTTGTAAGAAAATATTTTACATCTTGGCAAGACGAAGCAGAATTGTTGCATAAACACCGGATAAAATGAAAACTGTGACCAATAATACGAAACTCAGACTGATGAAAAGTAAGCTGCCGGGATTATACGACCTGAAAAAGATCTGGAATCCCTCCTGGTTTCAGGGAAACCTGAAAAAATCAAGATACTTTGAGGGGTGGTACTTCAAGATTGCCAGCGAAAACAGCAAGCATACCTGGGCATTTATCCCCGGCGTTTCACTTGCTGACGGCGATGATCACTCTTTTGTTCAGGCCATCAATGGGAAAACTGGCCAATCATGGTATTTCCGCTATCCGCTGGATGCATTCTCCTACTCAGAAAAAGGGTTTGGGGTCTGGGTGGGCAATAGTTATTTCTCCGCAGAAGAAATCCACCTGCAGCTCAGGGATGACAACTCCTTGTTTTCGGGCAGGGTGGAATTTGCAAACCGCGTTTCTTTCCTTGCAGGACTTAGAAAGCCGGGCATTATGGGATGGTACCGTTATGTGCCGTTCATGGAATGCTACCATGGTGTTGTTAGCCTGGATCATAAACTGCAGGGCGAATTGCAGATCAACAACCAGAAATTTCTTTTCAATAACGGGAGAGGTTATATAGAAAAAGACTGGGGCAGGTCCATGCCCAAAGCATGGATCTGGATGCAATCAAATCATTTTGATATACCCGGCACATCTCTGATGTTGTCGGTAGCCAGAATCCCCTGGCTGGGCAGCTCTTTTACCGGTTTTCTCGGCTTTTTGCTGCACAAGGGAAAACGATATGATTTCGCCACATATACTGGCGCTAAGCTGACTATATTGGAGAATTCTGATGAAAAACTGGTCATCCTGATCAAAGGAAAGGACTTCCTGCTGGAGCTGATTACAGGAGCAAGCAGGACCGGGTCTTTAAAAGCCCCGGTTTCGGGGAACATGCATAGGGTTATACATGAAAGCATTGATGCCTCGATCAGAATAAAATTATCAGATCGCCCAGGGCAAGTAATTTATGAGGGAACAGGCCAAAATGCCGGGTTCGAAAAGGTCGGCGATCAGCGCTTGTTGTCACATTAAAACAGGCATACCCGGCAGCGCCAAATAATAAATTCTTTTAAGCCCGGACCTCTGAACCCACAACTTTTGTATATTTGCATATTAATTTAATCTAATTATAAATAACCGGATTTTCAATCGGTCGAAAGAAGCAAAACACAGGTAAGGTCTTGAAATAATTCACAATAAATGGAAGAAATCAGCAATGGCATACTCGATGAGATAACCGGCAGTGATTACAAGTATGGCTTTTATACGGACATTGAGATGGATCAGGCCCCGAAAGGGCTGACAGAAGATACCATTCGGTTCATTTCTGCAAAAAAGAATGAACCGGCATTTATGCTGGACTATCGTCTGGAGGCTTTTCGTCACTGGCAAACATTAAAAGAGCCCAAGTGGGCACATGTTAACTATCCACCTATTGATTATCAGAATATTATTTACTATTCCGCCCCCAAGAAAGGCCCAAAATATCAAAGTCTTGATGAGGTTGACCCGGAGTTGCTTGAAACATTTGAGAAACTGGGGATTCCGCTTGAGGAGCAGAAAATGCTTACGGGAGTCGCCGTTGATGCGGTTATGGACAGTGTTTCGGTTGCTACCACTTTCAAGGAGACCCTGGCTGCCAAAGGCGTCATATTTTGTCCGATCAGTGAAGCTTTGCAAACGCAACCTGAGCTGGTAAGGAAATACCTTGGCAGCGTTGTCCCGCATACTGACAATTACTTTGCCGCGCTCAATTCGGCGGTGTTCAGCGATGGTTCATTTGTATATATACCGGCAGGTGTTCGCTGCCCCATGGAACTTTCCACCTATTTTCGCATCAATGCCGCCAATACCGGGCAGTTTGAGCGCACGCTCATTATAGCCGAGGAGGACAGTTATGTCAGTTATATGGAAGGGTGCACTGCTCCCATGCGTGATGAACACCAGTTGCATGCGGCCATTGTTGAGATCATTGCCCTTCGAAACGCTGAAGTGAAATATGCCACGGTACAGAATTGGTGGCCCGGCGACAAGCAGGGACGGGGGGGTGTGTATAACTTTGTGACCAAAAGGGGGATCTGCAAAGAAGACCATGCCAGGATTTCCTGGACCCAGGTTGAGACAGGCTCGGCGATTACCTGGAAATATCCCAGTGTGGTATTGATGGGTGATCATTCGGTGGGAGAGTTTTATTCTGTTGCCGTAACCAACAACAAACAGCAGGCGGATACAGGCACCAAAATGATCCATCTTGGGAAAAATACGCGCAGCACCATCATTAGCAAGGGCATCTCTGCCGGGCATAGCAATAACAGCTATCGTGGCCTGGTGAAGGCAACTCGCCGGGCTGTAAACGCCAGAAACTTTACCCAGTGTGACTCCCTTCTGCTGGGCGATAAATGCGGAGCACACACCTTCCCTTACATTGAAGTGGGCAACCGCTCTTCGGTGGTAGAACATGAAGCCACAACCAGCAAAATATCAGATGACCAGTTGTTTTACTGTTTGCAAAGAGGAATTGACATGGAAGGCGCCATCGGATTGATCGTGAATGGTTATGCAAGGGAAGTGCTGAACAAGTTACCCATGGAGTTTGCCGTTGAAGCACAGAAACTATTGGCCATAACCCTTGAAGGCAGTGTGGGATAATCATTCATCATTATTGAAAACAAGATACAGTCATGTTAAATATTAAAAACTTAAAAGTTTCCATAGAAGGCAAGGTCATTCTGGACAAGTTCAACCTTGAGGTCAAGGCCGGGGAGATCCATGCCATTATGGGGCCCAACGGTACGGGCAAAAGCACCCTTGCCGCAGTCATTGCAGGCCGCGATTTATATGAAGTGGAAGAGGGTGAGATTACCTACCTGGGGCAAAATCTTTTTGACATGCCAGTGGAGTTAAGGGCGAGGGAAGGCATTTTTCTCGGATTTCAGTATCCGGTGGAGATTCCCGGCGTCAGCATTGCCAATTTTATGCGCACCGCCATGAATGAAAAGCGCAAGCATCTTGGCATGGAGCCTCTTTCAGGTGCAGAATTCCTGAAAATCATGGAAGAAAAGAAAAAGCTTGTAGACATCCATGATAAACTTACCAACAGGTCTGTAAATGAAGGATTTTCCGGGGGTGAGAAAAAAAGAAACGAGATCTTTCAGATGGCCTTGTTAGAGCCAAGGCTGGCTATTCTTGACGAAACAGACTCAGGACTTGATATAGATGCCCTGAAGGTTGTTGCCAATGGCGTGAATAAACTCCGCAGAAATGACAATGCAACCATTATCATAACCCACTATCAACGCCTGCTTGAATATATCATTCCCGATTATGTGCATGTATTGTTCAACGGCCGTTTGGTAAGGAGCGGCGGGAAAGAGCTGGCCAAGGACCTCGAAGCCAAAGGTTATGAGTGGATAAAAAAAGATGCCGCCAGCATCTGAAATGACCAATTATTAGTTTCAATCCCTACAGCTTATCAATTAACCGGAATATGACAACCATTATCAATACCCTGCCATTGAAGGATCAGTTGTTGACACTTTTCCACAGGAATGCTGACAACATCAAGGGTCGTTCTACCCCCCTGGTGAACAGGTTAAGAAGAAATGCCCTTGCGGCATTTGAAGACCTTGGCTTCCCGGATAATGACATGGAATCATGGCGCTTTACCGATCTGAAACCATTGTTGCAATCAGATTTTGTTTTTGATTTTTCGAACCAGAGCAGGAGTTTTGATATAGAAAGTGTTTTCACCTGTGATGTATATGATCTGGATACTTACAGCATCACCCTGCTGAACGGTTGGTTTGTATACAAACATGCCCCCCTGACGCGTTTATCGGATGGCACAATAATCGGAAGCCTGGCCAAAGCCATGGAGGTATATCCGGAACTGGTCGACACTTACCTGGGCAGGGCGGCTGACTTTCAGACGGCAGGCCTTACGGCCCTCAATACTGCGTTTCTGCAAGATGGTTTGTTCATATATGTTCCTGAGGGGGTTAAGGTTGAAAAGCCCATCCAGCTGATCAACATTGTGTATGCCCAAACACCGGTCTTTTTGCAGCCGCGTCACCTGATCATTGCAGACAGAAACGCCGAGGTCACCCTGGTGCATTGTGATCACTCGCTCACCCACAAGATCAGTTTCACCAATACCGTATTGGAGATATTTGCCGGGGAGGGCGCCAATGTATCCCACTATAAAATTCAAAATAAAGGGCGAAACTCTGCCCTTATCACCTCCAATTATTTTCATCAGAACAAAGACAGCCGTTTGTCCAGCAATATCATCACCCTCAATGGAGGCTTCACACGGAATATGATCACTGCCACCCTGACCCAGCCAGGCTGCCATTCTGAACATAATGGTTTGTATCTGGCAGACCGCAAGCAGCATATCGACAATCAGGTGCTGGTGGACCATGCCGCGCCGGATTGCACCAGTGATCAGATGTATAAAGGCATTCTCGATGACGAGGCAAAAGCCGTTTTCAGCGGAAAGATCCTGGTAAGAAAAGATGCGCAGCGAACACGTGCTTATCAAAATAATAAAAACCTGCTGCTTACCGATGAAGCCAGGGCCAACACACAGCCTCACCTGGAAATTTATGCCGATGATGTAAAGTGTTCGCACGGCGCTTCCATTGGTCAACTCGATCCGAATGCGATGTTTTATTTACAGTCAAGGGGACTCTGTGAGCGAACTGCAAGGCAGTTGCTGATGTACGCATTCGCTATGGAAGTAATTGATAAAATCAACATTGAAGCCTTGGGTAAACGCCTTGACCACATGGTTGAGAAAAGACTCAAGGGAGAATTATCGATATGCGACCAGTGCGTGATACACTGTAAGAGCAGCGAGCCTGCCACATTTAATATCGATCTGAGTAAAATTTAACCGGCCAGTATTAATATGGGGTTCAATCTGGAAAAAATACGAAATGACTTCCCTGTCCTTCAACAACTTGTCAATAAGAGGCCACTGGTTTACTTTGACAATGCCGCAACAACCCAGAAACCCCTGCAGGTCATTGACCGGCTGAACAAATACTATTCTTCGGAGAACAGCAATATACACCGCGGAGCTCATTACCTGAGTCAGAAAGCCACCGAGGCATACGAACAGGCGCGAAAAACCGTGCAAAAGTTTCTCAATGCCCGCCACGATCATCAGATCATTTTCACCAGGGGCACCACAGAATCAATCAATCTCGTCGCAAGTTCTTACTGCAAAAAATATGTCAGACCAGGCGATGAAATCATTGTCTCGGCCATGGAACATCATTCGAATATCGTTCCCTGGCAGATCGCATGTGAAGACCATGGTGCTGTTCTTAAAGTCATTCCCATGAATGAGGACGGAGAGCTGAAGCTGGATTGTTTTTACAGTTTGATCAGTGACAAAACCAGGATGATTGCCATTACTCATGTCAGCAATGCCCTGGGTACCATTAATCCGGTGCATGCCATTATTGCAAAGGCCCGTGAATGCGAAATTCCGGTGTTGGTCGACGGGGCACAGGCCTTGCCACACATGACCGTCGATGTGCAGGAACTCGATTGTGATTTCTATTGCCTGTCGTCGCATAAAATGTATGGCCCGATGGGGGTGGGTGTGCTTTATGGCAAGGAAGAATGGCTGGAAAGAATGCCCCCGTATCAGGGTGGGGGAGAAATGATCAAAGATGTCAGTTTCCAGAAAACCACCTATAACGACCTCCCTTTCAAGTTTGAAGCAGGCACCCCCAATGTAAGCGGTGTGCTTGGCCTGGAGGCTGCTATCCAATACCTCAACGGCATTGGCATGAAAGACATCAGCGAGCATGAAACATCATTGGTACATTATGCGCAGGAACAGCTCCGTTTGCTGGAAAACATCAGGTTCATAGGCACAGCCAGGGAACGTGCCGGGGTAATCTCCTTCCTGTTCGAAGATATCCATCCTTACGACACCGGCGTGATCCTCGACAAACTGGGTGTCGCTGCGCGAACAGGCCATCATTGTGCCCAACCCGTTATGGACTTTTACAAGATACCAGGTACGGTTCGCATTTCATTTGGCCTGTATAATACCAGGCAGGAAGTCGACATGCTTTTAGAAGCCCTGCAAAAAGTAAGACAAATGTTCGTATAGACAACTTTTTCTTTACCATGACAATACAGGAAATTGAACAGGAGATCGTCAGCGAGTTTGAACTTTTTGATGACTGGTTAGACAAGTATAATTATATAATTGAGATGGGAAGGTCCTTGCCGGCCCTCGACGAAACGTTCAAAGAAGAAAAATACCTGATAAAAGGGTGCCAGTCAAGCGTATGGTTGCTGGCATCTTCAGAAGATGGAAAGGTTGTTTTCAGGGCCGACAGCGATGCGCTGATAACCAAGGGCATCGTGGCTTTGCTGATCAGGGTATTGTCGGGAAAAACGCCAAAGGATATCATCGACAGCGAATTAAAATTTATTGACCGCATCGGCTTGAAGGAGCATTTATCCCAAACCAGGTCGAACGGCCTGAATAACATGATCAAGCAGATGAAGCTGTATGCACTTGCATTTCATACAAGACTTTCCCGTTAAACGCAACAATCCCATGGAAGACGCAAGAAAAAAGGCAATACTGGAAGAACAGGTCATTGCAGCCCTGAGAACCGTTCATGACCCGGAGATACCCGTGAATGTATACGATTTGGGATTGATCTATGAGATCAACATTTCCGGTGATGGGAGTGTCCATATTGTCATGACGCTGACCAACCCCAATTGTCCGGTGGCAGATACCATGCCGCTTGAAGTAAAGAATGCCGCAGCTAATGTCGAAGGCATCAGCCAGGTGAGCGTTGACATGGTTTTTGAGCCGGAATGGTCAAAAGACATGATGACAGAGGCAGCTATGCTTGAACTTGGTTTGCTCTGAAATAATCACATTGGATGCGAAATCCTTTCCGGGAATCTGAAAATATTTTTTTCTTACAAAAAAGGTTGTATTTTTGAATCTGAAAAATCCAGTCTACACCTTAAACAGAAACACAATGAATATCCCGGATAACCTCTTGTATACCAAGGACCACGAATGGGTCAAGGTGGAAAGCAACCTGGCGATTATAGGCATAACTGACTTTGCCCAGCACGAACTTGGCGATATTGTTTACGTCGAGGTTGCTACAGTGGGAGAAAGCCTGGACCAGGAAGAAACCTTCGGCACCATTGAAGCAGTAAAAACCGTTTCGGATCTTTTTATGCCTGTGGGGGGGGTGGTGTCCGAGTTCAACGAAGAGCTGGAGTCAGCGCCTGACATCATTAACAAAGATCCTTATGGCGGAGGATGGATTATCAAAATCAGCATGTCAGACACGGCAGAAGTGGATAGCCTGCTTACCGCAGAGCAATACCGCGAATTAATTGGTGCTTGACATCCTTCCCCCTACTGCCGGTGCAGATCCAACACATGAAAGGAAAACCCTTTCTCCCTGCAATTGTATGGGTGGTGATTATATTCGCCGTAATCAGCTGGCCGGCAGATCAAATCCCTGAAAATGAAATTCTTACTATACCCCACTTCGATAAGCTCATTCATTTCTTCTGCTTTTTTATCTGGGCCAACTTACTGGCCTATGGACTACACCGGCAATCTGATAGTTCCGGACTTTACAGAAACGCTTATGCCATTGCGCTTATCGCCGGCATTCTGTATGCAGGCTTAACAGAACTGTTCCAGCTTCTGTTTTTTGAAAGCAGGCATGGAAACATAAATGATTTCTTTTTCAACGTGTTTGGAATGGTTTTTGGTCTTTTTTTTTATAAACAGATTATCAAACACCGTTTGATTGGAGGATGATTATCGAATGATATTTTTTCTTGTTTGCATTTGTAAAAAATAAAATTTGTATATTAGCACCCTGTTTTCTGGCAAAACAGCAAACAAGAGCGGCGTCAGCCAAACAAACAAAACCAATTAGTCTTATGGAAGCAAAAAAAACTCCAAAAGCAGATCTTGAGAACAAGAAGCGCATATTCCTGCAGATTGGGATGGCTCTGGCGCTTCTTGGCGTTCTGGTGGCTTTTGAATGGAAGCAGTATGAAAGGACTGTGGTTGATCTGGGCGTAATGGAGATGGATTTCGTTGATGAGGAAGATATCCCGATTACCCGTCAGGAACAACCACCACCTCCTCCACCGCCTGAACCTTCAATGGAGCTGATCATCGTTGAAGACGACGTTGAAATCGAGGAAGATTTTGTGATTGATGTTGATGCAACTGCATTCACCCAGGTTCAGGAATTTGCCCCGATCATTCCGATGGTTGAAGAAGAGGTCGCGGAGGATGTTATTTTTACCGTGGTGGAAGACCAGCCTGCTTTCCCTGGTGGTGAAGAAGCCAGGATAAGGTACCTGCAGGAAAATCTCAGATATCCTCAAATGGCGCGTGAAGCCGGTATTCAGGGAACTGTTTTCGTAACCTTCGTTGTTGAGAGAGATGGCAGCGTTACTGATGTACGGGTATTACGCGGAATCGGGGGCGGGTGCGATGAAGAAGCGGTAAGAGTGGTGCGTAACATGCCACGCTGGACACCCGGCCGCCAGCGGGGTCAACCCGTCAGGGTGCAGTTTAACATGCCCATCCGTTTCGTCCTTAACTGATTCTTTCCCGGCACAAAAAATCATACCTTCTATAAAGAGGCCGTCATGCATCCATGATGGCCTTCTTTCATTTCCACGCTGCCAGGGCATGGTCCCACATGCAATCAGCTGATCCTGCTCCAGTATAATTTATCCGGATACAGCTTGTGAAGTTGCCTGATCGCCGGTTTGTTTTCCGGTTTCTCCAGACCCGGATCCTGCTCAAGCATTATCCTGGCCTGTTCTCTTGCCTCTGAAAGCAGGGCCCCGTCACTTGCCAGGTCTGCCATTTTCAGGTCAAGGATGCCGCTTTGACGGGTGCCCTGAATATCTCCCGGTCCACGAAGTTTCAAATCCATTTCTGCAATCTCAAATCCGTTGCTGGTATCTGTCATTACTTTTATGCGTGCACGCGCATCCTGGTTCAGGCCTTCACGGGTCATAAGGATACAATATGACTGATCTGCACCCCGCCCTACACGGCCGCGCAACTGATGCAGCTGTGACAGACCAAAGCGCTCGGCACTCTCAATAACCATGACCGACGCATTCGGCACATCTATGCCCACTTCTATCACCGTGGTGGCCACCATGATCTGGGTCTGACCGCTGACAAAACGCTGCATCTCGTAATCTTTATCTGCTGGTTTCATGCGGCCATGCAGAATGCTGACCGCATAACCGGGCAAGGGAAAGGCACGCACTATGCTTTCATACCCGTCAGTAAGATCTTTCAGGTCAAGGGCCTCCGATTCCTGTATCAATGGATAAACAACATACACCTGATGGCCCAGCCGGATCTGCTCGCGCATAAATCCGAACACTTTCAGCCTGTTGGCGTCCGTCTGATGAAAGGTTTTTACCGGCCTTCGGCCCGGAGGCAACTCATCGATCACCGATACGTCAAGATCACCATAAAGGGTCATGGCAAGAGTCCTGGGTATGGGTGTAGCCGTCATTACCAGGACATGGGGAGGCGTTGCACTCTTTGACCATAACCTGGCGCGCTGTGCCACGCCAAAACGGTGCTGCTCATCAATCACAGCCAGCCCCAGCCTCTCAAAGCTCACAACATCTTCGATCAAAGCATGGGTGCCAATGACCACATGCAGCTCTCCATTCTTCAATCCGTTCAATACATTCCTGCGCTGCGCCGACCTGGTTGAACCGGTTAAAAGCCCGGTCCGGATGCCCAAAGGCCCAAGCAAACTGCATACAGACTCGTAATGCTGAAAGGAAAGTATCTCTGTCGGCGCCATCAGACATGCCTGAAAACCATTATCCAGTGCCATCAGCATACTCATAATGGCAACAATGGTCTTTCCACTGCCTACATCACCCTGTAACAAACGGTTCATCTGCCTCCCCGACAAGGTGTCTTTTCTTATTTCGCGCATCACCCGCTTCTGCGCACCGGTTAGCGAAAACGACAATCGCTTGTGATAGAACGTGTTAAAATAATTTCCAATATCTGAAAATACATATCCCCTGCTCTTTTCCATGCGCATCATCCGGTGCCTTAAAAGATTGAGCTGGATGTAAAACAACTCCTCAAACTTCAGCCTGGTCACTGCACTGGCAAGCGACGCCTGGTCAGCCGGGAAATGTATGTTGGTCAGGGTCTCAGGAAATCCGGCGAGGTTTAATCTTTCAATGATGGGATGAGGCAGTGTTTCCTCCACATCCCTTATAGCCAATGGCAACAATGTCTTGATAAGTCGTGAGATGCCTCTGCTGTCAAGCCCCTTCGACCGCAGCTTTTCTGTCGAATTATATACAGGCTGCATGGATTGTAACTGGCTTACTGTCTCCGAATTAACCTGTTCAATTTCAGGATGGGGAAGGTTGATCTTCCTCCCGAACATGTTCGGTTTTCCGAAAACCACATATTCCACACCGGGCTTAAACCTGTCTTTAAGCCACTTAAAACCCCTGAACCAAACCAGTTCGAGATGACCCGTCCCGTCGCTGAGAATGGCCGTCATGCGGGTGGTGCGGCGATCACCAAATAGTTGAATTCCAGAAATGCTGCCACGGATCTGCACGTAATCCAGATCAGCGTGCACGTCCTTTATCCGGTGAAACCTGCTCCGGTCAGAATACCTGAAAGGATAATAGGTCAGGAGATCTGAAAAGGTGTATACCCCTATTTCCTTTTTCAGCATATCTGCACGGTGAGGGCCAACACCCTTCAGAAATTCAATGGGAGTTTCAAGATAAGACACACTCATATTTCACTCCTGTGTTAATATAACAGCCTTTGGTTTCAACCCCGCAAATAGGTATAAAGCGCAAGCATTACGAAAAACCCCAGCAAAAATCCGGCATATACCTGGGCTTGCGTATGCAGCTTCAGCAATATCCTTGATGATCCAACAAGACCTGATATCAATACAGACAACATGATCAACCATGTTGTATCGGTTTTGAGCAGAAAGGAAGTGGCTATCAATAAACCGGTAAACCCACCCAATGAAGTCATATGCAGGCTGATTTTCCAGCGAAAAGTGATGATGAGACAGAGCAAAACCAGCAAGGTAGCCCCCATGATATAATAATACAATATGGATGGCAGGTTTACCCTGGTAAACAGAAAATAGGTGAACATAAAGAACAGGGCTGATGCAAGCAGCGGTAAAAGACGTTCATGACGATCCTTCATCTCCAGGCTTTTGATCAGACCGGCACGTTTAAACAAATAGATTGCAAGCAACGGGGCAACGGCCGTATTAAGAAACATGACCATCAGAATGAAACGTTTGGCCGGAGCCGGAGTGGAATAGCTGATGTAGGTGTTCAGGTTGAACAGAATGACCGTTCCAATGGTCGGAATAAACAAAGGATGAAACACTGTGGAAAACACCCTGGCAAAGGCAGTCTCTAAATTCATGGCTAAACAAGTTCCTTTCTCAACCTTGCAACCGGAATATCAAGCTGTTCACGGTACTTGGCAACAGTTCTCCGGGCTATATTATACCCTTTTTCATTCAGGATGGTAGCCAATTCATCATCTGTGAGCGGTTTCGATTTGTCTTCATTTTCAATACAATCCTGCAATATCTTTTTTACTTCCCTGGTAGAAACCTCCTCTCCGGCATCGGTTTGCAGGGATTCGGAAAAAAAAGACTTTAACAGGAATGTACCATAAGGCGTTTGCACATACTTACTGTTGGCCACCCTGGAGATGGTTGATATGTCGAGCTGGACAATATCGGCAATGTCTTTTAATATCATCGGCCTTATCGTTGTCTCATTTCCGGTAAGGAAATATTCACGCTGGTAGTTTAGGATGGCCTCCATAGTGACCATGAGGGTGTTTTGCCGTTGCCTGATGGCATCGATAAACCACCTGGCACTGTCAAGCTTTTGTTTGACAAACATCACTGCCTCCTTTTGCCTTGGGTTGGTCTTCCCCCGGGCCTCCGCTATTGATTCAAGCAGTTCGGCATAGGTGCGGTTTATACGAAGATCAGGAGCATTCAGTGATGTAAGCGAAAGCTCGAGTTGCCCGTTATGGTTGGTAATAATAAAATCTGGCACAATATATTGCGACACCCTCTCTGAATCCTGAAAGGCACTGCCCGGTTTGGGATTCAGTTTTAGCACCTCATCAATGGTCTCCTTCAACTCCTCTTCCGAAAACCCATGCTTGCGGCGAATCTTCTCATAATGTTTTTTGGTAAAGTCAGTGAAGCTCTTTTCCAACAAAAATGTGGCACGTTCAACAGCCTTTGTCCGGGGGGTAATTCGCCTTATCTGCACCAGGAGACACTCCTGAAGGTCCCTTGCACAAACCCCAGGCGGGTCAAATTCCTGTATCACCCTGATCAGCCCCAGCACTTCCCTGAAATTTGACTGAATATTATGGTTGAAAGCCAGGTCATCAATCAGCGAATGAACGTCGCGTTGGAGGTATCCAGATTCGTCAATATTGCCGATGATGTGGCTTGCAATGAGTTTCTCCCTTTCATTTAAGGATCGCATACCCAGCTGGGAATGAAGCAACTCCTGAAAGCTTA
>Ga0114946_10002408_pt1 | contig 12836 bp, 7 predicted proteins | sample WalLakDeSediment_FD_88676 | JGI IMG/M metagenome (GOLD analysis project Ga0114946, IMG submission 88676) | Lake sediment microbial communities from Walker lake, Nevada to study Microbial Dark Matter (Phase II) - Walker Lake 11/02/13 Deep Sediment | ecosystem: Environmental > Aquatic > Freshwater...
ATAAACGTCTGAAAGCCGAAGCGCATCGTACTGTTCGACAATTTCCTCGGCCGTGTTACCACTTTGAAATGCGTAAACAACTGTGTCCAGCGGCACGCGCGTCTCGCCTACCAGAATAACGCCATCTTCGCCGGTGCGTAATGGAACCGGTTTGGTCTCGATTAACAATGTCATCTCATTTACCTCGCGCCGCCTATTATAACACACCCGGCTGCAAGGTTTATGTAAGATGCGTGCGCGATATGGGCTCGCAAGCGTAGGGTGGTTAAGTCATGTATGCGTAACTCCCTGTCTCGGTATGGAATCACTCTCTCGTTTTATAGAACGCGGATTCACGTAGATTTGCGCCTCTTGATCGTCAGGCCGGATTGCCTGGCCTCCACCCGACTCTCATTCCGGCTCCACCATCTGGAAACCTAATTGTAGCTGCTGGCTGAGCGCATCATCTACGCTCCACCATTCTACAATCTTGTCATTTTCCAGGCGTAGAATATTGCAGCTTGTCCAAACGGCCGATTGCTGGTATTTGGGATGGGTGGACCAGTGGGTCGCATGATAGGCCACCAGGTCGCCCGACGCCAGAATCAGGTTTACTTCTGAGCGAAGATCGGGTACCTCCGCCTTCATGTAGTGTACCCAGGCGTCATATGTATCCGCCAGGATCTGGGCAAAACCTGTAATCTGGCCGCGCGTCACCGTCACTTCCAGCGCTTCTCCATCTCGCAAGAGGGTCATCATCACTTCATCGCCGATCTTACCCGGCCCCCACACCGGGTTTTGTAGTTGTTCGTAGCCTTCCCACGTTCTGCCGCCGTCATGGACGCGCAGCAGGATATCGCCTACCTGAACCTTGCCATCCGCCGGGCCGTTGGGCACGACACTTTTGATCTCCATACGCTCTCCAGAACTGCTGTCGGCAAATATGCCCAGCCCAACGTAAGGCGGATTGTGGAACAGACACTGTTTGCTGAGGTAATCGTATATGCGCTCGAAACGCTTGCCGTTGATGACCTGCGCGATGTATTCCTGCACGATTTCAATGTTTTTGTTGTTCATGATCAACCTCCAATGGTATGGGCAACCCTTGTGGTTGCCCCTGATTCTCCCCGATTGCCCAGGGGGGCAGGCACAAGGCCAGCCCGTACAAGGCATTGCCAGAAATAGATTTTATACGGCCGTTGCCGTCACCTCCTCCAACTGCCCCACCAACTGCGCCAGAACGTCAAACCCGCCCTGCCAGAAGCCAGCTTCGCGCACGTCAACGCCCACCCGCGCCAGCAGCGCCATCGGCGCCGCCGAACCGCCCGCCGCCAACAAATCGAGGTAGCGCTCTTTGAACGGCTCTCCTTCTCGCCGATACTGATCATACAGCGCAAAGGCCAGAAGCTGCCCAAAGGCATAGGCGTATACGTAAAACGGCGTGCCAAAAAAGAAGTGCGGGATAGCCACCCATTCATGGCGAAACTCGTCGGGAACCTCTAACGCCTCGCCAAACTGTTCGCGCAGGTTTTCCAGGTACAGTTTATGCAATGCCTCCGCTGTTGCCCCAGCGTGAATGGCATCGTGGGCTTTTTGTTCAAAGAGGGAGAAATACCCCTGGCGCACGATAGTGGCGTAGGCGTTGTCCAACTGCCTGAAGAGCAGCGATTGCTGTAAGTCTGGGTCAGGATTTTGCGCCAGGAGATGGTCGGTCAGGAGCAATTCGGCGAAAGTAGATGCGGTTTCCATCAAGGGCAAAGAACTCAGCCAATGCAGAATGTTGTGATGCGCGGCCAGCATGAGGTGAACAGCGTGGCCCAATTCATGCGCCATGGTGGGGATTTCATCTATCTGGTCATGATAGGAGTGCAAAATCCAGGGGGTCAGGTCTGGCGTGGCGTACATGCAGAATCCGTGCCCTTGTTTTCCGGGGCTTGGTTCACTGTCGTAATGCTCTTCGGCAAAAACGCGGCGGGCCAATTGGGCCATCCGAGGGTGGAAGGCGTGGAAGCTGTTCAGCGCCAATGAGGCCGCAGCGGCGAAGGAGTAAGTTTGCCGGCTCTGACCTGTCGGCGCATAGAGATCGCAGCGGCGCAATTTATCCAGGCCAAGCCGGTGGGCTTTGAGGCGAAAATAGCGCTGGAAGAGCGGCGCGTTGGCCTGAACGACGGCCAGCAAGGTCTCTACCACACTGTCGGGGAGGTCGTTTTCCAGATTTTTAACGGCAATGGGGCTGGCATACCCGCGGACGCTGACAAACTCGCTGCGCCAATCGCGCACGACAGCCTGATAAATCTGGCCCAGGATGGGCGCGTCCTGGCCGAAGACGCGGCAAAATTCCTCATAGGCGGCGGCGCGCAAGTCCGGGTCCGGTGAGCGGAAGTGCGTCATCAGCTCTTCTCTGGTGAGGCTTTTCTCGACGCCGTCTACCTCCAGCCGGAAGAGGTACCGGTTGGTAATGGACTCGTATAACTGCTCGAAGGCCAAACGGCCGTTGACGTTCTTCAGGTTGATGATTTGCTCTTCTGGCTCAGTGAGCGTGTAGGGCCGGTACCGCCGCAGGCTCTCCAGCCAGTAGCGGTAATTGGGGGCGGCTTCCAGGAGGGGAACGGCCGTTTCCTGCGCCAGAGTCTTCCACCACAGCTCAAAAAAGAGCCGGCGGTTCTGGCTCTCCGCCTGTATCTGCTTGATCCGGCTAAAGAAGTTCTGCGCCTGCTGGTCTTGCGTGGCGGCGTAAAAGCGCATGGCGCTGTAGCTGTACAGACGATAAATTTGTCGCGTGATTTTCTCCAGCGCGTCGAGAATGGCCCGAAACTCTGCGCTGTTCAGATCGGGGCCGAGTTTGGGCTGCCAGGCGGCGAAGTCGTCCAGGTCGCGGTCCAATTGCGCCAGGGCCGCCTCCACCTCCGGCGCGTCAATGGCGGGGAACAATTCGTCGGTGCGCCACGCTTTTTGTTGGAAGTTGTCAGCGCTGTCGGTTGTCATGGGAAGTTTCCTCCATTTGGGGTTCAGACGTTGTTTGCACCGGGGCTGCCGGGGCAACAAACGGCTCAATGAGCTCGACAAGCGTCGTCCAGTCGCGGAAGTAGCCGGTTTTGCCGCTGAGGACGTGGGTGAGGGCGCCGCGGAGTTCGAAACGGCCGTGGCCCACATCCTCTTGCCACACTCGTAGCGTAAATAAATGAGATCTTGACTGGGCTTCGGTTGCCATTCTCTTTTCCCAGACGCAGTTTCACTGCATCCAAACCGTTCCTGTTGCATGACTGCGGGCAATCTGCAATTGAAATGTCGCAATGCAGCTTCTATTAGCCATCCGTTTCATTCCAGGGTATGCCACTCTTTTTTGTTGGCATTTAGCAGCGACACAGGATTCATCCAGGTTTTCTCCCTTTGCAGCATTCAGCGAGTTAGAGCGCTTCATCGCACGACTAACGGCAAGTAATAAGAATAAGCGGGGATAAGAGCTGTTGTCCTCAGCAAAAGAGTTTGCGTGACGTCAGGATCGAAGACAGATATGACAGTAACGGCCGTGGTCTCGCTGCTGTTATTGGCGGCTGTGCCCGGAACCGCCACTGTGACTGTCAGGATGAAGGATTCATTGACCGCCAGCAGGCCGGTGTTGGTCGCTGACAGGCCTGCTGTCCAAAAGCTGGAGGCGCTAATGGCGAAGCTGTCTGGCGCATTGCCCTTGTTGGTGATGACGATTTGATAGGCAGCATTTTGGCCGGGAACGGCCGTTTGCTCCCGTATATTGGTGACGATGGAGACGGATGCTTCCTGGGGCGCCACCTCTAACCTCACGGGAATGAACAGCGTGGGGGCATACGCTGGATCGGTGTGCTCCAGCGCAAACATCATCTCGTAAACGCCGGGGGCCAGGTCGGCGGCATCGAAGGTCATGGTGAAGAGTTGATCGGCGTAGGCCGGAATTGTGCCCGCGACCGGTTCCACCTTCGCCCAGGGCACTTCTGTATACACCGGGGCAGCCAGCCAGTCGAAAATGTTTAACGCAAATACGAGATTATCCGCCATTTTGATAGACCAATTTGCAAAGGCTGAACCAGATACGACGATGATACGACCGCCATTTTCCTCGTGCGCTATCCCCACCAGGTAATCATAAGCATCATACACAAGAGGAATAGCATCCCTCGAGTAGGTTAGTGCGTTGGGCGCATAAGTCAAGTAGAGTCCAGACACCCCGTTAGTCGTGGCGTGAGGCAAGATGTCTGTTGTATAACCACTATTGTAGGAACCAGGCAGATAACCAATACCAAACAACGCGGCCAGGTCTGAAACTGCGGGGGAGTCGCCGCCATACAGGAAAATCGCACCACCGCTCTGCAGCCAGGTAGAGACAGCCGCCAATTCATCAGGCAGCCACGAGGTATAACCACAGCAGCTTACCCACAAAATGTCGTGAGGCGCTAATACTGCGGCTGTTATCGGGCAAGCGCCGTTTTCGCTTACCACTCCACCGGCTTTAACAATCTCGCCTACGAGGAAGGTAAACTCGGAAATGCCATAGCTTCCGTGTGAATAATCATACAGGATGCTTTTGCCGCTCAAGTCCAGGGGCGTATCGAGTTGGCGCAGGTTTGTATCAACTTCATGCCAGGCATATTCCAGGGCCATCGGGCCAGTGTTGGCCAGCGTAAAGGAGTGGGTGTTGGTGTGGCCGGCAACGGAAGTTGCCCGCACATTACCCGGCAGTCCTTCCAGGCGTGACTGTGCCGGAACCAACGCAAGATCTTGTGTGACTACGCCCCCGGCAAGAATCACAACGGTAATGGTTTCCGTCATATAACCGTCGGCGGAGGCAATTAAGGTGTAAGTCCCTGCTTCGGTCCATATGGTATAGGTGGGATCGGCCGTTATGCTGTGGACACCCTCAATCTGTACGGTAGCCGTCAATGGATCACCTGTCCAGGCGTCCCTAACCGCGCCTACAACCTGCCCCATGTTGGACGTTGGCAGTACTTCCATGCTTACCGGCAGTACCTGGGTGGGCGTGTAGGGATCATTGGTGTCAATAATCAGGTTAGCTGTATATACCCCCGGCTGTAGTCCGGTGGCGTCCAGCGACACCATCACATCCAGTGCGGCATAACCGGGCACGGTTCCTGTTGCCGGCGTTGTCGTTAGCCAGGGTACATCGCTGCTGTACCACTGTACTGCATTAGCCAGGACACGCGCCATCTCATCATTATAAGAATGATAGTCAAAGCCGATGACTGCTACGTGCCCGGCGACGATATCTTTGGCCATTACGACTGTGTAATTGTATTGTGGCTCTCTCACCACAGTTTTCCCGTCATTAGCCGTGTAAAAAGCAAGGCCGCCCAATCCCAGGAATGTCGCTGGTACGTCTTTGACCAGCGGGTGTTCGTTGTCGACTACTTCTAGTGGGCGGTAACTATTGCAACCTTCAAATTGAAGATCAACTAAACCCGCGCCTTGCAGTAAGTGGAAAGTGCTATGGCAGTGATCAAGCAGCACAATCGTGCCCCCCTGGCTGACAAAAGTCTGCAGCGTGCTGGCCCAACTTTGCCCCAGGGTGAACAGATTGCTGCTGTAGGAATTTTCCTGTTCTGGGATCAGGAAGACATCGGTCGTTTTCAGCAGCGCCGCCAAGACAGTCGGGTCCTCGGTGTCTGTCTCCGTCAGGTTGAAGCTGGTGTATTGGGCAATGGCGTTGAGGGAGTTGGTATATTCCTCGTTGTAATCGGCGTAGCGGATCCAGGCCAGCAGGTTGGTGCTGCCTTGCAGGTTGGCATAGGCTTCGGCCGGAATGGGGGCGATGGTGGGCGCGCCTTGGTTGTATTCATCTCCGTCAGCCTGCTCGGTTTGGAGCGCAGCTATTTCGGCTGCGCTGCGGGCAAAGGGGGCCAGCAGCGCCAGCCCAGAAGTGGTGTCCCGTTCTCTGATTGCAAAATTTATCTCCGCCGGGCCGCTGTTGTCTAGAGTCATCATTTCGTCCGCAACGTCGCCCATGTAATGCGTAATGTTAATGGCGTTTGGGGTTAAGCCGAAGATCGGGACGTCTTCTACCAGGGGGATATTTAGGAATGTGCCCTGTTGGGCGACAATGGTGATGGAGTGCTGTTGGGCAACGTAGCCGCGAGTGAAGACATGTAAATCGTAATTGCCAGGCTCTAGCCATAGCTTGTAATAACCATTTATGCCGGCCTTGATGGTGTAGGGTTGTCCTTGAGCGATAACGGTGGCTTGAAGTGGCACGTCGAAACGGCCGTCGGTGATGTACCCTTCTACCCAGCCCATGGTTGCTGTCGGTTCGACGGCTAGAGAGGCGGGGAGGTTTACACGGCCGTTGACCGGATCGTTGCTGTTGATGACGAGGCTGCCTTGATAATTCCCTGGCTGTAGGTTGGTTGAATCAAACGTGACCATGACATCCTGAAGGCCATTTGCGGGCAAAACGCCTGCTTTGGGCGATACCGTTAACCAGGGGGATGCAATCTCTACCGGCAGCGTATTCAGAAACGCTTCCATAATGTTCAGCGTGGCGTCATCGTCAATATAGTACCCATTGCTGCCAGCATATAACAGGTAATACAGTCGCGTGTTTGCCAATAGGTTAAATACGCGATGGTGATCATTGTCGGAATTAGTTGAAAAGATGTGATCGGCTGTAGGGTTATTGGCAACAATGATGAGGTGATTGACCGATGGATCCCCGGCATTGTAAACGCGTTTCACAAAACCGTAGTAACTGTTTCCATACCGTTGCACTTGCAAGATGGTCCCATCAACATTGCCGCCGCCATCCGCGCCTAAGTTGCCGCTAACTTCAAAGAAATCCACGCCCGCAATGTCGGCCGCTAGCACAAAGAGACCGGGATATTTGCGGGTGAAATAACGGCCGTTTTCGCCGAATTCATAACCAGTAGCAATCACGTTGTTGGAATACGTGATGTTGCTGCCCAGATTGGTGGAAAGGTAATTGCCGCCATCATACATATCGTTCCCGCCATCATCTATAGAATAACCCGTCTCCCCTTCACTGAAGTCGTAACGATTGGGGATAACGTCTATGATGGTCTGATAATTCGCGTTCAGGTTGTCCAGAATTTCCTCCAGGCTGCTTTCCATACCGCTGCCGCTGATGGGATCAAGGGCATAGGTCAGGGTGACGGCATTACCATTGCTGATGGTCAGCGTTTCTATTACCTGGCTGTTTACTAACTGTGTGCTGCTGAACGAATCAGGCGCAACGCTGATTTGTGGCGGCGCGTAAGCTTCGGTAGTGAGAACGGCCGTAGCGTTATACATCGTCGGGCTGGTGACAGATGTGGCGGTTACGGTTACTTCGTCACTGTCGTACCAATTGACTCCGGTGGGAATAGTCACCTTTATCATAAACGTGGCCGCATCACCAGGGTTCAGAGGACCTAGCGAGGTTGTCGAGAGTTCGGTGGGCCAGGTACTCCCAGCCAGCGCCAGCCCAAAGCTATCGGTTTGTCTCGTTTCATTATGCAGGGTAGTAGAGTAAGTGATAACCGCACCCAATGCGTCCTGCTTTTTCTGACTCCTGGGGAATAGAATCACGCCATCCGCTACATATTGCGGACAAATGGCAATGTCGCGCGCGCCGTAACCAGGCATGGGTAGGTTCACTACAACGAGGGTAGTGGTATCCAGGATGGGTACGAAATCTTGGACGCTACCCACGTACAGCTTGCTGCCATTACAGGTAACGGCCATTTCCCATGCCTTGCCACTCACAACAACCGGAATAGCCTGGTAGGTTACGGTGTCAATCACGTATATACCCTCACCGAGCCGTCCTGCATAGAGCTTTGATCCATCGGGCGCAATCTCTAACCCGGTCAATACCCCCAGGTTCAAGGTTGTGATGACGCTGTTGGTATTTAAATCTACCACAGATAGCCCTTGCCCCCAGCGGTCGCCTGTGTAAAGTCGCTGACCGTCGGGCGATACGACCACGTCCCAGGGCTCACCGACAACGTCAATACTACCAATCAAATTGAAGGCGCGGCTATCCAGGATCAAAATCTCTCCGGCGCTGGAGGTTACGTATACCAGGTCCAGAAAGGGATGGGCAGCCAGGCTGCGCGTATTTCCATTGGTAGGGATAACTAATTGGAAATAGGTGTTTGTATTCACCACTACGACCTGGCTTGTAGAACGGCTGCCAACGAAGGCATATTGCCCGTCTCGCCGAAAGGCAATACCATCTGCCTGCATGATGGAGCTGATAACCCGGAGGATGGCAAATGTATTGCTATCAATTACCAGAACATTGTTAGAATGGCGGCAGCTTACGTATACCTGGCTGCCATTTGGTGTAATAGCAGCGCGCCAGGGAAACTGGCAGCCAGCCGCACCTACATCAATTGTGTTCACCAGGAAGTTGGTGGCGACATTTATAACAGCTACCTGGTTACTACCAGACAGCGTGATGAATGCATAGTCGCCCGGTGATTGGGGTGCAGGCTGGGCGGCAAAGGCTGGATTTGACCAACTGGTCAGGGCGTAAACGGACGTTAACGCTGTGACAAGCGCTAAAGCGATCCAAATAAAACGATAACTTTCATTCTGCTTATTCGGGCTGTTCATGTTTAGCTCACCCTCACATAACTGACGTCGCCAAATTTCTTGGTACGCAACTTTGTCGCGTTTTGGGCGTGACAAACGGCTGTTGCTAGATTTCAACCTGCGTGCTGTCAAGACCGGCTACAGCGCGTGTTTCTTTGCATTATAACGGCCGTATCGTTCCCAGATCGTTCCCTGGCATGAGCAAGTGGTGACATTACCAGAGGTTATTGAGTTGGGTGAAACGGCCGTTTACCCCATATCTGCATTTTTGTTCGGTGATATGTACTGCTGAAGTAAACGGCCGTTGTCCAACTTTTTATCTGTCAAACCCCCTTCTTCTCTACCAAGCGCTTGCCGTCTACTACCGCAGCACCAGCGGCAGGTAAACAACGAAATTAGGCACAAACTCGCTCGCGCCACCTTGTGTGTCAAACCAGAGATGCCCATATGCATCGACGGTGATGGCGTTCACGTTGTTGTCGGCCAGGCCATCGTCCGTAGTGTAGGTGGTCCAGGTGGCGCCATCGAACATGCCCACACCGCCGTCCCAGGTGCCAAACCACACCTGGTCCATGATGTCATCGATGGCGATGGCCTTGACATCATTGCCCGCCAGGCCATCGGCCGTGGTGTACGGGGTCCATACGCTCCCCTCGAACTTGGCCGCGCCGCTCCCGGTCGCCACCCACATCGTCCCCGTCCCGCTCCGCGCAATGTCGTTGACCCAGTTGCTTGGCAGGCCGTCCGCCGTGGTGTAGGTGCTCCAGGTGATGCCGTCGAACACGCTCACGCCGCCCCAGGTACCGAACCACAGGCGCCCATCATGGTCAATGGCAACCTCCTTGACCCAGTTTCGTACCAAACCGTCGGCCTCGGTATAGGTCGTCCACGTGGTGCCGTCGAACACACTCACGCCGCCGCCGGTGCCGAACCATGCACGCCCCGCGTCGTCGAACGCAATGGCGTTGACAGAGTTGCTTGCCAGGCCATCGGCCGTGGTAAGCGTGGTCCAGGCGGCGCCGTCGAAGCGGCTTGCGCCGCCACCTTGGGTGCCCACCCACGCGTGCCCCATATTGTCGATGGCAATGCCATTGATCACGTTCGTGGGCAGGCCGTCGAGCGTGGTGTACTTGACATACGTGCCGTCGTTGCGGTTCCAACGCACGGCGCCGCCACTCGTCGGCGTCCAGACGTAGTCACCCGTGGCCGCCATCGAATATACCTGAGAGTCGTTTCCGTTGGTGTAGGCGTACCAGGTGCCGCTATTGGGTGCAGCTAAGTTTGTTGCAGTAGCGTGTTTGCGAGCCGTAGCACTCGATACATTTATTATCAGGATCAACACGAAACAAAATGCACCAACTATGGTAAATATCCTTTTTTTGCTTCATCTGAGCTTTCCTCCTACTTCAGGTACATAAACTCATAACGAGTATTTGCTTGCCGAGCGGTGCATTAACCCACCGCTCGGCTTACTGAACTCGCTATACAGTGGCGCCTGCCGGATGCCTAGTACCGTGTTAACGGAGTACGACAGGCAAAAACAGTTCCAAATTTGGGGCGGTAAACGGCTGGCTGGCAAAGCTAGGAATAACAACCCGTTTGGAGATTACAGCAATCTCCAGGCGGTTTGCGCCTGGTGGTAACTGTTGCGTCATATCTGCATCAAAAACCACGCGCCACAAACCATCAGTGGTCGTGTTGTTGAAGGTAAAGAGACTGCTATTTGTCGCTGTCATCGGCTCGGCATCGCCGCTTAACCGCACACGATTCTGACTGTCCAGCACCAGGTAGCGTACTGCCTCGATGTCGTCGTTCGGATATGGCTGGCCGTTGAGCAAGATTTCGATGATGTAAACGGCCTCTTCACCACGCTCAATGCTGTCCGGTCCATCCACAACAAGTTCGGCGATAGCTGGTTCCAGAAAATCATCCCATTTATCTGGCGCGTCGGGATAAGTGGGATGGGGTTTCAACAACAACCAGTCTAAATCAAGGTGGACCTGCGCCAGGTAGAGTGGCCCCAGGCCAACCCAAAAGTGATCGTAGGTACCATACCAGTTGGCCAGATTGTCCCAGCGCTCGGCCGCCTGGGCCGTCGTGATGAATGCGTCCAAAGTCGGTGCATAGGGAATATAGTCGGCAGGCTGCGCCACATTCAGTTGATCGGCCAACCGCGTCAGGCTCGGTCCGGCAATGTAATTGAGCCACGGAATATTGTTCCAATAGGCCTTGTACTGACTAAAGGCGGCCTCACCATCAGCCTCGGCCAGTAAGCCCAACGCCAGGGTATGCCAGGCGCCTGGTCCGTGGGCGTAGTGAGGCCACCAGGTATCGACGCTCAATTCGGCATCGAACTGATAGCTATCACTATAATGTTCAATGATCAGGGGGTCGGCCGAGAGGATGCGAACACCCTTGAAGGTAGACATGAACCAATTAAAGGCCGCTACTTGTGATGGATCGTAAACGGCGCTGGCTTCTTTGGCTCGATCAAAGGTGAGTATCATGTGCAAGACAACGTCGGCGATGGAGAAGGGGCTGCCATCGTGCCAGGTAACGGTATCGTAAAGATCGGTGGGATAGTGTACGATGCTCTTACGCAGGGCAGTTTGAGGTTCGGCATAGACCTCGGCGGCCGTGAGGAAGCGCTGCTCAGCAGCGTCCCAATCCACCCAGGCGTCGCCGGGAACTGTGATGGTAGGCACGAACTGCAAATCTACCCAGTCAAGGCTCTTAAAGATGGGCAGCCCTGCCTGGGCGATAACCTCAGCGTGATCAATGCGCTGCGGCCAGGCCAGACCGGTATAGGGATCGGGGAGTGTGCCGGCATCGCTGGTAGCGCGAATGAGCATTATGTCATAGGGCCAAGGACTGCCGTTGAGTGGATTCCACGGGTCATTGAGGATACTGGGGCTGCCTATGGTCAAGGGTGTTGTGGGATTGCCCTCTCGCTGTAAGGTATAGGGCCAGAGCCAGGAACCAGTAATACCACCAAAGAGATCAGAGGCGTAACTGACCTCGGTGCGGCGGGGAGTGATGTTGATGCGATCTACCAGAAATATGCGGTTTGAATCTGCCAGCGCCCACTCCAGGGCTTGCGCCATCATTGTGTGGCGCTCGGCCAGGGTGGCAAAATCCTTGCTATTCAATCGTGCTGCCAGATCATAGAATTCTGGCGTGTTGACGTAGGCCTGCCACAGCGGAACAGGATACCCCATGTCCGTATAAAAATAGGCAAAGTTACCAGACAAATCGCGAGCTAACTGAACGGCTATCCAGCCACCGGTATAGATGTGAAACAGACCGTCTGCCGGATCGCTACCGGCCCAAATGGAGCCGAGATCGCCTGAGGTTCCATACTGGCGAATAACCACAAACCCGATCTCCTCTAGTTGGTCCGCCACATAGTCGCCGATCTCCAGCCGTTTGTCCTCGATACGGATCAGGAGAATAATCTCCACCGGCTCGCCAGCATAATGCCAGAGACCGTTTTGGAAAGTTGCGCCCAGAGCCACCATTTCCTGAGCTACGATCTGTTGCGCTGCCTGTTTGTCATAGGCATAGGTTAGTTCCAGGCCGTGGGCCACGTCAGCTAACTGAGCATAGTCACTGGAGACGGTATTCAGGGCGTGCCATCTGGGTGCAGCCAGGCCGCCGTAGATTTCCTGGGCGATGTGATGACGATCTACCAAACGGTTCATCGCTTCACGGATTCGGGGCACGGCGAAAGGATTGAGTTTGCCCGTCCCGGCAAAAATCGGTCCGGACGGATTAAAGGTCAAATCATCGTAATTGCCAAAGGAAAGGTAGCCTTCCAGATTGGGAGAGGCCCCGATTTGCTGGGCAATGGCGGCATCATTGACGGCCTGGACGTAGATGTCGAGTTCGCCATTTTCGAGGCGGGTGAGGGCTTCAGTAAGGGATGGTTCCTCGACTATCACTACACTGTCTGCATCATTTATGGCCGACTGCACAGCCGGTTTTAAGGGGTTCGGGGATAACGAATGATCTATTGTGGCCTCCACAGTAAGAGGCCCTTGTCCTGTTACTAACAGGGAGATCAGCAACACCGCTGCCAGTAAGATTGTCACAGTTGAAGCTCTTTGGTATTTCATGAGGTTTTCTCCTTGGGCAAAACTGTTCCGTTTTGCTAATGTGGGTAAAAAAACGGCCGTCAATCTGAATCTGTCCCCAGGGCGGCGCGATCAGAGGCCGGCCACAGCGCGTGTTTCTTTGTAGTATAACGGCCGTATCGTTCCCAAATCGTTTCCTGGCGC
>Ga0114946_10002409_pt1 | contig 12835 bp, 12 predicted proteins | sample WalLakDeSediment_FD_88676 | JGI IMG/M metagenome (GOLD analysis project Ga0114946, IMG submission 88676) | Lake sediment microbial communities from Walker lake, Nevada to study Microbial Dark Matter (Phase II) - Walker Lake 11/02/13 Deep Sediment | ecosystem: Environmental > Aquatic >...
CGGCCGCACGCCGTGGCGGCGGAAGCCGATCAGCTTGACCCGCATGCCCGGGTCGACGCCGCGCAGCCACACAGCCGCGCGCGCCAGGTGCGCCGGCGCGTCGTTCACGCCCGGCAGCAGCAGCAGCCGCACCTCGTGCAGCTTGCCGCGCGCCGCGAGGTGCTCGATCGAGCGCAGGACGGGCGCGTTGGGCTGCCCGGTCATCCGCCGGTGGACGTCGTCGTCGAACGCCTTGAGGTCGATCATCGCACCGTCCATCACCGGCTCGAGGCCGTCCCACACCTCGGCGGGCGCGGCGCCGTTGCTGTCGACGAAGCGCGTGAGGCGGCCCAGCCGCGCGTCGTCCTTCAGGGCCGCGAAGAAGTCGCGCACGAAGGCCGCCTGCAGCGTCGCCTCGCCGCCCGACACCGTCACGCCGGAGAGGAACGGCGCCGGCCCACGCACCAAATCGACCAGCTCGTCGACGGAGAGCGTGCGCGCCTTGGGGGTGCTGTCGTAGCGACAGGCGCGGACGCAGGCGTCGCCACCCGCGCACGCGGCCGCGTCCCAACGCACCTCGGTGCCGTCGAAGGAGAGCGCGCCGCTCGCGCAGGCGTCGACGCACTCGCCGCAGTGGTGGCACGCGTGGATCGTGTACGGGTTGTGGCAGGCGCTGCAGTCGAAGTTGCAGCCCTGCAGGAAGGCCACGAAGCGGTTGCCGGGCCCGTCGACCGACGAGAAGGGGATCGTGCCCGAGACCAGGCCGCGGGTCGCGCCGGGGCCGGCGGCTGCGCCGGGGCCGGCGGCCGCGCCGGGGCCGCGGGTGGCGCCGGGGCCGGCAGCGGTGGCGCCGGCGCCGGGCTGGCGGGCCAGGCCCTCGATCACGCGCCGGAGGGCCGCTCCGCCCCCGCGAGCCGCTCGTGCGCGACGACGCGCTTGGTCGCGCGCTGGGTGCAGTGGGCCTCCGCCTCGCTGCCCGCGCCGAGGAAGGTGCTGCCGTGGCGGGCGCCCTGCTCGATGCGCGCCAGGTCGCTCTTACGAACCAGGTAGCCGGTGATCCGGATGAAGTCGTTCGAGTCGAGGTTGAAGGTGACGTCGCGCATGCCCTCCGCGAAGGCGCCGCGGATGACGTCGACGACCGCCTCGGGGTTGCGCGTCGCGGTCTCGTCGAAGTGCAGGATGTCGGACACGCCGGAGGCGAACAGCGCGTGGTGCGGCGCCACCGCCCGCAGGTGCGGGTAGAGACCGGGCTCCGTGCCGATCGGGATGCGGGTGCCGGCGGTCACGCCGACGTCGCTGTCGATGCCCGACTGCGCGTGCAGCAGGGCGCGGCCGCCGAAGCCCTCGCAGTAGGGCAGCGTGCGCTCGGCGACCTGCGCCGCGACGGCGCGCGTGATGCGGTAAGAGAGCTCGTTCGCGGCCTCGTCGTGCCCATAGCGACCGGCGTGGCCGTCACGGGCCATCAGCTCGTCGACCGCCTCGGCGAGGCCGTAGAGGCCGAACATCGCGGAGAAGCGATCCAGCGAGAGCAGCCCCTCGCGATGGAGCCAGTCGTGCTCGAAGAAGCGTGCGCGCTCGACGAGGTGGCGGACACGCGCCTCGATCAGCTCGGCGGTGAGCTCGACGTAGCGCGGCAGGGTGTCGTCGAAGAGGCGCTCGGTGGGGCCGCGGTGGCGCCGGGCGACCGCGCTGAGGTCGAGCCGCACCAGCGTGTGCGAGCCGCCGCCGATCCTGAGCGAGTTGTAGCAGCTGACGACGCCGTAGTCGTCGCCGAGGTCGCCGACCATCATCGGGTGGTTGACGAAGTGCGGCTTGGCGCAGGCGAAGACGGTGCGGACCGCGTCGAGCAGCAGGTCGTCGGGGGTGACGTCGGGATGGACCTTGAGCGTGAGGTTGGGCACCACCTGCAGCAGCTCGCGCTCGAGCCGCAGGACGGCACGGCCGAAGGGCGTGTCGCGGGGGCCGAGGTTGGTGTGCACGAAGGCGTCGGGGAGCATGCGGTCGAGCGCGCGCCAGAAGGGCCGCAGCGCGGCGGCGATGTCGTCCGCGCTCCAGCCCTCGACGTAGGGCGCGAGCACCGTGTCGAGGTCGCCCAGGTAGACGGGGTAGCCGGTGATCGACGGCACCTGGGCGTACATCGAGGCCAGGAACCACAGGGCCTCGTTCAGGTCGGCAGGGGGCGGCAGCTCGAGGTAGGCCGAGCCCTGCCGCAGCGCCCGCTCGTAGTCGGGGAGCAAGTAGCGCGGGCGGTAGGGGGCGTTCCCCTCGTGCATGTCGCAGACGACGCGCTCTTCGAGCGCCGCCCGGCAAGCGGCGCTGACGGCGGGCATCTCGAGCGCGCTCTCGGCCAGCCCGGCGAGGCGCTGGACGCGCTGCCGGTACGACAGCGTCGGATCGTCGATCACACCGCGGATCGGTTCGCGCAGGTCCGGGCGGGGCCGTTCGGCGATGGCCATCGGGGCCTCCTGCCGCAGGATAAACCGTGGGCGGGCGGTGTCGATGCTCCGCGCACGCGTAGGGTCCATCCGTGCGGCTTATCAGATCTGATAACATCGTCGTGATGACCGACGTCAGCCCCGCCCTCGCCGCCGTCCTCGCCTCGGCCGCCCGCCTCGAAGAGGTGGTGCCTGACACGGTGATCGTCGGCAATGCGGCCGCCGCGTGGCACGCCGGCGACCGCGACTCCTTCGACCACGACCACGTCCTGCCGGACCTCGCCGAGCGCTTCGACCTGGTGCTCGAGGCGACCCTAGCCACCGACGGCTGGGTGACGAACCGCGTCGCGCCCGGCAAGCTCATCCTGGGCGAACTCGGTGACATCGAGGCCGGCGTGCGCCAGATGATCCGGCGGCGGCCGCTCGAGACCGAGGCGGTCAGGCTGCCCTCCGGTCGCACCCTGACGGTGCCGACGCTCGACGAGACGCTGCGCGTCAAGGCGTTCCTGATCGTGCGGCGCAACCAGACGCGCGACTACCTCGACGTCGCCGCGCTCGCCGATCGCATCGGCTTCGACCGGGCCGCCGGCGTGCTGGCCGCCATCGACGCGTACTACCGCGACCAGCGGGGCGAGGGCGACGGCGTCGCCACCCAACTCGCACGCCAGCTCGCGGAGCCACGACCCCGGGACGCGCGTACCACCCGCGAGCTCCACCGCTACAAGCGGCTCGACGCCCGCTGGCACGACTGGAGGGCCGTCGTCGACGCGTGCCAGGCATTGGCCGACCGCATGCTCGACACGACGGTGGAGGCGCCATGAGCCTGCGCTTCCGCCATCTCGACGTCAGCCCGGACGCGCCGGTGGCGTCTTGGCCCACCGAGGGGGTGCTCGCCGCGGTCGAGCGCGGGCTGCTCGGCGACTGGCGCCGCATCATGGGCGCGGTCCGCGACGACCCGTGGGGGCCCGTCGCGCGCCGGCTCGAGGACGCGTTGACCGTCAGCCAGCCGTACGGCACGGCCGTCCTGCTCCGGCGCGCGCTGGCGCGCTGCCGGGCGGAGGCGGCCGCGGCCGAGCGGGCCGAGGTGGCGCGTCGCGTGCGGGGACTTCTCGAGGCGTCGGGCCTCGGCCGCGCCGACTTCGCCGAGGCGATCGGCACCTCCGCCTCGCGGCTGTCGACCTACCTCAACGGCAAGGTGGCGCCGTCGTCGACGCTGCTGGTGCGGATGGAGCGGGTCGCCGGCCGCCGACCGGAGGGTTGAGCCGGGTTCGGCCCGCGCCTACCCGTGCCGGCCCGGGTCCAGCGGCCCGATGTCCACGCTCGTGCGCTCCCCCGCCACGAGTTCGGCCACGAGCTGCCCGCTGACCGGCCCCAAGCTGAACCCCATCATCGCGTGGCCGGTGGCGACCACCACCCGCGGGTGCCGCGGCGCGCGGCCCAGGTACGGCAGGCCGTCGGGGCTGACGGGCCGGAAGCCCATCCACGGCGTCGCGCCGTCGAGCTCGGCGCGCGGCAGACGCGGGAAGTAGCGCTGCGCCGAACGCTTGATGCCCTCGATGCGCGCGGGGTTCAGGCGCGGGTCGAAGCCCGCGATCTCCATCGTGCCGCCGATGCGGAAGCGCCCGCCCACGAGGGTTGCCGAGGCGCGGGCCTCGACCAGGATGGCGGCGGTGCGCAGGAACTGCGTCGGGCGCTCGATCGTGAGGCTGTACCCCTTCCCCGGTTGCAGCAGCATTCGCAGGCCCAACTGGCGACCGAGCGCGGCCGACCAGCTGCCGGCGGCGAGGATCAGGGCATCGCCTCGGAGGGTGCTCGACGCGCCCCCGTGCCCCGAGGCCGCCGCACCGGCGGCGCGGGTCGCGGAGGCGGCCGCGTCCCAACGGACGTCGGCCGCCACCGCGCCGTCGCCCTCGCGCAGCGCCACGACCTCGCCGCCGGTCACGAAGCGCACGCCGTCGGCCTCCAGCCGGTCCCGCAGCGCCCGCATGAGGGCGCCGGGGTCGAGGTGGGCGTCCTCGGCGACGTGCACGGCGCCGACCACGTCGAGCTCGGCGTCGCCCTCCCGCGCGCGCACGGCCGCGGCGTCGAGCACGCGGGCGTCGAGGCCCATCTCGCGGGCGGCGGCCGCGGTGCGGGCCTCCTCCTCGAGCCCGCGCTCCGTGTGGCACAGCATGAGCAGGCCGCGCGGCGTGAAGCCGACGTCGACGCCCAGCTCGGCCACCAGCGCCTCGTAGCGGCGCCGGCTCGCCAGGTTGAGCGCCAGCAGCAGCGGCGCGGCCCGCCGAACGTGGGCCGCGTTCGCGCTGCGCACGAAGCGCCAGCCCCAGCGCGCCAGGTCGAGCGAGGCGCGCGGCCGCACGTGGAAGGGGCTCGTCGGGTCGAGCATCCAGCGCAGCGCCTGGCCGACCACGCCCGGCGCCGCCAGCGGCACGAAGTGGCTCGGCACGACGATGCCGGCGTTGCCGTGGGACGCCGCCGCGTGGCCGGCGGGGTCGCGCTCGACCACGGTGACCTCGTACCCGCGCCGGCGCAGCTCGAGGGCCGCGTTCAGGCCGACGACGCCGGCGCCGACGACCAGGACGTGGCGGCCGGTCACGCGTCCTCTGCGTTCGGCTTCCCGCGCGATCGCACGCTGGCGATCGGCTCCCCGCGCGATCCCACGGGCGCGCTCGGAATCCCGTCGCGGAACGGGTCGTTCGGCGCCCGAACCAGCCACGCCTCGGCGGTGACCCAGGCGCGGCCGGTGACGACGGGCGCGATCCGCCCCCGCGGCAGCGGCTGGTAACGCGCCTCGAAGCGGCTGCCGATCACGCTCTCCTGCACCCACGTGCGGCCGGGCGGCAGCGCGCCGTCGGCGGCCAGGCAGGCGAGCTCGGCGCTGGTGCCGGTGCCGCAGGGCGAGCGGTCGTAGGCGCCGCCGGGACAGAGCACGAAGGCCCGGGCGTCGGCGGTCGGCGTCTCGGCGAGCAGCTCGACGTGGTCGATCTCCGCACCGCCCTCGCCGGTGACGCCGGCCGCCTCGAGCCCCCGCCGGACCCGCCAGGCGAACGCCGTGAGCTCCGGGATGGCGGCGGGCTCGACGGGCAGGCCGTGGTCGTGCGTGAGGAAGAACCAGTTCCCGCCCCAGGCGACGTCGCCGGTCACCCGGCCGCCGCCCGGCAGGGCGACCGCCACGCCCGCCCGGGCGCGGTAAGCGGGCACGTTGTGCACGCTGACGCGTCCGTCGTCGTGCAACTCGGTGGTCACGTGGCCGACCGGGGTCTCGATCCGGTGCCGTCCCGGCGCCAGCCGCCCCAGCCACGCCAGGCTCGCCACCAGCCCGATCGTCCCGTGCCCGCACATGCCGAGGTAGCCGACGTCGTTGAAGAAGACGACGCCGGCCGCCGCCCCGGGGTCGACCGGCGGGCACAGCAGCGCGCCCACCAGCACCGCCGAACCGCGCGGCTCCCGCACCACCGCCGTCCGCAGGTCGTCGTGGTCCCGGCGCAGCCGCTCGAGGCGCTCCGCGAGCGGGCCCGCGCCCAGGTCGGGGCCCCCCGCCAGCACCAGCCGGGTGGGCTCGCCCTCGGTGTGCGAGTCGATCACGTGGATGCGCTGCATCGCGCCGAGCTTACGGCCTGCCGCCGCACCTCGGTACGATGCCCCATGACCGACGACCACGTCACCGAGCGCTACGCCCTCAACGGCATGCGGGTGAGCAACCTGCGCTTCGAGCTGCCGCTGGCGCACCCTGGGCTGGCCGGCACGGCCACCAGGGCGACCGGCCGCACGATCACGGTGTTCGCCCGCGACGTGGTGGCCGCCGAGAAGCGCGACGCCGGCCTCCCCACCCTGGTCTTCTTCCAGGGCGGTCCCGGCGGCGCCTCTCCGCGGCCCGAGACGCGCAGCGGCTGGCTCGGCCAGGCGCTGAAGGAGCACCGGGTGTTGCTCCTCGACCAGCGCGGCACCGGCCTGTCGACGCCGGTGACGCCCTAGACGCTGGTCGGGGAGGGCGACGCCGCCGCCCAGGCCACGTACCTCGCCCACTTCCGCGCCGACGCGATCGTGGCCGACGCCCCTGGGCGGGCCGGACCACTCAGAAGCCCACGACCGCCCGCTCGGTGGTCACGCCGTCGGAGAACAGCAGTTCCAGCACGCGTGCCGTCGGTCGCACGGTCAGCCGGCCGCTCCGGTCCCGGCCCAGCACCGGCCCGCCCTCGCCGTCGCGCACCAGCACCTCCAGATAGGCGCCGGCGTCCCACGCGATCGCCACGCTGCCGTCGCGCTGCGCCGCCACCTCGGCGGGCACCGCCGCCCGGGTGCGAATCGGCGCGACGCGCTCCGCCAGCACCCGCCCGCCATGCTCGATGCGGACCGACCGCAGGCCTCTGGCCGCCTCGACGTCGACGGGGATCGCGAGGTGGAAGGCGTGCACGTGCAGGTGGCTGACCTCGGCCGCGTCGAACGCGATGCGCACGACCTCGCGGCCGTCGGCGTCGAGGCCGACCAGGTCGTAGGGGCCGGCCTCGATCGGCTGCGGGGCGCCGTCGAGGACGAAGAGCGGATCGAGCTCGACCGTGTCGTGGTCGATCCGGCCGCTGGCCAACACGACGGTGACGGGCGCCGCACCCGCGAGGTCGAACGTCGCGTAGCCGTACGTCGACCGGTAGTCGAGCACGCCCCGGTACGTGTAATCGCTGGCCCACACGGGGGAACAGTAGCCCATGACGTCGGCGTGGGTGGCCGGCGACTTGAGTTGCCCGGTCGCGCGGTCGTACCCCCAGACGCCGATCAGGCCGCCCGGGTACGGGTAACCCGGGTCGCCGCTGACGCCGCACGGGGCGTGTTGACGCCCCCAGTTGTGGCCGAGCTCGTGGGTCGCGACGGTGGCGCCACTGGGCAGGTGGTGCCACCCGACCGCCACGGGCTGGTGCCCCACCCAGGCGATGCCGGCGATGCCGCCCCCGTAGCCCGGATCGACGACGCCGTAGTAGTGCCGGTCGCTGCCGTCCGTGCTGCGCAGCGAGGTGAGCGCCGTGAGCAGGTTGGCCCAGCCGCTACCGGTGTCGAGGTCGCCGGTGAACGCGTAGGGGGCTCGAACCTCGATGTCGACGGCGGCGAGCGGGAACATCCGCTCGGTGAGCCCCAGGTAGGCCGCGCCGTCGCCGACGGCGGGCGTTACGCCCCGGTAGGTGACCGGCACCAGCGTGAAGCGCGCGTCCGGCACCATGGCCACGTCGGGCACCCAGGATCCCTCGGCGGGGAAACGGTTGTTGCTCGTGTCCGCCTCGCCGGCGAGCGTCACCGCCACGTAGGCCGCGAACCCGGGGCGCAGCACGTCGGCGTCGAGCCAGGCGTTGAAGGTGTGGCCCAGGATGCCCTCGTCGACGTCCGTCGGCACCGCGTCCGGTCCGTCCAGATCGATGGTGGCCTCGGGACCGCCGTGGTGGCGGTAATGCAGCCGGACGATCGGTCGGGCCGCGTTGGGCTCGTTCGCGCGGACGAACACCCGCAGCAGGCCTGGGCGATCCGTCACCAACGGCACCCGGGCGGCGGCCGGTTGGGCGCTGTCCTGCGCCGGCACCGACTGGCTGACGTAGACCCGCTCCACGGCCAGGTCGAGCGTCGGGTCGGCGGCGGACGTGGTGCAGTCGCGGCGGACGGCGACAGCCGCGGCGGCGCCACCGGCGACGAAGACCGACCCGGCCTCGCTGCCGTGGGCGGTGCAGGCGTCCACGGCGATCCAGATCTCGGTGGACGCGCCGGCATCCAGGGCGCCCGAGGTGGGCGTCGGCAGCAGCCAGCCGCGGTCGCTCGCGATCGTGAAGGGCGCGCGCACGCCCCCCTCGTTGGTGAGCCGTGCCGCGCGCGGCGCCGGCGCGGGACCGCCGACGGCGCCGGAGAACGTGAGCGCCGCCGGCTCGAACGACCCGTCGAACGCGACGAGCGTGTCCAGCGCCCACCCAAGGGCGATGGCCCCCATGGCGCCGTCGAGGCCGTCGACCGCGATCTGGACGACGTCGCCGGCGGCAACGTCGAAGGACGCTCGGTCAGCCAGCCCGCCCGTACCGTCGGTCTGCGCGACCGGCGCCAGGGTCGCCAGCGAGGCACCCGCGTACACGCCCAGCAGCGCGTCGATGCCGCTCGCCGCGGCGTCGAACGCGGCCGTGCCGGCGAACGGGGCCGTCCACGTCCACCACACGGAGCGCCCCGCCGGATGCCCCGCGTGGTCGGGCTCACCGACCTCGGCGGAGGCGTGGACGTTGCTCGCCGAGATCGTGCCGGCGGCGCTCTCGAGCACGGCGCGCGCCGCGAAGTCGTCGTTGGCCGGCCGGTTCCCGCCCGCCGCGTCACCACCCAGCTCGAGCGGCGACTGGCAGGCGCCGAGCAGCGCGACGCCCAGCGCGAGTAGGGTGGCGATCATCCGTGCGTGGCGAAGCAACACGATCCCTCCGAAGCGGAGCCGGCGCCGTCGGGCGCCGACGCTCTTGGCGTCGCAGCGATCCGCCGGGTGGGCTGGAGGCTAGCACGCCCCTGGCCGCGACGATTTGATCCATTCCGCAATCACCGGGCATCGTCTCGGCAGCGGGCACCCGGGGCGACCCCGGCGTCGGCGCGGTGGGCCCGCCGGCGCTCCGGCAGCGGGACCGCGCGGCGATCGTCGCGCCCGACCGTGGACAGAAGTCCCTTGGCTATGTGGCCAAGTCGCCACATACTCGAGGCGCGCCCCGGAGGTGCGCCCCGTGACCGTCGCCCCCGTCCGCCCCGGATTCGATCCCGCGTCCGACGAGCTCTTCCGCCGTCAGGCGCAGGTGCTCAAGGCGCTGGCGAACGCGTCGCGCCTGAAGATCGTCGACCGGTTGGGGCGCGGCGCGTGCTCGGTGGGCGAGCTGACCGACCTGGTCGGCACCGACCGAACCACCGTCTCGAAGCATCTGGCCGTGCTGCGCGCCCACGGCATCGTGCGCGACCGGCGCGAGGGGAACGCCGTGTACTACACCCTGCTGACCCCCTGCGTGACGGGCTTCTTCTCGTGCGCCACGCAGGTCCTGGAGGAGCGCGCATGAGACGGCCCGCGTTCCCGCCCGCCGCCGTGGTGTCGATGTGGCCCCGTTGCCACGCGACGCGAGGGCGGGCGCGATGAGGGAGCGCACCAAGCTCGCCCTGATGCTCGCCGTCTTCGCGGCCTTCTGGTTCCTACCCACCCACAGCGAGGCCTTCCACGGCGCCGTGCGTGCCAGTCTGTCGCTGGCCAAGTGGTACGCGCAGGAGCACGTGTTGCTGTGCCTGGTGCCGGCCTTCTTCATCGCCGGTGCCATCAGCGTCTTCGTCAGCCAGGGCGCGGTCATGAGGTACCTCGGTCCGGCCGCGAGGAAGGCCTTCGCCTACCCGGTGGCCGCGACCTCCGGCGTCATCCTGGCGGTCTGCTCGTGCACCGTGCTGCCGCTGTTCGCCAGCATCCACCAGCGCGGTGCGGGCCTGGGGCCGGCCACGGCGTTCCTCTACTCCGGGCCGGCGATCAACGTCATGGCCATCATCCTCACCGCCCGGGTCCTCGGCCCCGAGCTCGGCATCGCCCGCGCGGTCGGCGCCGTCGCGTTCGCGGTCGTGATCGGGCTGCTGATGCACTTCGTGTTCCGCCGCGAGGAGGCCGCCCGCCAGGCCGGCGGCAAGCTGGTCATGCCCGACGTGACCCGGGGCCGCGCGCCGTGGCAGGACGGGCTCTACTTCGCCGCCATGGTTGGCATCCTGGTGTTCGCCAACCTCGGCGCACCCGAGGGCGGCGTTCGCGGCGCCTGGGCCGCGCTGCACGCGGTCCGCTGGATCGTGACCGGCGCGCTGGCCCTGGGCCTCGCCGCCATCGTCCTGAAGTGGTTCCGGCGCGACGAGCTGGCGCTGTGGGTCGACGCGACCTGGACCTTCGCCAAGCAGATCATGCCGCTGCTGCTCGGCGGCGTCCTGGTCGCCGGCTTCCTGCTCGGCGGTCCCGGCAGCGGGGAGGCCGGCGTCATCCCCGGCGTCTGGATCGAGCGGGCCGTGGGCGGAAACTCGCTCGGCGCCAACTTCTTCGCCTCCTTCGTCGGCGCCTTCATGTACTTCGCCACCCTCACCGAGGTCCCCATCCTCCAGGGGCTGATCGCCTCGGGCATGGGCAAGGGCCCGGCGCTGGCGCTGCTGCTCGCAGGGCCGGCGCTGTCGCTCCCCAACATGCTCGTGATCCGCAGCGTCCTCGGCAACCAGAAGACCCTCGTCTTCATCGGCCTGGTCGTCGTGCTCTCGACCGTCGCGGGCATGATCTTCGGGGCTCTCTTCTGAACCGCCCCCGCCGCCACCGTGACGCCCGACCGGACCGGTCGGCGTCCGCACCCCTCGGGCGCCAAGGCGCCCCATAAGGAGAGGAACGATGACGATCAAGGTCCTGGGCACCGGCTGCGCCAAGTGCAAGCGCCTCTACGCGGAGGCCGAGCGGGCCGTGGCCGCCACCGGCGTGGCGGCGAGGCTCGAGAAGGTCGAGGCCATCGACGACATCATGCGCTACGGCGTGATGATGACGCCCGCTTTGGTCATCGACGACGAGGTCGTGGCCAGCGGCCGCATCCCGTCCTCCGACGAGATCGCCGGCTGGCTCACGGCGGCGAAACCGGCGGGCTGAGCGACGCCCATCGCCGGCGCGACGCGCGGCCGCGCCGTGCCCGGCGCGCCCTCCGCGGCGCGCCGCTTGCGGCGCGTGAACGTATGCTGGGGCATGGCACGCGCGCCGTCCCGGGCGCCGACCGGTGGCATCGCCGGAGGCCGGCTTTGAGGCTGTTCGTCGGGCTCACCGACGGCGGCTGGGTCGAGCGCGTCCGGGCGCTCGGGCCCGGCGACGCGTACCTCTGGCGCCCCCACCAGCGCGGCTTCCGCGCCCTGGCGCCGGGCGAGCCCTTCCTGTTCAAGCTGCACGCCCCGCGCGACGCGATCGTCGGCGCCGGCCGCTTCGTCGAGGCGCGCCGCCTGCCCCTGTCGCTCGCCTGGTTGGCGTTCGGGCCAAGCAACGGCGTCGCCGACCCGCAGGCCTTCCGCCGGCGCGTCGAACGCGCGCACCCGGGCGAGGCCGGCGCCGACCCGGTGCTCAGCGGCGTCGTCCTGGACCACCCGGCCTACCTCGCCGAGGCCGACTGGGTGCCCGTGCCGGCCGACTGGCGCCCGAGCGTCGCGCACGGCAAGGTGTACGACGGACCCGCCGGGCGGGCGCTGTGGGCGACGGTGCAGGAGCGGCTGGGCCCTGCGGCCGCCACGTGGGACGCCGGCGACGCGCCGCTCGGCCCCGGCCGCCTTCGCCTCCAGGTCGCGGAAGCCTACGGCCGCCGCTGCGCCATCACCGGCGAGCACGCGCTGGCCACGCTCGACGTCGGCCACCTCGTGCCGCCGTCGCAGGGGGGCCCCGAGCGGGTCGACAACGCCCTGCTGCTGCGCGCCGACCTCGCCCGGCTGCTGCAACACGGGCTCCTGACGGTGGAGCCGGACGGCTTCGTCGTGCGGGTGAGCGCGGCGGTCCGCGCCACCTACGGCGCGCTCGACGGGCGCGCCCTGAAGGTGGTGCCCGAGCGGTTCGACCTGCTACCGGGCCGCGAGTACCTGGAGGCCCACCGGGCGAACGCGTACCGGGCCTGATCCCGGCCGCCCTTGGCCGCCGTGGCTCGGGCGACGGGCCCGGACCGCGGCCGGGGCCCCGGCTACGGTGCGCGCCCGACCCGCCGACGTACCCTCGGTCATGACCGCGAACGCCCCCCTCCCCAGCGGCGGCCTGGCCGTGGTGATCGGCAGCAGCGGCGCCATCGGCGGCGCACTGCTCGAGCGGCTGCGCGCCGACGGGCGCTTCGCCGACGTCGTCGGCCTGTCGCGCGGGTCCACCCCGCCCCTCGACCTGCTCGACGAGGCCAGCATCGCCGCCGCCGCCCAGGCCGTGGCCGCGCGCGGCCTCGACCTGCGGCTCGTGCTCGACGCCACCGGCTTCCTGCACGGCGACGGCATGAGCCCCGAGAAGACCTGGCGTCACCTCGATCCGGCCGCGATGGCGCACGCGTTCGCCGTCAACGCGATCGGCCCGGCGCTGCTGGTCAAGCACTTCCTGCCACTCCTGCCGCGAGACGGCCGCGCCGTGTTCGCCACGCTCTCGGCGCGCGCGGCGAGCATCGCCGAGAACGCCATCGGCGGCTGGTACGGGTACCGCGCGTCCAAGGCCGCCCTGAACCAGATCGTGCGTACGGCCGCCGCCGAGCTCGGTCGCGGGCGCAAGCAGGCGCTGTGCGTCTCGCTCCACCCAGGGCACGTCGAGAGCCGGCTGTCGGCGCCCTTCGGGGCGGGCGGCAACCCCACCTTCACGCCCGCCGAGGCGGCCGAACGGCTGCTGGCGGTGCTCGACGGCCTCGCACCCGCCGACAGCGGCGGGTTCTTCGACC
>Ga0114946_10002410_pt1 | contig 12833 bp, 11 predicted proteins | sample WalLakDeSediment_FD_88676 | JGI IMG/M metagenome (GOLD analysis project Ga0114946, IMG submission 88676) | Lake sediment microbial communities from Walker lake, Nevada to study Microbial Dark Matter (Phase II) - Walker Lake 11/02/13 Deep Sediment | ecosystem: Environmental > Aquatic >...
TATTGTTTTTGGCCGGAGAGCCGGTCGGGATGCGGCTGCAACAAGCAAGGGAGTTGCTTCACCGCAAGGCCTTAATCTTGAGCATGTGAAAGCTTATCATGGAGAACTGGAGAAAGCAGGCAGTGCAGACAACAGGGTCGGACCAATTCTTCTGCCGCACTATACGCATCGCTAAGTAATGTTAACATCAGTTTAAATTTAGCTCTGTAATACAAGCTATATATTTATGCGGTACCAGGTGCTAAGCCAGGTACCGCACTTTTTTGGTTCTTAATATTTTAAAATACAATCAGTTCTTCAATATAACCTTTAATTTGATCGCGAACTACCCTGAAGCTTTGAGCAATCTGAACCTCAGTCCCTTCCACCCGGGCTGGATCTTCCAGGGGCCAGTGACGTTTTTCTACCTTGACCGGTACAAAAGGACAGTTTTCCTGCGCGTCTCCGCACAATGTAATTAAAAGATCAGCCTGATCTATCAATTCCCTGTTTAGCATATCAGAAGTCTGGGCGCTGATATCTATGCCTGCTTCTTTCATAACCTCTATTGCCCGCGGATTTACGCCAACAGGTGCTATTCCGGCGCTGAAAACTTCAAAACGGTCACCACCCATAGCTTTCAGGTATCCTTCAGCCATCTGACTGCGGGCGGAATTTCCCGTGCAGAGAAATAGCACTTTCTTTTTTTTAAGTCCTTCACCCATGGCCGTTAACCTCCCAAAAGTCTTATTCTATAAAACTGTAATCTTTACGAGATCTTTTTCATTGCCGGAAACCAGTTCCTTGTCCGCAGGCAAATCCGCACAAGAACGAGCATAATCGGCACTTCGATAAGCACTCCGACAACAGTAGAGAGGGCTGCTCCTGATGTGATACCAAAGATAGTAACAGCAGTGGCAATAGCTACTTCAAAGTGATTGCTGGCCCCAATCATAGATGCCGGAGCTGCTTCTTCGTAAGTAATACCAATCAGCTTGGCTGCTGTGTAGCCGATTCCAAATATAAAAAGGGTTTGAATAATTAAGGGTACAGCAATCATGCCAACAACCAGTGGGTTCTGCAGGATTACCCCTCCCTGCAGCATGAAAAGAAAGACTAAAGTGATTAAGAGAGCAATTATTGAGATGGTTCCCATATTCTTTAGAAAAACTCTTTCATACCAATCGATACCGCGCTTTTTTATTAACCTTATCCGGCTGAAATAACCGGCCACCAGGGAGACCCCAACATAAAGTAAAACGCTTAAAAAGATTGTCATGAAAGGCACCACCATATCGGCAACGCCGAGAAGGAAATTACCCAAAGGTGCATACAGGACAAGCATGGTCAGGGAGTTAATCGCAACCATAACCAGGGTCAGCCCCATAAAACCTCTGGCCAGATAACTCCAAACCAAAACCATGGCTGTACAGGGGGCAATACCGAGCAAAATCATCCCGGCTATATATTCACCGGCCAATTGCTCGCCAATGAATGGCGCAAAAATAACCCTCATGAAAAGCCAGGCAAAAAAGAACATGGTAAATGGCTTAATTGCCCAGTTAACGATCAAGGTAAGGATAACTGGTTTAGGCGCTTTAACGGCATTAACAACTTCACTGAAATCAATCTGGACCATGATCGGGTACATCATGGCAAATAAAAGTACTGCAACAGGAATGTTGACCTGGGCAATAGCTAAAGAATTCAAAAAGCCGGCAACTTTTGGAAAAGTTGCTCCAAGGCCAATGCCGATCAAAATACACAACGCTACCCAAACAGTTAAATACTTATGAAAAAAACCAAGTCCATATTCTTTCGGAGCGCTCATGTTTATTTATCACCTCATAAAAAATATTTTGTAATGATAAACTATCTTCTATTATTAGTTACCGACAGCAGAATTGACTCAAACTAACGTTTACATACTAACTGGCAATCCTTTTTACCTAAGCTATCAATCAAATAGATACACTCGATTAAAGTAGGTTCTTGGCCAGCCTGATCATCACCGAAATAACTTTAATTAATTATTTCTGACAATCTGCTCTAGGTTTTGCCCTTAAAACATACTCATAATTTTCAACTGGATTAATAAATTCTTCCTGCATACACTTTAAGTGAGTCATAAATCCGGATTTGTTGATTGAATAAAACGTCCACTTGCCGTTGCGTCGATCGTTAACCAAATTAGCCTGTTTCAATATTTTAACATGATGAGAAACTGCTGATTGTGACAGTTTCAGCTCTTCTATTAACTCACAAATACACATCTCCTCCTTTAAGAGCATTAAAATAATTTTAACTCTTGTCTCTTCACCCATCGCTTTGAAAAAATTAATAAGACTTTTCATTGGCCAATCTACCTGCCTTCCAATAAAGCGATATATTTAAATATGTAGATATGTGATGTTGTTATTATATTATATGGCAATTTTTTTAGCAAGGACTGTGATAACCTTTTAAATAATGATAACCTGATATTGTGCTGACAAATTGAGAAATAATAAAAAACCATTGTAAGCAGCAATGTTTAGTAGCAGTTTTAGTCTATATGTCAGATTCCCATATTACCAAAGATCATCCCCGAAACAGTGGCCATAATAACTACAAGTACTACAAATACTGCTGTTTTTTGAGTTCCCAAAACTGAACGGATTACCAGCATGTTTGGCAAGCTCAGTGCAGGGCCTGCTAATAGCAGGGCAAGAGCCGGGCCTTTACCCATTCCTGATCCAATCAGGCCTTGCAGTATGGGAATTTCTGTAAGGGTGGCGAAATACATAAAAGCGCCGACCACGGAGGCCACGAAATTAGCCCTGAGACTATTGCCACCGACCAGGGCTTCAATGTAGCGAACCGGAATCAGCCCGGCATCTGTGCCCGGGCGCCCCATCAGCAGACCGGCAACCAGAACCCCGGCAAAAAGCAGTGGTAGGATCTGTTTAGCGAAATCCCAGGTAGTGTTGACCCAGTCTTTCCGTTCTTTCTGTTTGAACCATTTGACGAGAATAAATCCGAGGAAGATAAGCAATGCAAATACCACCGGCCATTTAATCTTGAAAATCGCACTATATAGGCCAACCGGTTCAGCAGGTTGTCCCCAGGTGGCAAAGATTAAAATCAACACAAGAGTCAGGAAGAAGAGGATATTCTGCATCGGACTGCGGGTTTCAGTCATATCTTCATCTATGCCTGCCATTTGTGAAGCAAGCCTTTCCTGATCATCTTTACGGTAAATAAAAGCCATAAATAACCCGATAACTACAGCGAATAATACTGCTCCAATTGCCCTGGCCAAACCCAGCTCCCAACCAAGAACCCGGGCTGTTAAAACAATGGCCAGCACATTAATGGCCGGACCGGAATAGAGAAATGCACAAGCCGGTCCAAGACCGGCTCCCCGGCGATAAATACCGCTGAACAACGGCAAAACAGTGCAGGAACAGACGGCAAGGATTACCCCGGAAACTGATGCTACAGAATAAGCAACCACCCTGCTGGCCCCACTGCCAAAATACTTGATCACCGCACCCTGTGAAACAAAGTTAGCAATCGCCCCGGCAATAAAGAAGGCGGGGATCAGGCAAAAGAGCACATGCTCCCGGGCATATTCCTGCAGTAGGTGAAAAGCTTCAATTATCGCGCCACCCACCAGTGGACTTTCAAAGGGAATAAAGTAGGCAGCCAGAAATACCGCGACAATCACAATCAGTTTTTGATACTCTTTCATGACCATTTCACCTCCTCAGTATCGACAACTAAATCTTCAAAGCTGACTAGATTAACTATGCTTCCTGCTGAATAAGTTCTTTTATCTCTTCTATTTTGAGAACTTTTCCGGCCGCTTTAACTTTGTCATTAATGACCAGGGCCGGTGTGAGCATCACATCATACTTCATAATCTCATCCATTTTCGTCACCTTCTGCACATCGGCAGCAACATTTAGCTCGGCAAGAGCATTAATGGTATCTTTTTCTAACGCCTGGCATTTACTGCATCCTGTTCCCAGTATCTTAATAATCATCTTTAAAACCCCCTTTAAATTATAATTGTTACAAACTATTTCATCGGGCCTTGCATCTTTTTGTCACTATTTATTTTTTTGAATCGCAGGCAATAGCCGGGACTGATTTTACATCCAATAAACCACAATTTAAACAGCTCATTAATATCGCACCAGCGCAGCTTTGTCCTGCCAGATTTGCCTCGTAATATCTGAAGCCTGATCAATAATTTCATACAAACGCTCATCGCTAACACAGTAGATTACTTTCAGGCCTTCTTTCCGAGACTGAAGCAAACCTTCTTTCTTTAAAGCCATTAGATGGCGGGACACATTGGGCTGAACCATGCCGAGAACGGGATAGATTTCACAGACACAGCGTTCACCCTGTCTTAACAACTCGAGAATTTTAAGCCGGTCCGGATGTCCCAGAGCCTTAAAAAGATCCGCTTCGGTTGAATGCACTTTTTCAGACACTTAATAATCCTCCTTTATGTATATAATATTATATACACATACATGTATATAATACCACAGTAAAATTACTTATTAAACTAAATTTTACTTTTCCTGAAAAGTTAATTATACAATTAAAATAATTGGGCAAGATGTGAATCACCCTTTCCCTGTGGCGTGTTTCTTTTATCAGTTACTCATTGTATTAGAAGTGAGCAAACATTTGCGATATTTTTCAGGCAAGAACAGAACAACAGTAGTATCACCGAGGCTACTTTAAGCGAAAATAAAAACATCTAACTTTGTGGGAGAGGGGAATGATCATCATTGCGAAAACAATGGTAAAAGAAATGGATACGATTTGCACCATCCATGCAATTAATCCTTTACCACGTTCTGATGTCGATCTATAATATTGTATGCCTGAATTAGATAACCCTATTTTGCCCGGGGAACAAGTGACGATGGTTAGCGATCTTCTGGCCCGGAATTATCCGGACGTTAAAACAGACCTTGTTTTTAAAAACCCTTTCGAACTATTTGTGGCAACTGTTTTGTCAGCGCAAACTACCGATGAGCAGGTAAACCGTATTACAAAAAATCTATTTGAAGTTGTTCCGGATGTTTATAAGATGGCAAAGATGAAGCTGGAGGAACTGGAACCGTTACTGCGAAAATGCGGTTTATACAAGAATAAAAGCCGCTTTCTCATCGAATCAAGCAAAATTATTGTTGCACATTATGACGGACAGATTCCCGAAGATTTTAACTTACTCCTCGCCCTGCCCGGTGTCGGCCGAAAAACAGCCAGCGTAATTATCAGTAATGCTTATAATAAACCGGCGATGGCCGTCGACACGCATGTTTTTCGGGTATCAAGAAGAATTGGTTTAGCCCGGGGCAGGAATCCGAAGCAAGTGGAAGAAGAATTAAAAGGTATCATTGATAAAGATGAATGGATTAATTTGCACCATCGTTTAATACGGCATGGTCGGACCGTGTGTCAGGCCAGAAAACCGCAATGTGATTCTTGTTTCTTAAATCAGATATGTCTATATGTATCGCAAAGGAGAGAATTTTGATGACGTGGAGGAAATTAACAGTAGAAGAACTCAAATATTCTTGTGATTTGAGCAGCATTAACAATAAATCGACCGAAGATATGCCTCCGCTGGAAGAGATGATTGGCCAGGAGCGGGCTGTACAGGCAACCGAGTTTGGTTTGCGTATCAAAAGGCCGGGTTACAATATTTTTATGACCGGTTTAACCGGCACCGGTAAATCAAGCTATGCACAAAATATAATTGAAAAGTTATCAACTGAAGAAGCAGTTCCTGATGATTGGCTATATGTTTATAATTTTGACAGTCCCAGTGAACCTATTGCTTTAAGTCTACCTGCCGGTATGGGGCATTTATTTTATCAGCATATGCAAGAGCTCTTAGCTGATCTAAGGGAGATCATTCCCAAAGTTTTTAGCGGTGATGACTATGAACGACAGAAAAATGTATTTGTCAAAGATTTTCAGGATGCGCGCAGCAGTTTGCTGGAAGAACTCAATGGCGTAGCACAGGATAAGGGATTTGAATTAAAAAGAACAAGCTCTGGTTTTGTAACTGTGCCTCTACATAACGGGGAACAGATCAGTGAAGAGGATTTTAGTAAACTGGACCAGGAAAAGAAAGATAAGCTGGAAAAAAAATCTAATGAAGTGCAGTTAAAAGTGATGGAAGTTATGCGTCGTATTCAGATATTTGAAAAGGAATTTAAAAAAAAGTTAAGGGATTTAGATTATAAATTCGGGCTTTCAACCATTGGACATCTCTTTAATGACCTTGTAGAGCAGTATAAGGAGCATCCGAAAGTGATAACCTATTTAAATGCCTACCGTCAGGATGTTCTGGCAAATCTGGATGATTTTAAAGGAGAAGATGATGATCATCAGAATGCGCTGTTCTGGCTGCAGCGTCATAGTCAGGAAAAAGCCGATATCAGGTATATGGTTAATATACTGGTTGATAACCGGGAATTAAAGGGTGCGCCCATGGTTTATGAAACAAACCCTTCATACTATAATCTTCTGGGAAGGGTTGAGTATGAGAATCGTTTTGGTATGGTTGTTACTGATTTTAGTATGATTAAACCGGGAGCATTGCACCGCTCAAATGGAGGGTACCTTATATTGCAAGCCCGGGACGTTTTGACGGCTATGCAATCCTGGGAAGTTTTAAAAAGAGTTTTGCGTACCCGCGAAGTGCGTATAGAAAATATTGGTGAGCACTTTGGACTGGTGGCTATGTCTACGTTAAAACCGGAACCGATCCCTTTGAATATTAAAGTGGTAATGATCGGTAACCCTTATATCTATCATCTTCTCTACCATTATGACGAAGATTTCCGCAAGCTGTTTAAAATAAAAGCAGATTTTGATATTGAGATGACCCGTGACAGTGAAAATATAAAGAAAATGGTTGCTTTTATAGCATATCATTGCCAGAAACACCAACTAAGGCATTTTGACCTCTCTGCCATCGCCGAGATAGTCGAGTATAGTTCGAGACTTGCCGAAAATCGCGATAAACTATGCACTTGCTTTAATGACATTGTAGATTTACTCTTTGAAGCTGATGCCTGGGCTGATTTGGATGACGCAAATAAGGTTAGTCAAACTCATGTTATTAAGGCGCTTGAGGATATGGTCTACCGTTCAAATAAATATGAACAAAAAGTTATGGAAGCCATAAAAGAAGAAAAATTATTGTTAGACCTTGAGGGAACAAAAGTTGGTCAACTAAATGGCTTATCAGTAATTGATCAGGGTGATTATAGTTTTGGCCGCCCGGCTAAAATTACTGCCTCAACTTTTCTCGGGCGTAAAGGCATCATAAATATTGAACGGGAAAGTGATTTAAGCGGTAAAATTCATAAGAAGGGTGTGTTGATTTTAAGCGGTTACCTGGGTATGCGTTACGGTCAGCAGACCCCTATTAATATTACAGCGAGCTTGTGCTTTGAGCAATCATACACTGGCGTCGATGGCGATAGCGCTTCAGCAGCCGAGCTTTTTGCCATATTGTCGAGTCTGGCTGAAGTACCATTGAGGCAGGATATAGCAGTAACCGGTTCGATCAACCAAAAGGGAGAAATCCAACCCGTTGGCGGAATTAATCACAAGATCGAAGGATTTTTCATGGCCTGCAAAGCAAAAGGTTTAAATGGCAAACAGGGAGTTATAATTCCGGAGCAGAATATAAAATCGCTTATCTTAAAAAAGGAAGTTGTAGAAGCAGTAAGAAAAGAAATGTTTAATGTATACACTATTAAAAACGTTGATGACGGAATGTATCTCCTAACCGGTATGGAGAGTGGAGAGCTTAACGAAAACGGTAGTTACCCTGAAAATACCATTAATAAAAAAGTGATCGATAAATTGAAAGAGTATAATAAAAAGAATGATAATGAAAATGGTCAGGATGAAAATGTTTAACCTGGTTTTGGTAGAGCCGGAAATTCCACCGAACACTGGAAACGTTGCGCGTACATGTGTATTAACCGGAACTAAATTACACCTGGTTGAACCGCTTGGTTTTTCCATTTCTGATCGCGAGGTAAAGCGCTCAGGACTTGATTACTGGTCTTTTTTAAACTTAAGTGTCCACAGCAGTTTTGACCAGCTGCTGGAGCAAAGTAATAAGAGTAGGTTAATTTGCTTTTCTACTAAGGCTAGCTGTTTATATCATCAAATAGATTACTATCAAGATGATTACCTGATATTTGGCAGTGAAACCAGAGGGCTCCCAGAGGAGATTCTTTTAAGAGCTGATATGGTTGCCCGTATTCCGATGATAGAAAGCATCAAGCGTTCGCTTAACTTAGGCAATTCGGTTGCGCTTGTTCTTTATGAAGCTTTAAGACAACAAGATTTCCCCGGGATGAGTTAAGATTCCAGAGCTTTTTCTTTGTCTTCACCACTTCTTTTATCAAGGTAATAATGAAAAAGGAGCACTTTAAGTGTAGCAGTGATTGGAATGGCGATGATTATGCCAAGTATACCCAATAGCTGCCCCCCGATAAGGACGATAACAATAACAGTCAGCGGTCTTAAATCGGTAGCTTTGCCGAGGAAAAGCGGGGTAAAAACGAAAGCATCAAGGATTTGAACGACAACATAAAGCAACAGGACAAGAAATATATTAGGAGTGCCGGGCATAATGCTGAGCAAAACAGCCGGTACTGTGGCTACTACCGGACCTATGTAGAGAATTATGTTCAACAAACCAGCCATGATACCCAGCATTAATGAAAAAGGCATCCCTAACAAAGAGAGACCTATCCAGGTAAGTAATGCAACAAAAAGGCATTTCATTAAAGTCCCGCGAATATAGGCGCCTACTTTTTGGTCAATTGTACCCAGTATATGAGCCAAATTATCTTTATATATTCTAGGGAAAAGAAGGGTGAGGTTGTAGCGGGCTTTGTCAAGATCCTGGACGAGATAAAAAACAAGAAAAACCAGAGCCAAAAGGATCCAGGTACGGGAAAAGATTCCCATGGATATCGCAGTTAGCTGTCGCAGTATGGATTGGACATTGTCTGGAGCCTGACGAATAAACTGGTTGGTATAGTCGATAAATATAGTGGTGAGCTGTAAGTTAAAGCGCTCATCAAGATCACTTAAATTTGCGATTAGATCCGGAATTTCCTGTATGAATTCAGTTGTGAGGAATATTATGAGCTGTCTCATTTCCATGATCAAGCCCGGTATAAGCAGGTAGAAAAAAAAGATAACCATTATAAAAATAAAAAGTGATGCAATAACCGCAGCAATTAAAGGTTTTATCTTGATCCCGGTTAAAAATTTAACCAAAGGGTTAATGCAGTAAACGATAAAGAGTGCAATTACCAAAAGCGAAATTACCGGGGCAAGCCTGATTATAATCCACAAAAGAATAAGGACCGTGACCAGAGTTAGCGTTATCTTGAGGGCAAGTCTTATTTCCCTGTCTCTTAGCATAACAATTCCCATTTCAGGTTATAGTTTATGATTTATCGCTCCAGATTATTGTAGCATAGAGACAAAGAGAAAAAAAGTATTGTTAATAAAGGATATGAGTTGCTAATAAGCGAAAATAAAAAACGATAGATCTGATTTAAAGAAAGGTTATATATTATATGAGCGACAGCTTTGTTCATCTCCACTGTCACAGCGAATTCAGTCTTCTTGATGGCGCAGCAAGGGTAGTAAACCTGGTGAAACAGGCCAAAGAATTTGCGATGCCGGCATTGGCTATTACTGATCACGGCACCATGTTTGGTGTGATTGAATTTTACAAAGAAGCTATGAATGCCGGAATAAAACCGATCGTTGGCTGTGAAGTATATGTGGCGCAAAGGACCCGCTTTCAAAAAGAAGCTAAAAAAGACGATTCTCCATATCACCTGGTCCTTTTAGCGGAAAATGAACAGGGTTATCGTAATTTGATGACAATTGTTAGCAGTGGATTCCTGGAGGGCTTTTATTATAAGCCCCGGGTAGACCGGGAACTGCTTGAAAAATACCATAGTGGGTTAATCGCTTTAAGCGGTTGTTTAAGTGGTGAAGTAGCCACATGGTTACTTGCGGGAAATATAGTTAAAGCGCGTGAATCTGCCTGTTATTACCGTGATGTATTTGGGAAAGATAACTATTACCTCGAAATGCACGATCATGGATTAAACGAACAGAAAGTAGTCAACAAGGGTTTGAAGCAAATAGCGGAAGAAGAGAAGATTCCACTGGTAGTAAGTAATGACGTGCATTACATAAAAAGTAAGGACGCGGCTGTACATGATGTCCTCTTATGTATTCAAACCGGTAAATCAGTGAGCGATACTGATCGAATGAAGTTTGAATCACAGGAAATGTATTTTAAGCCGGCAAGCGATATGGCGAAGTTATTCTCTGATTGCCCCGAAGCGATAAGCAATACTCTTACCATCGCGGAAAGATGTGTGGTAAAAAAAGATTTTTCACAAAGGCTCTTACCCGGTTTTAGTAACACTGAAAGCTTAGATTCGAACAGCTACCTGGAAAAAGTATGTCGTTTGGGGATGAAAAAACGGTACGAAATTGTTAATACTGAAATAGAAAGTAGAATGGAATATGAACTAAAAGTAATCAAACAAATGGATTATGCAGATTATTTCTTAATCATATGGGACCTTATTCAGTATGCAAAAAAGGCGAATATAGCTGTAGGGCCGGGTAGAGGTTCAGCTGCCGGAAGCCTTGTTGCCTACTGTTTGGAAATAACTAATATAGAGCCGCTAGGACATGGCCTCCTTTTTGAACGGTTTCTAAATCCGGAGAGAATAACAATGCCGGATATCGATATAGATTTTTCCGATGATAAAAGAGATAAAATTATAAAATATGTCAGTGAAAAATATGGTCAGGATAAAGTTGCCCAGATCATCACTTTTGGCACAATGGCTGCCCGGGCAGCAGTGCGTGATGTGGGCAGAGCCCTGGCTATTCCTTATAATGAAGTGGATAAAATTGCCAAAATGGTTCCCAATGAATTAAAGATGACGATAAAAAAAGCTTTGAGACAGAGTAAGGAATTACACCAGGCTTATGAGGCTGAAGAAAAATATCGTCACCTGCTTGATACTTCCATGGCTGTTGAAGGGATGCCCCGGCACGCTTCGATTCATGCTGCAGGTGTAGTAATATCCAGTGAACCGCTTGTGAATCATGTACCGCTTTACCGGGCGAGTGATGGTAATGTTGTGACACAATTTCCCATGAATACTCTTGAAGATATCGGTTTATTGAAGATGGATTTTCTTGGCCTGAAGACATTAAGCATTATCAGTGAAGCATTAAAAAACATAGAGTATAGGTACAACAATCAACTTGATATAGATAAGCTACCCTTAGATGATCAATTAACCTTTCACTTACTTTCAAAAGGAGAGACAACGGGCATATTTCAGCTTGAAAGTTCAGGTATGCGGTCAGTTTTAAAAGAACTGGTACCGAGTAAATTTGAAGATATTGTTGCCGTGGTAGCACTATATCGTCCGGGTCCAATGGAGCAAATACCAGTATTCGTTAAGAGTAAGCATGGTAAAAAAAAGATTAAGTATTCACACCCGGTTCTAGAACCGATCCTTAACGAAACATACGGGGTTATAGTTTACCAGGAACAGATAATGGAAATAGCTGCCCGTATGGCCGGGTTTTCCCTTGGACAGGCCGATTTGTTGCGCAGGGCAATCGGGAAAAAGAAGAAGAACATTCTCGATGAACAAAGGAATCAATTTGTTCAGGGGTGTCAGAACAAGGGGTTTACCCGTGAACTGGCTACTGAAACATATGATCTCATTCTTAAGTTTGCCGACTACGGTTTTAATAAATCGCATGCTGCGGCATATGCCATGATCGCCTACCAGACTGCGTATCTGAAAGCCAATTACCCGGTTGAATTTATGACCGCCCTGATGACTGTTTACTATGCCAATAGTGATAAAGTAGCTCTTTATATTACAGATTGCAAGCGTTTGGGTATAGATGTGCTCCCTCCTGATATCAATGAGAGTGGAACGCATTTTACAGTTATTGATGACAAAACAATCCGTTTTGGTCTTGCTGCTGTTAAGAATGTTGGCCTTGGAGCTATTGAATCAATTATTAAAGTCAGAGATGAAAACCCTTTTGCATCTCTGCGAGATTTCACAGCGCGGGTCGATTTACGGGCATGTAACCGTAAAGTGTTAGAAAGCCTGATAAAGTGTGGCGCTTTTGATTCTCTTGGCGGTCACCGGGCTCAATACCTAGCTTATCTTGACGATGCTGTGGCCGAAGGACACTCCATGCAACGGGAAAAGGAAATTGGTCAGATTTCTGTATTTTCCCTTTTTGACAAAGAAACACAGGAAGATATGTTGGTCGATAAACTGCCTGCCCTGGAGCCTTTCACTGACCAGGAAAGGCTTTCACTGGAAAAAGAGATCATTGGATTATATATTTCCGGACATCCCCTGGAGCATTACAGGAATCTACTTGATAATATGGATGGTTTATCGCTTTGCGCCGAGTTAGAGGAACTGGGTGATAACAAGCTGGTTGAGATAGGCGGTATAGTAGTATCGGTTAGGAAATTTTACACAAAAAAGAATAAACTGATGGCTTTTATAAAAGTCGAAGACTTAACCGGTAGTCTGGAGGTTATAGTATTTCCGGATCTTTATGAAAAGAAACAAGACATACTAACTGAAGACAGTTTGCTCTGTATCAGTGGTCGCACTGATATTAAAGAAGATGAAGAGATTAAAATATTAGCTGAATCGATTCGACCATTAAAAGAGAAAAAGGAGATCTACCGCCTTAATATAAACAGCGACGAA
>Ga0114946_10002411_pt1 | contig 12833 bp, 12 predicted proteins | sample WalLakDeSediment_FD_88676 | JGI IMG/M metagenome (GOLD analysis project Ga0114946, IMG submission 88676) | Lake sediment microbial communities from Walker lake, Nevada to study Microbial Dark Matter (Phase II) - Walker Lake 11/02/13 Deep Sediment | ecosystem: Environmental > Aquatic >...
ATAACCCGTTTGGTGTAATCGCGAGTCCCTTCAACAGCTCCACACCACTCATCTTCAGCTCCCCAATCTTTAATAGCATAGGAAGAAGCTGGTGTTACTTTTATAAAATCGAAGTCAAAAGTCCTTTGAAAACCCAAATGAGCAGCCGCTAATTCCTGGGGGGATTGGTCATCCACCGGAAAATGACGCCAGAGCGCCACAGGTGGTCGGTCGATGGGGCCATCAACCAGGCAGGTTTCAAGCCTTGTTCGGTGATTTGTTTTTTGTAATGCCAATTTTATTCCTCCAATATTTGTTAGAGCTGAGTGATTATTTTTCAGAAGCCTGCCGAGATGATACGTTTTGCTCTAACATTGCAATAATCTCTTCATCTTCGACACTTTGCTGGTTTAGATATTCGACCATGAACTCTGATCGTCTTAAACGTAGAGCAATTGGTGCAACCTGGTGCAAATCTTCACAGGTTACCTGGTCACGACCATCTGCAGCTGCATGAGCACGGCTAGCTTCAAACAAGGTTATCTCAGCTCGTAATGAATCAATTTTTAATCTCTCTATTAATTCCAGACCCAATTGAGCAACACTATCGGGAAGGTTAACTCGCGGCAACAGATCTCGAGCAGCCTGAATCTCATTAGCCATCTGGTTAGTCTCTAAAGCGTATTGCCCGACCGTAGTCCTTGGATTACTGTGGTATGCCTGTACCCGGCGATATGCCTCAAGCCGCTCACCTCGATCGGTAAGGCCCTTCACAACCACCCTTAAGCCGAAGCGATCAAGAATTTGAGGGCGTAGACGTCCTCCTCAGGGTTCATTGAACCAATGAGGACAAAACGAGATCTGTAGGTTGCAGAGACAGGACCACGACGAACCGTGTAACTCCCTTGAGCAGCTGCATCTAAGATTGCATCAACTATCTCATCAGCCAGCAAGTTTATCTCATCTACGTAGAGCAAGTTCTTATCAGCCTGGGAGAGAAGACCACGCTTGAGGCGTAGTCGATCGTGGATGGCAACACGTTCGTCTAAACCACCGATGACATCGTCCAATCGGGCATTAAGCGGCAACTCCACCAACCGAACTTTATCCATGGCTGCCAGTGGTTCACCTTCACCATATTTTCGAGCGCATTCTGGGCATATCGCATCAATTCCTCCCCCTTCCACATCTTCCGGCATACAACCATAATAGCACAAACTGCGTGGTAGTTCAGGGAGAAGGTCGATCAAGCTACGTACCGCTGTCGTTTTACCAGTGCCGCGCGGCCCAATCAATAGAACCCCACCCACACCAGGATTGATCAAAGCCAATGCTAAAGCTAATTTCATTTCCGCTTGACCAACTAATGCCAGAAAAGGGAAAGGTGTTAGATCAGCAATTCCCGCATCTGCTTCAACCTTTGCCGGACGAAAATCTCTCCCTGAGACCCGGTCTATCAACTCACGCAAAGATCGAACCGGGGGAAGTATTTGATCTCGTTCCAGTTCACCTGAAGATGGTTGATGAGTTTCTTCCGACTTCATATACCAAATTTCCAATCGTTTACCAGATGAGTTCTTTGCCAGGTCTCGCCATCAATCGAATATCCATGTAAACTAACTTCTGTCAAGACATTCTGATGCATCACTCAGAACTGACATCATCATAAGTCCAATAGCGGTTAATAAAAAAGTTCCAAAACATCACTGTCAGTACTCCTGCAGCCAAAGCCGTGTTGTTTCCAAGTAGTTCAGCAGTGATGAACGAGACTGGCAGTAAATTTATTCCCTCATACATCGACCGAAGGGGCAATTCCAGAGCTGCAATGATCGGTGTCCTGATCAGAAGACCAACAACGCTGACGATGGCAAATTCAATCAATTGGGTTGAGATCGGTTTGGATCGCGAGTCAGGATAAGTCCAGTAACGGTTCCATGTGAAGTTGCTGAGAATAGCAGCGATGAAAGAGAAGACACTGGCTAACACAACACCAACGCTTAAAAAATTAGTCAGTATATTGAAGGTACCAAAATCTACTACTGCCCCAATTACTCCGACTGTAGCAAAACGGAAAAAACGCTTTCTTTCGCGTGGGTTGTGGATAATTGCTACGAATATCAATGCATTCCCAGTTTTTCTTTGAAATATTCTATAGTTTTGTTCAAACCCTCATCAAGACCTACCTTTGGCTCCCATGCTAACAGTTTTCTTGCCCGTGATATATCTGGTTGCCTTCTTTGTGGATCACCAGCTCCCCGTTGTTTAGATTTGAACTCAACCCCAGCTTGATTTCCTGTCAGACGATTGATGGCATTGGCAAACTCCAATATGGTTGTCTCTACTGGATTTCCAATGTTGACTGGTTCGTGTTCATCAGACAATAGCAATTGAAATATCCCTTCAATCAGATCATCCACATAACAAAAGCTGCGTGTTTGTGAACCATCACCATAAACAGTAAGCGGCTCATGCCGGAGAGCTTGCTGAAGAAAATTTGGCACTGCCCTCCCATCGTCTATATGCATACGGGGTCCATAGGTATTAAAGATGCGAACAATTCGGGTGTCAACTCCATGGAACCGGTGATAAGCCATAGTCAGGGCTTCAGCAAACCGTTTGGCTTCGTCATAAACCGAACGGGGGCCAATAGGGTCAACATGGCCCCAGTAATCTTCTCGTTGGGGATGCTCCAGCGGATCCCCATAAATCTCACTTGTAGAAGCCAGGAGAAATCGGCAGCCATGAGCTCGGGCTACACCCAGCGTGTTATGCGTCCCTAAGGCACCAGCTTTCATGGTTTGTATCGGAAGGTTCAAGTATCCAAATGGAGAAATAGGGTTAGGGCTGGCTGGTGAGGCAAAATGTAGTACCGCATCCAATTTTCCGGGGACAAAGATAAAATTTGATACATCGTGCCTTATAAAGGTAAACTCGGAATTTCCAGCCAGGTGAGCCAGGTTATCTGGGCTACCTGTAATGAAGTTATCCATCCCCACCACTTTATAACCTTCGGCTAGAAGGCGATCACATAAGTGTGACCCTAAAAATCCTGCCGCACCGGTGATTAATACTCGCATGCTTGTATTCCTCAAGAGTGTCAATTTTGTCAACGGGCTAGAATTAGCTGAGCGATCTATGATGCTCAACCTATCCGGCTAGTTGGTTTATCTCATTTAATCCGTCATAACGTTATCATAAATGATATCTATTCGTCAGTGTAGTGATTTGGACAATTCAGTCTCTCATCGGCCGGTAGTCCTCAGAACTGGCTAACAAGACGACCTTCCAAACCAGGGATAATTCATTTTTACTCGGGTGGTATAATCCCGTCTCGGACTCATTTTGCATGACCAGATATCACCATTAAACCATCTGCAATGGAGATACTTTCAATGAATACCTCATTAGTCAATGGTGCCAAAGAATTATAAAAAATCTGGTCAATACTGACTTGTAAGCTGGTAATCATATCATCAGGGATAGGAAATAGACTATAATATGCCGACACAATCACAAAACGAGGTTGTCCCAGCACATCAATTTGGGGAACCAGGAAAATTCTGGAGTTTGAGTTTATACCTTTGTATTGTATGCTGCCATAAATCTGCACCTGATCTTCGCGCAGAAACACCTCAACATCATGGATCGTGATACCTTCGATATCTTGCAGTTCTGAATTAACAATATCTGTGATCTGAGCTTCGTCCAGGATTAATTTGACCCACCCATTCTCACTCTCCAAAAACTCAAACCCCAGCCCATCCCCGCCAATCGGAGATTTTGATGGTGTTGAGACAACAGGAGTTGAAGGAGTTATTCTGCGTAGTCCGAAATTACAAGCCAGAGAAACGATAGTTATTACCAGTAAAGGAAATAGAACTAACTTGAACATCTTCATAATTACCACATTCTCAACTTGAGATTATAGCATGACCGATCAAAATACCCTAGAGACGAATATTGACCTTTCTGCCCGTATTGAGGCATTATTGTTCGTTGCACCAGGGCCTGTAACGGTTACCCAACTTGCAAAGGCTTTAGATATTTCCACCAATGAGGTAGAAGCAACTTTGGTAAAGTTACAGGATTACTATAACCAGCGGGGGTTACGATTGCAGAAACACGAAAACCGTGTGCAATTGACGACAGCCCCCGAGATAGCCTGGCTAATCGAGCAGTTCCTGGACCTCGAATTGACAACCCGTCTCACCCAGGCAGCATTAGAAACCCTGGCAATCATCGCTTATAAACAACCCGCTACCCGACCCGAAATTGAAGCCATTCGGGGCGTCAGCAGTGACGGGGTGCTTAAAAGTTTACTCAGCAAGGGAATGGTGCAAGATATAGGCCGTGCTGACCGGCCTGGACGTCCAATCCTCTACACCACTACGCCGGAATTTTTGCAAGTATTTGGTCTGAATAGCCTGGATGAACTACCACCTTATGAAGACACAAACAGCCTTTCAGGAGATAACCAACCGGTTGTAGACGAGAATACTTCATCAATATCAATTTCAGAAGAATAGAAACCTTTACCACAAACCACAAAGTATACATACTATGGAAGAACGCTTACAAAAAATATTGGCACGTGCTGGCTTAGGTTCCCGCCGTGCATGCGAAGAACTGATTGCTGCTGGTCGAGTCCGCATAAACGGACTGGTTGCCACTCTGGGAACAAAAGCAAACCCTCTATCTGATCGTATAGAAGTCGATGGAAGACTGGTATCCATCAGCGAGGAGATGATCTATATCGCCTTATATAAACCCCGTGGAGTCATATCCACTGTCAGTGACCCTGATCGAAGGCAGACAGTTCGCGATCTGGTTCCTATTTCTGGGCGCCTGTACCCGGTAGGACGTCTGGATGTGGATAGTGAAGGGTTGATCTTACTTACTAATGATGGTGAACTGACCAATCTTCTCACCCATCCCAAGTATGGACATGAAAAAGAGTACCGTGTTCTGGTTGCCCGCCGTCCAGATAATGAGCAACTTGAAACCTGGCGCAGAGGGGTTGTCCTGGAAGATGGTTATCGTACAGCTCCAGCCAATGTTCGTTTCGAATCGGCATCTGGTAAAGGTGCCTGGTTACGGATAGTAATGCGAGAAGGTCGCAAGCGTCAGATACGCGAGACCGGATCATTGATTGGGCTGCCAGTCGTGAAAATTATCAGGGTGAGGATTGGCAATTTGTATCTTGGAAATCTAAAACCACGTGAGTGGCGATATCTTAGTCGTGATGAAGTTTTGGCACTAAAAGAGCCAGCTAGTTTCAAGAGCAAGCCTGCTAAAACATCTCCTGAGCCAAAAAGGTCGGATTTCTCTTCTCGGGGTCGCCGAAAACCTGGCATATCTCAACGAACACCAGGAAAAGGCAAACGTAGATAAGTCTCTCTAACCAGCATCGCAATGATCACCAAATTCATTGAAGTCTATCCCACAATAAACGAAATTCGTTATACTTAACACTCAGCCAACCAAGAATTTGGTCAATGCAAAAAAGGAAGAACTATGCAAGCTACAGAAATTGAAATCTTTGAAGAAGAAAAAATTTCGTGGTTAGATCGTCCAATATTCAGCACTTTCACCTTAAACTGGGAAACTATATTATTCATTGGCATCTTGTTACTGGTAGTCGTCTCCCGGTTCTACGATTTGGAACCACGCGTGATGAGTCACGACGAGACCACCCACGTTTTCTTCTCATGGCGCCTTTACCGGGGCGATGGGTATTCTCACGACCCCATGACCCATGGCCCCCTTCAATTTCATCTGGTCGCATTGTCCTACTTCCTTTTCGGTGACAATGATGCCAGCGCGCGTGTCCCTGCCGTATTATTGAGCATCGCTGCAGTCGCCTTTTTGTGGAACTATCGACGCTACCTGGGACGTGCCGGCACCCTGGCAGCTGCCTTCCTCTTCCTGATATCACCCTACTTGCTCTACTATTCCCGCTATGTGCGCAATGAAGCCCTGGTGGTGCTTTTCGGGGTAGTGGTGCTCTGGGCAATTTTACGCTATCTGGAGACTGGCTCCTGGCGCTATATCTACTGGCTCACCGCTGCGACTATTCTGCATTACACCGCTAAAGAGACTGCCTTTATTTATACAGCGCAAGCACTAATTTTCCTGGCATTATTCTTCATCGCGAGAGTCTTAAAGACAAATTGGACATTACCAGAAAATCGTGCTCGCTTTCTGATCGCGCTGGCAGCCGGTCTGATCTTCCTGACTGCGGCTGGTGGTGTATTTATCTTTGGAGACGAAGTGGCTTCCCTCAGCCCAACCGAAACAGCTCTCCCATCAATACCAGGACAAGAATTATCCGTAGAACCGTCCACAAACTACCTTCTTCCCATTATAGTATTAGGCTCATTAACTGGATTAGCTTTTCTGGTAGCAGCATTCTTCTTGATTCGTGGTTTCACTTTAGAAAAAATCAGGTCTGAACGTTCTTTCGACCTGTTAATCCTGCTTGGAACCCTGGTCCTTCCTATGTTGGCTCCTATCCCAGTGCACCTGATCGGTTGGAATCCCTTAGATTACTCCTCCGAAGGGCTTCTGCGTACTGGCATCTTCCTGATCCCAATGGTGTTGATCGCGATTGCTATTGGGCTCTGGTGGAACCCTAAGTTGTGGTTGGTTAACGCCGCTATTTTCTATGGTGTTTTTATAATTCTCTACACAACAATATTTACAAACGGAACAGGGTTTTTTACCGGTCTGGTGGGATCGTTAGGTTATTGGCTGGAACAGCATGGGGTTCAGAGAGGTAACCAACCCTGGTATTACTATATTTTTGTTCAAATACCTGTCTATGAATTTCTTTCCGCCTTGGCGGCTATATTGGCTTTCTATTATTTCGGAATACGACGTCGAATTCAATCTGTAGTGGTTGAAGTTGAGGAAATTACTGACCAAGAAACCATGGAGAGCATGGATTTGCGTCAAAACGTTACAGGCTCTAGAGATCTGGCTTTCCTGCTACTTGGGTTCTGGCTTATCACAAGCATCCTGGCCTATTCTATTGCTGGTGAGAAAATGCCATGGTTGACTGTTCATATCGCCTTTCCCATGGCTCTGCTGGCAGGATGGGGTTTTGGGCATTTGATTGAGTCAATTGATTGGACTAGATTCCGACTCACTCAGGGTATAGTATTAATCATACTGTTACCAATCTTTTTTATCAGCCTGGCAACCACACTGGGTTACCTCTTTAGACCCCATCTTCCATTCCAAGGCGCATCTTTGGACCAACTGCGCATCACAACCAGCTTTATGAGTGCTCTTATAATTATGGTTGGAAGCGGTTGGGCGCTTGCGCGAATTCTAAAAACCTGGCCATTCACTGAATTTCGAAGAGTAGCTGCCCTCACTTTCTTTGTATTCCTGGCTTTACTCACCATTCGCACTGCCATTCGTGCAACTTACATCAATTACGATTACGCCACAGAATACCTGGTCTATGCTCACTCGAGTCATGGACCCAAGGAAATACTGGCTCAAATCGAAGAAATTTCCCTGCGCACCACGGATGGTTTAGCTTTAGAAGTAGCCTATGACAACCAGAGCACCTATCCTTTCTGGTGGTATTTAAGGAATTATCAAAACCAGCGTTATTTTGGAAGTAATCCAACCCGTGATCTGCGGGAAGTACCAATTATCCTGTCTGGGGCTGAGAACTACGGAAAGATTGAACCGATCGTTGGGCAGGCTTACCACCAGTTTGATTACATCCGTCTGTGGTGGCCTAATCAGGATTACTTCAACCTGACATGGGATCGCATCTCGAATGCCATTAGCAGCCCCGAATGGCGTTCTGCTATCTTTCAAATCTGGTATAACCGTGATTACACCCAATACGGAGAACTTGCTGGCCGTGACATGAGCCTTCCAAAATGGGAACCATCCTCCCGTATGCGCATGTATATTCGCAAGGATATTACTGCAAAATTATGGAATTACGGCGTCAGTCCTGCCCCAGACGATATCATCACCGATCCATATGAAAATAAAGAACTGCAGTTGTTTGCTGACCTGATCTTTGGAATGGGAGGTCAGGAACCCGGTTACTTCCAGAGACCCAGGGGGTTAGCTGTTGCCGAAGATGGCAGCATCTTTGTGGCTGATACCGAAAACCACCGCATTCAACATTTAGATAGAGCTGGTAATTCAATTAACGTTTGGGGCAACTTTAGTGGGCATGATCCCACTTCCGCCCCTTCAGGCACATTCAACGAACCTTGGAGCCTTGCAATCGGTTTAGACGGCTCTATTTATGTAGCCGACACCTGGAACCATCGTATCCAGAAATTCTCCTCTCAGGGGGAGTTTATTACCATGTGGGGGTATTTCGGCCAGGCTGAAACCCCCTTTGCGCTCTGGGGACCGAGAGACGTAGTTGTCGATGCGGATGGCAGGGTGTTGATCACGGATACGGGCAATAAGCGGGTTGTTATTTTCGATGCTGACGGTAACTATCTTGATCAATTTGGTAGCGCAGGGTTCGCCCCTGGTCAATTCGATGAGCCAGTAGGCATGGCTTTTGATAACCAGGGTCGCCTGTTTATAGCGGATACCTGGAACCAACGCATCCAGGTTTTTGAACCAGATGATAGCGGCAATTTCCGTCCACTCACCTCCTGGGAAGTCTATGCCTGGTTTGGGAGTTCTTTAGACAACAAACCTTATCTGGCAGTCGATCAGTTAGGAGGAGTATATACCACCGATCCAGAGGGATACCGGGTGCTGGTATTCACCTCAGAAGGTGAGATAATCAATTTCTGGGGAGATTACGGCCTGGGTTCTGATGGTTTTGGCCTGGCAGGTGCAGTAACCAGCGACCCACTTGGAGGTGTTTGGGTCAGCGATACTGGCAACAACCGGATCATGCACTTCACATTGCCTGATTCATGAAAACAATACGAGCATAACTGCCCCACTATCCTCGGCATGGTATAATCACGCCGTGACTATGACGGGGCGGGTAAAAAATTCCTAATACAATGGGGAGAGATCCTGCATGAAGCTACATGAATACCAATCAAAACTAATTTTTTCTAAATGTCAAATCCCTGTCCCCAAGGGAAGGGTAGCGACCACTTCCAGTGAAGCGAAACAGATTGCTGAAGAACTAGGTGGTCGCGTTGTTATTAAATCCCAGGTTCTGGTTGGCGGACGTGGTAAAGCCGGAGGTATCCGCCTCGCCAAAAGTGCTGAGGAATCTGAAGATCTGGCTGCTCACATTCTTTCTATGGAAATTAAAGGTTTGCCAGTTCGCAAGATTCTGGTTGAAGAAGCCGTAAATATCGAGTCTGAAATCTACCTGAGCATCACCAATGATCGCTCAACCCGCAAACCAGTAATCATTGGTTCTGCTTCCGGAGGGATCGACATCGAAGAAGTGGCTCAACAAACTCCCGAAAAAATCATTAAGGTCCATATCCATCCTCTTCTAGGGTTGAGAGATTACCAGGGCAGGGATATCGCTACCGGCATTGATCTTTCTCGACAACATTGGCGCGAGTTCGGGCAAATTGCTCAAGGGCTCTGGCAGATCTATAAGGACAACGACGCCACGCTGGTGGAAATCAACCCGCTGGTGATCACCTCAGAAGGTCGGTTGTTGGCTGTTGATGGAAAAATGATGGTTGACGACAACGCTTTATTCCGTCATTCTCACCTGGCTGAGATGCGTGACTTGGACATTGAAGAAGAGTCTGAGATTGAAGCCCGGAAATATGGCTTGTCTTACATCAAATTGGATGGGGAAATAGGTTGTATGGTTAATGGAGCAGGATTAGCCATGGCAACCATGGATATCATCAAACTCTTCGGAGGTGAACCAGCCAATTTCCTGGACATTGGCGGAGGTGCTGGATCAGAGAAAGTGGCCGCCGCTCTGCGCATTATCCTGTCTGATCCAAATGTGAAATCGGTTATGTTCAACATTTTTGGCGGCATTACCCGTGGAGATCAAGTGGCTCGTGGGATATTAACTGCACTGGATGAAGTTCAACCTCAGGTCCCAATGGTAATTCGCCTGGTAGGTACAAAAGCTGAAGAAGGTCTTAAAATACTGGAAAAATCTAACATGATAACCGCCACAACACTGGCAGATGCAGCCAAAAAAGCAATTGCTGCAGCAAAGGAGGGTCAATAACAATGAGCATCCTTGTAGATAAAAACACCCGATTGCTGGGGCAAGGTATTACTGGTCATGAGGGATTGTTTCACACACAAGAAATGGTCAACTATGGAACGCGGGTTGTAGCAGGAGTTACCCCAGGTAAAGGCGGAGAATGGTTACTGGATGGAAAAATACCAGTATTTGACTCTGTGCGCGTGGCTGTTGAAGCCACTGGCGCTAACACCAGTGTCATCTTTGTACCTGCCCGTTTTGCCCCTGACGCCCTTTTTGAATCTGCAGATGCGGGCATTTCCCTGATTGTTTGCATCACGGAAGGCATTCCTGTCCAGGACATGATGCGAGTGCGCAACTATCTTGATCAGAAGGGAGTCCGGATGGTGGGCCCTAATTGCCCTGGTCTACTTACTCCAGGTGAGGCAAAAGTCGGCATCATCCCAGGGAACATCGCTATCCCAGGAAATGTAGGCGTTGTCTCCCGATCCGGTACATTAACCTATGAGGTACTTTACGCCCTGAAGGAAGTTGGGTTTGGAGCAAGCACCTGTGTGGGTATTGGTGGTGACCCAATCAATGGAACAGACTTTATTGATGCATTAAGCATGTTTGAGGCAGATCCAAATACTGAGAAAGTTGTCTTAATTGGTGAAATCGGTGGTACGGACGAGGAGAATGCAGCGGAGTTTATTGCTGTTCACATGACAAAACCTGTAGTTGCCTTCATTGCTGGTCAGACAGCCCCCCCAGGGAAACGAATGGGGCATGCTGGCGCGATCATTGAGGCTGGCTCAGGGCTTGCGGAGGATAAAATCAAAGCGCTCAAAGCTGTCGGTGTTCGGGTTGCCAGGCACCCTGAAGAAATCCCTTCGCTTCTGGAATAGATTCCTGAATTCAACCGGGTATTATCCCCTACCCTGGCTTTAAGTAGAAAAATCTGCAATGTGACCATTGCAGGTTTTTTCATTTATTGAACAGATCAATAGACAATTAACACACAATAAGCTACTTGTGCGTTTCTAGATATTTAACAGCCTCTCCAACAGTGCTTATTTTTTGTGCATCTTCATCTGAAATCTCTCCCCCAAATTTATCTTCAAAAGCCATAATCAGCTCGACTAAATCTAAAGAGTCAGCTTCGAGATCCTCCCGAAATCTTGCCTCTGAGGTAACTTTCTCTTCGTCTACACCTAGCAAATCAACGATAATTTCCTTTATCTCGTTAAAAATATCTGCATCAGCCATGGAACATCCTCCTTACTAAGTATTGTCGTTGATGGGGTTTATTGTATCCTTGCCCCGAGATCTGTCAAGTGCATTAAGGTACAATTGACAGGTCAGATTCGCACTGGTAAGATAGCTTCAAATCACAGGAACACCGCTCCATGCCAAAAGTTACGCCAATCAGTATTAGAAAAGCAGATCATATTAACATAAATCTGGATGAAGACGTCCGCTCGGCCGTCCATACCGGTCTCGAACGCTATCGATTCATCCACCAGGCATTACCAGAGCTAAATCTTGATGACGTCAGTCTGTACCAGGATCTGTTTGGACGTAGGTTAGAGGCACCCTTGTTAATTTCTTCAATGACCGGCGGTATCGCTGAAGCTACCGCAATTAATCGCAATCTGGCTACAGCAGCCCAAGAAACGCATATTGCGATGGGTTTGGGGTCTCAACGTGCAGCTATCGAGCAACCAGAATTGGCTTCAACTTTTCAGGTTCGCCAGTATGCACCTGACATCTTACTCTTTGCCAATCTTGGGGCAATTCAACTAAATTATGGCTATAATGTTGATCATTGCTTGCGAGCAGTGGAAATGATCCAGGCAGATGCCTTGATCCTACACCTAAATCCACTGCAAGAAGCCTTACAATCTGAAGGTGATACACGCTTTGCTGGTTTATTGAGCAAGATAAAAGAAGTCTGCCAGACTTTGCCGGTTCCTGTAATAGTCAAGGAAGTTGGTTGGGGCATATCTGAGAAAACCACCAGCCTTCTAATCGAAGCAGGAGTAGCTGCCATAGATGTAGCTGGTGCTGGGGGTACTTCCTGGTCTCAAGTAGAGATGCATCGCGCCAAAGATGAATATCAGGCTCAGCTGGCAGCAGCATTCGTCGACTGGGGAATACCCACTGCAGACTCAATCCTTAATGTCCGCCATACAGCACCCAATATCCCGATTATTGCCTCTGGGGGTCTTCGTAGTGGTACCGACATAGCTAAATGTATCGCTTTAGGAGCTGTACTAGGCGGTATGGCCAGGCCTTTTCTCAAAGCAGCCACTCAATCAGTAGAAGATACAGTTCAAACCATCCTGGAAATTCGCCGGGAAATCCAGGTTTGCATGTTTGCCGCTGGGGCAGCTGGCCTGGAAGATTTACGTAATACTCCTCTACAAGAAATCTCCAGGTAGAGGGTGCAATAAAAAACTCGCCCTGTAAAGCCAGTTATTCTGCGCTTATCTCTGACAAGAAATGAGAACTTACTTCACTTGATGACACCTAAAGAACTCACTGAAATTTTACTTTCTTCCATCGAGGAAGAACTCCAGCAAGCCGTATCCCTCGCCAGGTATAACGGAACAGACCCGCTGCATCATATGCTCAGTTATCACATGGGTTGGACAGGAGAAGAGGCAGGAGCTGAAGCTCGGGGGAAACGTCTTCGCCCTTTATTGCTACTCCTGACTTGCTCCGCTGC
>Ga0114946_10002412_pt1 | contig 12829 bp, 9 predicted proteins | sample WalLakDeSediment_FD_88676 | JGI IMG/M metagenome (GOLD analysis project Ga0114946, IMG submission 88676) | Lake sediment microbial communities from Walker lake, Nevada to study Microbial Dark Matter (Phase II) - Walker Lake 11/02/13 Deep Sediment | ecosystem: Environmental > Aquatic > Freshwater...
TCTAGCAAAAGCCGGACTTCTGCTACCATTTGGTCGTAATCCTCTGCGCGAAAGGCAACCTCCGGATGGATGAGGATAATCTGGCCCATATCAATCAGTGCAGCAAAAATATCCTCACCGACCTCAGCCTGGCTTTCTTTGACAGTTGGCGGGGCATGAGGTGAGGCTGTAAAGCGTGATATTAAGTTGTCCACTTGACGCTGTTGCTGGGAATTGAAACGAATAGAGTGCCCGGGTCGCATGACGAGCGGACCTTGCTCGGTCAACTCACCTTTGTTTTCTAGTTTTTTGAGCGCTGCGCTAAAAAGCCGGGCGGGTAGTTTTAAGCGACTTTTCAACTCTTCCCGGGGTATGCCCTTGCGGAGAGGAAGAACCCGGTGGTAGGACTCAATCTCCTGTACCATCCTCAGGGCCAGTTGCTCCCAATAACCTTTACTGCTCACCAGGCTATTTTTATTCAATGTGGTTGCAGCCTGCCCGGACCGGTCGGGAGGTGTCCTTCCCTCCAGATCTACCAGTTGTCCGTCCGAATAAAGTTCCAGAGCTGCCTTTTGCGCGGTTGCTTCTTCCAGGTTAGATTGTAGGATGACTTCCTGGAGGGGAGCTGCTCCAAGGCTCAACAAGGTTTGCAAGAGCACCTCTTCGGGTGTACCTTTGGCCAGGGTTTCCAAACGGAGCAGCAAATCTTCCGAGAAACGTCTGTGGCGGCGCTTTGGGTGGGGGTCAACTACATAACCGCCCCCCAATGTCTCTCCAGGGGAGGGTCTGCGCAGGATATACCGGTCCCCTCTAATGGCTACGACCGGCCGGTTGAGTTCTACCTGGAGCCAACCTTCTTCCCCAGGCAGGAGCGCTTCTGTCCCCAATAAGCGGATGCGTGCCAAGACCTCAGCCGCCCCGATAAACATCTTTGCTTCTGTGTTATGCAGTAGGGGGGCGCTGGCATCTGGCAACATCCGGAAGCGAATATCCAGCCGGCGGGTTGTGGTGTATTGGCCTGGGTGGGTCAACATATCCCCGCGGTGAATTTGGTCAACGTTGATGCCGGAGACATTGACCGCTGTGCGGCTCCCGGCAACAGCCAGCTCTTCCTTCCGTTTATGTGTCTGGAGACCTCGCACGCGGCCTTTTAGATCGGTGGGCAGTATCTGGATCTCATCTCCGACCGCCAGATGCCCATCGGTAAGTGTTCCGGTGACAACAGTGCCAAAGCCGGCAATGGTGAACACGCGATCAATGGGTAGGCGGGGACGCCCCAAGTTGGGTCGCGGGGGACGCTCGCTCAGATTGCCCTCCAATGCATTCAGCAGTTCAGGTATGCCTTCCCCTGTTCGAGCAGAAACCCTTAAGATGGGTGCGTCTCCCAGAACTGTGCCATGGAGAACTTTGCGCAAGTCATCCTCGACCAGGTCCAACCACTCTGAGCGCCCGTTTTCGCTGTCGTCGATCATGTCGATTTTGGTAAGGACCACAACACCACCCTGGATTTGCAAGATATCCAGGATCGAGAGATGCTCCCTTGTTTGAGGCATCACGCCTTCATCGGCAGCTACAACAAACAGAGCCGCGTCGATGCCTCCCACGCCTGCCAACATGTTTTCAATGAAGTCTCGGTGTCCGGGTACATCAACAATGCCTACATCTTCACCATTCGGAAGGGTGAGCCAGGCAAAGCCCAAATCAATGGTCATCTCTCGCTCACGTTCTTCCTTAAGGCGGTCCGGATGCGTTCCAGTTAACGCCTGGACAAGAGTGGATTTTCCGTGATCTACGTGACCGGCAGTTCCGATAACTCTCATGGTTATTTAGGGGTGACTTTCTTGCTATTAACGAACTCTGCCTATTGTTCGCTCGTATGCTGCAACCCACTCGTGGGACAGGGCTAGAAGTCCTTGCAGCCGTTTTTCACTCTGCTCTATGATTTGTTGGAGCAAATCCTGTTCTTCCTGTAACCCATCTTCAAGCTGAGTAATACGCTCGATAAGTCTCTCCGACTGGCGGAGCACTTCGTTGCGTTGTTCTTCCTGGGTGAGAGTGTAATTGGTCCAACGCTTTTGGTCGTCTGCCTTGAAAGTGACCCATTCCTGCCGGAAACGATCCTCAGACAGACGTTGGATTTCCGTCATCTCACTGATTCGGCGCTCTACCCGTTGGGTTAATTCTTCCAGTCCTTGCTGCGAACGTTTGGCTTCACGGTGGGTCGTTTCAAGTTGGGCTAATTGTGCTTCCACGTCACTGGCTTGCTTTTCGATAGTGGCAAAACGCGCCTCCCAATCCTTCCAGGTTCGATCACGTTCCACCTGAATCAGGTTCTGCTTGTCAAGAAAGGCGACCTGTGCGTCCCTGCGTTCAGTTTCTACAGAGAGCAGTTCGCTCAGGCGAGTTTCAACTTTGCGCAGGCTGGTATTTAGCAGTTCAATCTGCCCACGCTGGTCATCGCCTCGTTTTCGGTTGGCTGCCACTTCGCCTTGGAGATCTGTGAGCCGTTTATTGTCCTGGCGCCGTCCATCTTCAAGCAGGCGGTATGTACGGGTGTATTCATCTTCACTCCGCCGGATGGCTTCGATCTTCGAGCGTAGTTCATCTATGGCTCGTCCGAGGCGTGAATCTTCTTCGACCCGCCCTTGGATACCCTTTTCAAGTTTTGGTAGGGTATCTAGCTCTTTTTGCAGCTCAAAAATGTTTACATCCAGGTTTTTAAGCTCAACCCTGCGCATCTTCTCGGTTTCTTCTGCCCGTTTATTGAACTCTTTCCCAAGTTCTTCACCTTGCTTTTTAGATTCCAGGCGTAATTGGGTCAGGCTTGAGTCGTACTGGTCCATCCGGGTTATGATGGTAGTCAGACGAGTAATCTCTCCGTTGAGTTCTTTCACCTGTTGGTTTGCACCGCTGATGGTTCCCTCTAAAGCCAAAATCCTATTCTCTAATTTTGTGATGATCTCTTTATCTTTCCGGCGCTCATCATCCATCCATTGGACGCGTTTTAGAATTTGATCCAATTCCATGGAGTATCTCCTTGTCCAGATAGCTATTGCAAGGGGTGTACTAAAAGGTTGTTGGAACGATCAACATTTTAGTTTTCCCAATGTAAGCCATTATACCAGGGGGTAAAGACCTGCCAAGAAAAGGGCTGCAACTCCCAATCCTAGCAGCAAGATAAGAGCTCTATTTTCGTTAATTCTCCAAGGATCATTTTTCTCGCCCATTACTAAGACAGCCAGTGAGCGCAAGCCGCCTGCCAGAAGGCCAAAGCTCCCAGCAAGCACCCAAAAAATGGACAGAGGTGAAATCTGGCCAAGTTCTCCGAATAATGCCAGTCGAGGGGGAAACCCAGCTAATAGTGGGTACCCAGCCATGGAGAAATGGGCTAGTATCACCGCAACTGCTGCCAGAGGAAGCATTCTGCCAATGCCTTGAACTTCTCGAAAGCTCATCCCTTTAGATCTATCCTGGATTGTAGACAGCGCTAGCGCCCAAACGCCAAGAGCGAGTCCCCTGGACAAGAACAGGGCGAAGAAAATGGATATTGAAGGTGAAAAGCCGGTCGCTCCGATGTTAATCCCGCGGTGGATCCCAATTGAAATCAGGGATAGCCCGATATCCACGGTTACCGCATAGCCAAGCATCCGCCCAAGGTGAGTCTGGAAAGCAGCCATGCCACCACCAGTAACCACCATAATTACGCCTGTCAGGCGCAGCACAGTGAAGATAATGGGAGAATTGCGCATCCAGGCGTAGCTTTCAAAAAAACCCAGCCCAAATATCGAAACAATCCCCGGAAGCAAGAAGAGGATAAAGGCAGCTGCGTATGGATGTGCTTCTTCTGCCAACATCGAGACCCATGTGTGGAAAGGAAAGACTGCCAGTAAGAAGCTAAAACCAAAACCCAAGGGGATGATTGTTCGCAGAAAAGAAGTGTTATCTCCAGGGACCGCCTCGGCTCCGGTGATCAACCAACCTGTGAGCAAAATGAAGGGGGTGCCAACTGTTTGAAAAGTCAGGAAACGCAGAATGCCTCGACCAACCTGTTGTCCTGGCGAAGAGAGTAAGGGAACACTCATAAAGGCGGCTATTTGGATGAAAAGAGCTGCGTACAAAAAGGGTTTGACTGCCAGGGCAGCAGTCAACAGGGTGACAATGCCTAAACCCAACGGCACAAAGAGAGATCCGGCACGTGCTTTGAAAGCACCTCCGAACCAAAAAGCTGTCATCAGGTAGATTAATCCAAGGATCGAACGTGTGTTGTCTGCTAAAACCAGCTGGCGTCCCAAGACAGACATAGAGGATGTGAATTGGAATGACCAGGGACCGAAAGAAATAAGATCGGACAAGGGCATTTTCCAGGCCAGGACAGCCAGCGCAAATGCAACCATTGCACCAATGAAAGCAGTTGCTTTCTCCAACTTCCTGAACACAAAAAGCAGGATGGCAAGAAAGCCCGGAAAGAAGATCCACAGCAGGGGAGCGCTCAAGAAGCTTCCTCCATGTTGGGGGCAAGCAGTAAATATGCGCTTACCAGGGCTAGTCCAAGGTTGATAATGGCCAAAAGACCTGCAACCAGGGCAGACACTTCCACAGCTGCAATAAGGATCCCAAATCCAGATAGGAAGGTCAGCAGTCCGATGCCTACCCGAAAGGGTTGTGCAGTAAGACCGAGGTGTAAAAGACCCATTCCAATCAGGGTTGATGCTCCTACCGCCTGGATGATCCCGATGTTTTCGACCCACTCCACCAGCTTGGGTGAGATAGAAAGCACCGTGATGGCAACCAAACCGGATGCCAGCAGGCGGAAAAGCCGTCCGGAGGGTGAGAATTTTTCTGTGCTTTGCCAAACCGAAGGGATAGAGGTTGTTGCTTCACTGATCGCAAATCCCAGTACAGCACTTGCCATCCATCCAGCGACGATTACGGCAGCTGCCATTTCTACAGGCCATCGCAAGGAAACCAGAAAAAAAACACCGACATATTGAAGCGCCAGCATCAAGATAATCCAGCGCCAATTTACGCTGATTAGCAGCACCAAAGAGGTCAAAGCTACCAAAATGACAGCTGGGTATGAAAAAAAATTAAGGTCCATCTCTTACCCACCCAGTCCGCTTTGAGCCAGCAAGGATACCAGAATAACCAGCAAGACCATCGCCCAAAGCACACCACCTGATCCTTCCATAATGTTGGTCGCAATGGCAATGACCTTGCCGACCGAACGGTATAGCGCCCATGCCAGGTTGGCCATCCACTTTAAAGAATATAATCTGTTCCAGACTGGCATAATCACAGATGGCAGGTGCAGATCACGCTGTCCAATAAAAATCAGCAGTGCAGTGATGATCAGGACGCTGAGACCGGCCCACCATTCTGCATAATTTCCGGTGTTATCATGGGGCAAGGGGGTTTGCCAAGCGATCAGGTAATGAGATAAAGGTAACAAACCCAAACCAAGTGGGTACACAGTCCGGATCCAGCGCTCCGATCCGCTCAGATCAGAGGATGCAGCCAGCGCGTGGCGCAGGTACCCGGTCATCAGGATGGCCTGGCTGATCAAGAATATGGGCAGGAATAGATCAAGAGGAGCGGCATATAGGTGGGCGCCGTCCCATGCGGGTGTAAAAGGCAGCCCTGTGATCCCCAATATGCCCAGGATAAATATAATCAGCAAGCTACGATATTTGGCAGAGGACAAGAAGAGTAAGCCGCCGGATAGCAGGCAGGTCAAACCCCAGGCCTGGCTGGCCAGGGGATGTCCTTTGATGGCTGAAGCAACTGCCAGGGCTGCCATCCCAAGGATCCAGAAAGGTCGTCCTCGCAATTCATCGGTAGCCGTTATCCACCCTATCGCGCCATAAATGGCTGCCAGGGCGGCCAAGGCAAATAGATAAGGTTGAATTGGTTGAGCTACACCCACCGTTGCGGTCCTGGTTAACAACATCAAGCTGGAGGCAGCTGGGGCAAGTCGTAACATACTGCCCAACCCACGCCGGAGGGGGATTTCTTGCGCAAAAGGCAGGTGTAAAGGTAGTACACCCAAACGTAATCCGGCAGCTAGAAGCAAATAGACGCTGGCTTCTGTAGGAATATCGGTGAAGGAAAATGGGTCTCCAGGCGCCACCACCACACCAGCCCACAGAAGGAGGACAATACCAGCCGTCCGAGCGGAAAATGAAACCACGGCCCTTTCTCTGGCGGAACTGTCATTCACCTGGATGAAAAAGATGATCAGTTCAACTAGGTCAATGGCAGCCCATGCCAGCAATAAAGTCAGCAGGTTCCCGGAAAAGATGGCCAGTATACCCATGCTGGCTACGGTAAGTGTGCTCACCCAGGTTTTCCAGCTATGCTGCGTTATGCGCGCCACTGCGGTCAGGATCACGGAAAGCGCAAGAGTCGCCACGGCGAATGCGTAGGGCCAGGTTGATTCGTCTGCCAATAAAGTGGGTGAAGCAGGGAAGAGGCTTTCGGGGCTCCATTCTAACAAACGGATGGTCTGTGGAAGCTGGAACCCTAAAACAAGCATAGTAATCCATGTCAGAGATGAGCCTGCAACTGCCAACAGATAATAATATGTAAAGCCTGGGCGGACAATGCGGATGACCAGCATGACCCCAGGTGTGAGCAGCAACAGGATGATCGGTAACAGGGCAAGCATGAGTTCGGGCTTGTTCAGCAGGTGTAGAGACTTGATTCAGCTAAGGATCATGGATGCCGGTGAAGGAATTGCCCTTTACCGGCCTGGCCCAACCATCGCTGGCCATCCACAATCAGAGATCCCCGCAGATAGACTTTTTCAGGAAAACCGACCAGCTCCCAGTTTTCAAACAGATTATAGTCCGTGCGGTGATGGGAATGAGCTATGCCATAGGTTACGCGCCGTTCCGGATCCCAAATCACCAGGTCTGCATCTGCCCCAGGTACCAGGGCTCCTTTACGAGGATAAAGACCAAATATCTTGGCTGGATTGGTGCTGTTGATGGCTACAAATTGGTTTGGGGTAAGCTTGCCTGAGCGGACCCCGTATGTCCACAAGATGGGCAGGCGATCTCCAACACCGGGCAATCCATTTGGAATTTTTGTGAAATCCCCCTGACCTAGCTCTTTGCCTGGAATGGACACAGGAGCTCCTTCATATGTAATTGGTTTGGACCCATCATAAAAGAATGGGCAGTGATCGGTACCCACAACTTGAATAACGCCATCCTGAAGACCTTCCCACAAGCGGGTGTTATCCTTGGGTGTACGCATCGGTGGTGAGCAGATCCATTTACTACCATCCGGACGGCGCAAGTGGTCAATATTGAAGAATAGGTACTGTGGACAGGTCTCACCCATTACCTGCACACCTTGCTGCTGGGCATACTGGAGCTGATCGACCTCGCCAGCAGTATTCATATGCACGATATACAAGGGTGCATCTGCTTGGGCTGCCAGAGCCGCTCCTCTCAACAAGGCTTCCGTGGCTCCCCAGGCTGGCCGGGTGAGGGCGTGCCATTCGGGTGTGGTATTCCCGGCTGCCAGGGCCTCAGCGATAAGCTGGTCAATTACATCCCCACTTTCTGCATGCAGCAAGGTCAGCAGACCATGCTGTTTGGCGATTCGCAATACCCGGAAGATTTCGCCATCTTGCAGCCGCAACCGGTTGTTGTAAGCCGAAAAAACTTTTACGGTAGTTATGCCTAGTTTCAATAACTTGGGGATTTCTTCCGCAGTCGCCTCATCTAAGCGGGTTATGTTCATATGAAATCCGAAGTCAATGGCGGCCTTCGGATCTGCCTTTGCCCGCCAGGCATGCACCGATTCTGCCAGGGTGGAATAATCCTGCGGAACAAAATCAAGTACGGTGGTGGTGCCCCCAAAGGCCGCAGCTTTGTGACCGGTGTAGTGATCGTCGGAGGATACAGTCCCAAACATAGGTAGGTCGAAATGAGTGTGCGGGTCCACCCCTCCGGGGAGGATCAGCTTTCCTGATGCATCAACTACTTCAGCTGCGGGGGCTTTCAAATCTGTGCCTATGGACGCGATCACCTCGCCTTCAACCAGCACATCTGCCTGGAATGTATCTGCTGCGGTAATCAAAGTTCCGGATTTGATGAGTATGGACATAATTCTGTGTCTTTAGGGTTTGTAATAAATCCCATAGCTAAGCGGATTTTAAGGGGTTTTGTTTCGATTCATCGCCTGGAGATCACTGATCCCAAGCAGCATCTCCACAAGGGTTGGATCGAGATCGACTCCCGGCAGGTTACTCGTCTGGTAATCTTGAGATTGGTGAGCCCTTTCTCGGAGGGCCTGCCATAATGTCTTGCGCTCATCTGTTTGCACTACCAGGTCGTTTAGGGTCTCAGCGCGGAGCAGGTACTCTCCAGTGGTGTAAAGGAAAGTCATCCGGCGCCACTTCCCAGCCAGGATAGGCTTCGGTAATCGCTCTAAAGGTCCTAATTGGATTTTGAAATATTCCTCCCGGGCGCGGGGATGATTTGGCTCATCACGCAGCAGCTCTGCCCGCGTTGTTAGCTCGTGGCCGCGCACGGGAGCAATATAATGGACGCCCTCATTCCCTTCCCCAAAAGCGCTGGTCTGGTAAAAAGCCAGATGGTCCACCGCGACAACTTTTGGGGCAGTCCGCAATGGGATGCGGTACCACCCCAACAGACGCGCGATCTCCAGGTCACGCGGCTTGTTGATGATTGCGACCAGGATCAGGGAATTGGGGGTGAGGTTCATTCTGTCGCCTTATCAGATCAGTCCAACTTCAGCATTGAACTCCTCGATCAAAGCATCAATGTCTGAGACTTGTTTTTGGACTCCGGTCCAGTAATCTGGTTTGTACCATTGGTCCATGATCTCATCGTAAGTCTTGCCTTGCTGCTCTACCCAGGTAAAGTATTTCAGGTTGTGCACCCGACGGCGATCTGGATAGCGGAGTTCGAGCATGTTGTCGGTTGCGACACCCTGCAGGTAGCGAGCAAAGTGAGCGGCAGCATCTTGCGGATTATACTCGCCAAACTCTTCGTGCATTTCCTTCAGCCGGCTTTCGTACAATTCCATTGAATCAGTCAAAACAGTCAGAACGATATCATTATGACCTAACTCGAAGTATTTGGCAAATTTGATGGCTGAGAGCAAATTTGATATTCCTGAGAAACCTAGCAGATCGAGCTGACCGACCAAGTCTTCTGGGACTCCCTGTCTTACCAAATAATCTTTCCCGGCTTTCTCATTGAACAAACGTGAAAGGTTGACTACTGCCTCATCATCGATTGCTACGATTACATCTGTGTTCTTAGAATTGTGGATCCAGGGTACATGCTTATCGCCAATGCCTTCGATGCGATGGGCGCCAAAGCCGTTTTCAAGCAGCGTTGGGCATTGCAGAGCTTCGCTGGCTACGATCATACTGGATGGATAGAGTTGCTTCATGTAATCGCCGCTGGCAATAGTTCCGGCAGAGCCGGTGGCTGAAACCATTCCCCGGTAGGAATCAGCTGGTCCCATTATCGCCTGGAGCACTTCTTCCATGGCTTGACCGGTGACATCGTAATGCCACAGGTAATTGCCAAACTCGTCAAACTGGTTGAAGATCATCAAATCCTCTCCAGAATTGCGCAGCTCCCAACATTTATCAAAAATCTCTTTGACATTAGATTCGCTGCCGGGGGTAGCGATGACCTCACCAGCAATCTTAGACAGCCATTCAAATCTCTCTCGGCTCATGCCTTCAGGGAGGATGGCAATCGACTCGGTTGCCAGCAAAGCAGAATCGTAGGCGCCACCGCGGCAATAATTTCCGGTTGAAGGCCAGACGGCTTTTTGCGTAGTTGGATCGAATTGACCTGTGACAAGGCGAGGTACCAGGCAACTGAAGGCTGCGCCGACTTTATGCGCTCCGGTAGGGAACCATTTCCCTACCAGGACGACAATACGAGCATCTGTTCCCGTTAAGCTGGAGGGGAGTTCAAGGTAATTCACATTGCCAAAGCCTCCCCCATGAGGTGCTGGCTCATTTTTCCAGGTAATGCGGAAGAGGTTAAGCGGATTCACTTCCCATAACCCGACCTGCTTAAGGGATTCTTTTACCTTAGCTGGGATCAGGTTTGGGTCTTTCATTTGTGCATAAGTTGGAATGATGATATTCCGTTCACGAACTCTTTGGATCGCGCGCGCACGTCTTTCTTCATGTACCGTCAGGTCAATCATTTTCTTTAACAATCCTTTCAATTAGTTTGGTTATTTTCAAGCATTTCTACTGGCGACACCGGTTCTTCACGAACGATGTACAGTGGTCTTCCTTTGGCTTCGTCATATAAGCGTCCAATGTACTCGCCCAAAATCCCCAGGGATATTAATTGAACGCCGCCCAGAAACAAGACGGCTATTAAAGTGGTTGCCTGCCCTACAAGCGGTGTTTGCGTGCCCCATAAACGCAGGCCAACCACGATCGGGATAGCCAGGATGCTGATTCCGGCAGAAATAAAGCCCATATATGTCGCTACTTGCAGGGGGAAGTAGGAGAAGCCAGTGATGGCATTGAGTGCCAAGCGGAACATTTTTCGGAATGGATATTTGGTCTCACCTGCCTGGCGGGCTGCACGCCGGTAAGGAACACCTACCTGTCGAAAGCCAACCCAGGCGGACATTCCGCGTGGAAACCGGTGGCGTTCGCGCATTTGATTCAGGACGTTCACTACCTTACGATCAAGCAGCCGGAAATCACCTGCATCGAGTGGAATATCCACGTCGGTGATGCGGTAAATCAGCCGGTAAAAAATGGAGGCTGTGAACAGTTTGAACCAGCTCTCTCCTTCCCGCTCGGTGCGAACGGCAAACACCACTTCATATCCTTCGCGCCACTTTTCGATTAAATCCAGAATGACTTCGGGAGGGTCCTGCAGGTCTGCATCGATGATGGTGACAGCCTGACCGCGGCTGTAATCCCAGCCTGCCGTGACTGCGATTTGGTGCCCGAAATTGCGGGCGAAAATCACTGGACGAACCCGGTGATCCTGCTCTGCCAGCTTTCGAATCAGATCGGTGGAACCATCCGTTGAGCCATCGTCAACCAGGATTAGCTCCCATGGCTCTCCAGTCGAGTCCATCACTTGGCGGACCCGATCGTAGAGAATGGGTAAATTTTCTAATTCATTGTAAACCGGAGCAATAATTGTGAATGTAGGTGTGGACATTCGTTTCCATATCTTATTGGATTATTCGCTTGACTGCCTCAAGCGTTGGTTCGATGATTGGAGCTTCTGAAACAGCTTTCATCGCAGCTCCGACATCTTTCAAGCCGCTGCCGGTATTCAAGACAAGCACAGGGTCTCCGGGGCTGATCCTTCCTTGTTGAATCGCCTTTGCCAATCCGGCGTACGCGGTGGCTCCGGCTGGTTCAGCAAAGATCCCAACTTTTCCAAGCTGGCTGATCGCTTGCAGGATTTCTTCATCATTTACTTTAATATAACTACCGCCGGTATCCCGCACTGCTCGCACCGCTCGTACGCCATCTCGGGGTAGATCGACCGATATGCTATCTGCCAGGGTGTGAGCTGTTACCGGCGTAATCACTTCTGTGTTTTCAAAGAAAGCATTTGCAATTGCTGCTGAGCCATCTGCCTGGACTCCATAAATACGGGGCATGCATGGGAGCCAACCCATAGCATCTAAATCTTTGAAGCCTTTATGAAGACCGGAAATGATGTTTCCATCACCAACAGATACAAAGATCGATAATACTTTTGTATCGGGTTTGAAGCTAATTGCATTTCGATACATGACTTCCCAAATTTCAAAGGCAGCGGTTTTTTTCCCTTCTACTGTGAAAGGGTTGTAACCGGTATTGCGGCAGTACCAGCCGAATTCCTGGGAAGCCTGAATGGATAGATCAAAAGCCTGATCGTAGTTACCGTCAACCAGTAATACGCGTGCACCGTAGATCAGGAGCTGGGCAATCTTGGCAGGTGGTGCGCTGCGCGGAGCAAAGATGACGGCTTTTTGCCCTACTGCGGCTGCCATTCCTGCCAGGGCTGCTCCTGCATTTCCGGTGGAGGCGGTCACTACTACCTCTGCGCCTATTTGACGGGCACGCGCGACAACCACTGCGCTGGCTCGGTCTTTAAAGGACGCGGTGGGATTGCGGCTTTCATCTTTGATCCAAAAATAGCGCAGTCCCAGCCTCACTTCCGCATCTGTGGGTGAAAAGATGGGCGTCCAGCCGGCTGCTCGCAGAGGCGTGCCGTCTCCACCGGGTTCTTCAACTGGGAGCAAGGGGAGGTAGCGCCAGAGTGAGGCTTCAGTGCTTGAAACAACGTCCTCTGGCCAGTAATTCCTGCGCAAAGTGGCAAAATCCAGGATAACGTCCAGATTCCCGGAGTCAGATGGGCAAATATACTGGACTTCCTCTAAATCATACGTTTCACAACAAATTGAACATTGATAGCCAATTGTATTTTTCAAGATATCCTAGCCTGCCTTCCAAGCGATAACATCCTCATATGTGAATTTCCGCTTAATCTTGTTTAAATTGGACCCCAAGAGCAGCCGGAGGAGACGCCCGTAGAGAACGTAAAACCCGGGAGATAAACCTGCGGGTGGAGTCCGGTAAACCAGCCAAAACCCTGTCCAACCACTCGGTATTGCCAATGTTTACAAACAGTAATGCCAGGATCATCAATGGGAACGGTGCGACCTGCAGTACTTGGGATGGGATACCCGGCAGGCTGGGTTGCAGGACAACCCCCAACCATTGTAGCAAGACAAACAGGTAAACCCCAAATGCTGCCCTGATCGGATTCCAGCCGCCAAATATTGTGATTGCCAGAGCGATCCAGCCAATCCCATCCAA
>Ga0114946_10002413_pt1 | contig 12828 bp, 12 predicted proteins | sample WalLakDeSediment_FD_88676 | JGI IMG/M metagenome (GOLD analysis project Ga0114946, IMG submission 88676) | Lake sediment microbial communities from Walker lake, Nevada to study Microbial Dark Matter (Phase II) - Walker Lake 11/02/13 Deep Sediment | ecosystem: Environmental > Aquatic >...
CAGGTGGCGGGTATTGCTCGCTGGGCGAGCAAAAGGTGCCAGGTGGTGGAGTGCGGCGGCGTCCAGGTGGCGGGTATTGCTCGCTGGGCGAGCAAAAGGTGCCAGGTGGTGGAGTGCGGCGGCGTCCGGGTGGCGGGTATTGCTCGCTGGGCGAGCCGGATCCCCTCCCCATCACCGCTCCCACCCTGGTAATCCACGGGACCGCCGATCCCGCCGTGGGGTTCGAGCACGCGGAATCAACGGTCCGCCGGATCCCCCATGCGGTGCTCCTGCCCCTTGAGGGAGCCGGGCACCTGGCCCTGGTGACCCACGCGGATCTGATTCGGCCGAGGCTCCTCGAGCTTCGCGGCACGCACGCGAAATAGCAGGGACGCGGCCGCAAGTCCGTGGGAATCGGTGCCGAACCGGTCACCGCGTCCCCACGGCCTCCTCCGCCTCTCGGACACCTAATCCCGGAAGATGTAAAGATGCCGCCGCTCGCCACGGGACCCGCCGAACCGGCTTGGATCCTCACCGGGCCTCGCCGGCCCGACCCGTCAATCCTCACCAAGCCTCGCCGGCCCGACCCATCACCTCGCTCCGGGGCTCGGCGGAATCTCCCCCTCCCGCATGGCTGCGTGCCAGGCGAAGACCGCCAGGACGATGGCGGCCTGCTTGAGGTCCTCCTCCGCCACCCGCTCGTGGAAGTCCATGTTGGTGTGGTGGGTCCGGACGTCATAGTCCCGGTAATCCTGGATGGCGTTGAAGGCCGGGACGCCGGCCTGGATGAAGGGCACGTGGTCGGTGCTGCCGATCCCCTCCACGACGTTTCGTAGGGCGCCGATCTCTTTCAGGGGCTCCAGCCACGCGTCGAAGACGGCCTTGGCGGGCTCATTCCCCTCCATGTACCATCCCAGGATCTTGCCGTATCCTGGGTCGTTGTTGAGGTAAACGTAGAACTTTTCTCGGGCTTCCCGGCCCTCGTCGCCGGCCAGGTTCTCCTGGACCCAGGCCCGGGCTCCCAGGAGGCCCTGCTCCTCCCCGCCCCAGAGGGCCATGCGGATGGTCCGCCTGGGCTGGACCCCCAGGGCCTTGAGGATCCGCATGGCTTCCATGGTGGAGGCCACCCCGTCGGCGTTGTCGCTGCCCCCCGGAGAGGAGTGCCAGGAGTCCAGGTGGGCGCCGATCAACACCACTTCGTCACGGACCTCGGGATCCGTCCCCGGGATCTCGGCCAGGACGTTGTATCCGTTGGTGTCGTCCTCGTGGTAGCGGCTCTTCACCGCCACACGGAGCTTCACGTCCTCACCGGCCTCCAGCAGCCGGACGATCATGTTGTAATGCTCCGACGCCAGGATGACAGAGGGCACCGCGTCGTCGGGGGTGTTTCGGTTGCCGGTGACGAAGATGGTACCGTGCTGGCCCTTGTTGGGCTGGAGCTTCACGGCGGCACCCCCGTCCTGGAGGAGTGCGTTCAACTCACGGGCAGGCACCGGACCGGCGCTGCGGATGAACCGGGGCGCGCCGATGGCCACGGGCTCCTCCGAGGCTGCGGGCTGAAGGCGGTCTTGGGTGATGAACGTGGTCTGGGGTGGAGCGGCCAGGACGATGGCTCCGGCGATGGTGGGCTGCAGGCGCTCCAACTCGTCGGCCGTCCTGTCGCCCACGTACACCGGGGTTGCGACGATCTCGCCGGAGGTCGACGGTGTCCATGCCTCAGGAAACCCGGTGAGGGGGAAGTACCAGGGCTCCGTCATCTCCAGGGTGAGTCCTTCCAGGGTCCACCCCCGGCCGAAGTCCCATGTCTCCACGGTCACGTTATCCAGGTCCCATCCCCGTAGACGCTGGGCGGACCAGTCCACGGCCCGCTTGAATGCGGGGCTTCCCGTGAGGCGAGGCCCGATGACGTTGGTCAGGTGGGTGTACATGGCCACGGTTTCGGCACTTCCGAGACCTTCCTCGACGATCCTGGCGGTCACGGAACGGTCCACCGCCTCCTGGGCGTTGGCGAAGCAGGCGCCGCCGCCCGCCATCAAGGCTCCAAGGGCCATGAGGATTCCGGCGGCCAGGATCCCGAGGGGCGCCGGGCGGAGTCCGGCGGTCGTGTGCCCGGAGGAGATCTGGGTCGGGGGTGGGTAGGTGCCCATGGTCAGGTCCAGTGCAGGAGGAGCGGCTGAAGCATCGCCCTGAGGATAGGTTGCGAGGCTCCCTGGAGATAGAGGGATGCCGGGAGGGGAACTCAAGTGCGCCTCAAGGGATAAAATGCTTCGAGTTTGAAGTTTTTTTCCTTCCGTCTTTTTCCCGAGGGTGAAACATGACAGACAAGAAGATCATCGCGGTTGTCGGCGCCACAGGTGCCCAGGGGGGCGGCCTGGTACGGGCCATTCTGGAGGAGGGAGACGGCGTGTTTGCGGCACGGGCCATTACCCGGGATGCCTCGTCCGACAAGGCGAAGGCCCTGGAGGACTTGGGCGCCGAAGTGGTGGAGGCGGACGTGGACGACAAGGCCAGCTTGGTGCGGGCCTTCCGCGGTGCACACGGCGCCTTCTGTGTAACGTTCTTCTGAGAGCACTTCTCGGCAGACATGGAGATGGAGCACGCCCGAAACCTGGCTGAGGCCACCAAGGAGGCCGGTGTGTCCCACGTGATCTGGTCGACCCTGGAGGATACCCGCAAGTGGGTGCCCCTGGACGACGACCGCATGCCGACGCTCCAGGAGAGGTTCAAGGTCCCGCATTTCGACGGGAAGGGGGAGGCCGACGGTTTCTTCCAGGAAGTGGGCGTGCCCACCACGAACCTCCTGACCTCCTTTTACTGGGAGAATTTCGTCCATATGGGCGCCGGCCCCCAGAGGGGCGAGGACGGAACCCTGGCCCTGAACCTGCCCATGGGTGAGCGAAAGCTCCCCGGCATGGCCTCCGAGGACATCGGCCGGGCGGCTTTGGGCATCTTCAAGTGGGGACAGGCGTACATCGGCAAGACCGTTGGGATCGCCGGGGAGCACCTGAGTGGAGCTCAGATGGCCGAGGCCATGGGGAAGGCTCTGGGTGAGCCTGTCCACTACAACGCAGTCCCCTTCGATGCCTACCGAGGATTCGGCTTTCCCGGAGCCGATGACCTGGGGAACATGTTCCAGTTCAACCACGACTTCGCGGACTACTTCTGCGGAGCCCGTCCCCTGGACCAGTCCCGGGACCTGAATCCAAGGCTCCAGTCCTTCGAGTCGTGGCTTGAGGCCAACAAGGATCGGATTCCGATCGGTCCGTCCTGATCGTTCTGCCTGGGGACCCGGGCCCTCCCGGGTCCCCACCCCCGAAGCTCCCGGTCCGGCCTCTTCGGATGGAACGTTCCCCACCTGCGCCGCATGGACGCCCTTCCCGGCTTCCCCTCCCACAGAGGTACCCCCTTGGCGACGCCGTTGGCGGCTACGTCCTTGACGGCATCTCGCCCCAGGTCCTAGGCTCCGGGGGTGAGCAGGCACCAGTCCGTAGCCTCCAACCGGCGATCTTCGACCCATGACTCCATGCCCCGGGGGTCCCCAGGGGACTCCGCCCAGCATCTTCAACGACGTCATCGGTCCCGTCATGCGGGGTCCCTCGAGCTCTCACTGCGCCGCAGCCCTCCGCATCGGCAGGCTGGCTCGGGACCTTATGGGTGGTCGAATCTCCAGCGTCCTGGTGGAGTTCCATCCAGGCGGCTCTCTGGCCACCACCCACCAGAGCCAGGGCTCCGACATGGGGCTCTTCGGGGGGTTGATGGGCTGGGACGCCACGGATCCGCGGCTTGTGGGCTCGACCCGGGCCCTCGAGGAGGCGGGCATCCGGGTGGACATCAGGATCACCGACTTCCCCGCTTCCCATCCCAACACCTACCGGCTTACGCTCCGGGGTCCTGAGGATCCGCATTCGATGACGGCCCTTTCCACCGGCGGAGGGATGATCGAGGTGGTGGAGGTGGACGGGGCTCCCCTCTTCATGGCCGGGGATTGCCACGAGACGCTGCTGTTCCTTTGTGGGTCGAGGGTTTCGAGTTCGGCGGATCTGCTGCGATTTCTGGGGGAGAAACTACCAACCCATGAGGTCCTCCTCCATGAGGGTCCTGACCCGACGGGGGGGCAACCGGGCGATCAGTTTCCGGACGGGGAGGAAGCGTCCCTGCGAGGTGCCGGCGGAAGGCGCAAGGGCAAGACCGGCGAGCCGGCGGGGGGTGGGCACACCATCGTCCGGATCAGGGGCCAGGCCTTTCCTCCGCTGGAGGTTCTGGAGGAGGTGGCGAGGAGGTTCTCCATCCGGGAGATCCGAACCCTGGCCCCGGTTCTTCCCGTCCAGTCCCCTCGGACCATGGACCTGCCCTTCCTCACGGCCCGGGGGCTTTCGGCCCACAACGACTCCCTGGCCGCAGCCGGACAGAGGCGTCTGGACCTGTGGGAGCTGGCGGTGCTGTACGAGAGCGCCAGGGGGGGGATCTCCGGGGAGGAAGTGCTCGAGAGGATGAGGGCCATTGTAGAGGTCATGGAGAACTCCATCCGGGAGGGCCTCCGGGGCACCGAGTACGCCGACCGCATCCTGGGATCCCAGTCCACATCGTTCCGTCGCCACATGGAGGGCGGGCGCCTCCTGGACGCGGGGCTTCTGAACCGGATCATCCTCTACGTCACCGCGGTGATGGAGGTGAAGAGCTCCATGGGCGTCATCGTGGCGGCTCCCACGGCGGGCGCTTGTGGGGCCTTGCCCGGAGCCTGTGTTGGGGCCGCCCATGCCCTGGGGCTTTCCACCGAGGACGTGGTCCGGTCCGTGCTTGCGGCGGGAATGGTGGGTGTCTTCATCGCCGCCCGCTCCACCTTCGCGGCGGAGGTCTGCGGATGCCAGGCGGAGTGCGGAGCGGCGTCGGGGATGGCTGCCGCCGCCCTGATCACCTTGGCGGGTGGCACAACGGAAGAAGCGCTGGCGGCGGCTTCCATGGCCCTGCAGAATACCCTGGGACTCATCTGCGATCCGGTGGCGAACCGGGTGGAGGTGCCCTGCCTGGGGCGCAACGTCATGGCTGCCGCCAACGCGCTGAGCTGTGCCAACATGGCCCTTGCGGGGTATGATGCCGTCATCCCCCTGGATGAGGTCATCGTCGCCATGGACGAGGTGGGCAGGAGCCTGCCCCACGCGCTTCGATGCACGGGGTTGGGGGGGCTGTCGGTGACGGAGACGGCGAGGAAGCTCGAAAGGGGCCTGGGCGGGGAATCCGCCCGGACATGCAACGTTTCGGGTCCCGTCCGGCATCGAAGAGGAGCGGGGGAAGGGGGGCGGGGGTTGCCGATGTCGGGAGGGCCACCGAGGACCTAACGTTTTCGGTCTTTCGTCTGTCTGATTAGAAGATCGTGTACCCTCTCTGGAGGCAAACCCTGGTGTCTACGTTTCCAACAGGCCCGGCCCGGGGTCGGGCTGGATTCACTCTGATCGAGATCCTGGTGGTCATCGCGGTGCTGGCCATGCTGGCCGCCCTTGTGGCTCCAAACGTTTTCCAGCACGTGGGAACGGCCAAGGACACCACGGCCCGCTCCCAGATTGAGCTCCTGGGGGCGGCCCTGGACGCCTATCGCCTGGACAATGGCCGCTATCCCACCACGGACCAGGGGCTGGACGCCCTTCAGACACCCCCCACCATCCAGCCCCTGCCCACGAACTGGCGGGGCCCTTACCTGCGTAAGGCGGTGCCGGTGGATCCCTGGGGCAACCCCTACATCTACATCAGCCCGGGGGAGATCAACCCACGTGGGTACGATCTCCTCTCCCTGGGGGCCGACGGGCAGCTGGGCGGTGAGGGCGACGATGCCGACGTGGTGAGCTGGTAGACGCCTGTGCCGACCTACGCCTACCGGGCCATCGATGCCCACGGTCGCCGGACGCGGGGCCGGCTTCCCGCTCCGTCAGCGGACGTGGTGGTCCGCGACCTGGAGGGTCGGGGGCTTCTGGCCCTGGCGGTGGAAGAGACGGCCAAGGCCTCGAATGGGGGAGGGGGGCTGGGACTGGGCCGGCGTCGGGCGGTGCTGGAGTTTACGCGGGCCGTGGCCTCCCTCCTTCCTGCGGGAATGCCTCTGGCCCGGGCCCTCTCGGCAGGTACCACGGCGGCTCCCGAGTCGGTGCGTCCGGCCCTGGAGGCCGTTCGGTCCAAGGTGGAGCGAGGCGAGGAGCTGGCCTCGTCCCTTGCGGAGCACCCCCAGCTCTTCTCCTCCCTCTACGTGGGCATGGTCCGGGCGGGGGAGAAGAGCGGATCCCTGGACCAAGCCTTCCAGCGTCTCACGGAGCATCTTGAGAGGGACGGTGAGCTGCGCTCGAAGCTCCTCTCCATGTCCATCTACCCTGCGCTCCTGGCCCTGGTGGGGGCGGCGGCCGTCCTGGTACTCGTCCTCTTCGTCCTTCCCCGATTCTCCGACCTGCTCCTCTCCTCCGGCGCGGCGCTGCCGGGCACTACCGCCGTAGTGGTGGGGCTGGCCACATCGGCCCGGGAGCAGTGGTGGATCTTCGCCGTTCTCCCACCCCTGGTCCTGGTGGCCCTCACCTGGTTTCGCACCACGTCCGCAGGACGGAGGCTTGGAGCCCGGGTGCTGGTGAGACTTCCCCTGCTGGGCTCGTGGAGAAGGCAGCACCTGGGAGCCAGCTTCGCCCGGATGGTGGGGGAGCTCCTTGCCGGCGGCGCTCCCCTGCTCCTGGCTCTCAAGGACGCCCGGGACTGCATGACGGACTCGGTGGCCCAGTCCGAGACGGATCGGATCCGAACGCTGGTGAGGGAGGGGAGCAGTCTCCACGTGGCCATCGCCCAGGGAGGTCTCTTCCCGCCCGTCCTGACCCAGCTCGTGGCTCTTGGCGAGGATGCGGGGCGCCTGGCGGATTTCCTTCTCAAGGCCGCGGAGCTCCTGGAGAAGAAGACGGAGCTTGCCCTGGAGCGTCTGGTGGCCCTGGTGGAACCAGCCATGATCGTGGGATTCGGCGGAATCGTGGCCGTGGTAGCCCTGGCTCTCCTCCAGGCCATCTACGGCGTCAATGCGGGGTCGTTCTGATGGCCGGCGAGGAGAGGCCCGGCAGGGTCCGGGTGCGCCGGTGGGATGGGACCAGAATGTCCTGGTTCGGCAGCCCCCGGTCATGCCGGTGCGGCAGCCCCCGATCATGCCGGCGAGGCAGACTGCGGGTGTGCCGGCGCGGCATCACCCTCCTTGAGCTGGTCGTGGCCCTCCTCATCATCTCTCTGGCCGTGGGGGTGGCGGTGCCGGCCTTCCTTGACCTGGGCCGGCAGGACGACCTTACGAGGGCCACCCAGAGAGTGGAGACCCTCTTCAGGCTTGCCCGGGACTCGGCCATCCGAAGCGGCCTCCCCGTCACCGTGGTCATCGACTCGGTGGCGGAGCTGGTGTGGATGGACACACCCCTCCGGATCCAGTTGGGATCCCAGGCGGCTCCGGAGGAGGCCCCGTCCCTGTTCGACCGACGGGGGAGCGCCTTCGGGGCCATGGGTGTGGACCCTACCGCAACCCTGGCGCTCCTCGGTGGGGAACGGGCCATGGAAGAGGTGAAGGCGGGAGAGCCGCTGGGCCTGCCACCGGGGGTGCGGATGGAGCTTCCCCGGGCCCGGGCCCGGTTCACCTTCCAGCCCTCGGGGGGGGCCCTGGCGGACACCCTCCTGCTCACGGGGGTGTTCGGAGTGCGAGTGGTCTCCATCGATCCCTGGACCGGCGACGTGAGGATACGCTGAGATGGGAACGGCTCCTCGACGCGGCTTCGTCCTGCTGGAGGCGGTGGTGGCCCTGGCCATCCTGGGAGTGGCGTCCATCGTGCTCCTCCAGGTCCGGGCCCAGCAGATTCGGGTGGCCACCCAGGCCCGGGAGCTCCTCACGGCACAGGCTCTGGCGGAGGACCGTCTCGCAGCCCTGCGGCTCCTGAACCATGTGCTCCTGGAAGATCCCCCCGACTCCCTCCTCATGGGGGTGTTTCCTCCTCCCTTCCAGGGGTATTCCTGGACCGCGGAGGTGGAGCTCATCAAGGACGAGTACGACCTCTTCGGCGTGGAGGTTGTGGTGGAAGGGCCCGCGGAGCGTTTTCCCCTGCGGACCCTCGTCCACCGTCCCCGATCGGTGCTGGTGAGCTCGGGGACGGACGCTGCCGGCGGCGTGCAGACGGGAGGTCCGGGGGGGATGACGGGAGGCCCGGGCGGGCAGGGTGGCGGTCCGGGAGGGATGACGGGAGGCCCGGGCGGGCCGGGTGGCGGTCCGGGGGGCCAGCCTGGCGGCCAGCCCGGGCAAGGAAGGGGTAGCGGATGAGGCGCCTGTCAGCGGGTCCGGCCGGGGACGTGGAACGCAGCGACTGCCGGGGCTTCACGCTCATGGAGGTCCTCATCGGCCTCACGGTGGCGGCTCTGGCCCTCACGGCGGGGTTTGCCACCCTGGGCTTCATCTCGGACTCGGATGAGCCCGTGGACCTGGCGGCTTCCCTGGCCCTCAGGGGCGCCACCACCCGGAACCTCCTGACGGAGTGGCTGGGGGGAGCGCGGTTTTCTGCGGGCCGCCTGGGAGAGACCTTTCAGGGGCTTGATGGGGAGGTCTTTGGAACCCAATCGGACGAGCTCATCTTTCCCACCACCGCCAGCACCCCACTGGGCGTGGGGATCACGACAGTACGGCTGTACATCGACCTGGACGAGAGGACTCCCGAGCGGGGGCTCGTAGCAGCCCTCACGGAGCTCATCACCGACGAGCCTCGCCTCGTGGAGCTGGTACCGGAAGCGGGATCCCTGGAGATCCGGTATCTCCTCCCCATCGAGGGGACCACGGGGGAGTGGGTGGATGGGTGGATCTCCAACCGTCTTCCCCAGGCCATTCTCCTGACGCTAGGGCCGAGCCGCCACGACACCCTTCCTCCCCTTCTCCAATACCCTCTCCTGGTGGTTCTGGAGGCGGTGCGATGATGGGCCGGGGAAGGGCTTGTGCGGTGGTGCCGGGCGCCAATGGAGGCCGCTGGATGGGGGCACCGGTGGCCGGAGTGGTCGCTGCCCGGGGCGTTACCGTGGGCCGGGGCGGTTTTGCGCTGGTGGCGGCTCTCTGGCTGCTGGTGGCCCTGGGCTCCGTTGGACTGCACGTGGCCCTGGAATCCCGGGCCCGGAGGCAGGCGGCGGCTAACCTCCTGGACGAGGTCCGGGCACGGGCGGCGGTGACGGCTGGGGCGGAATACGCCCGATCCAGGCTCACCGCCGCCATGCTGGGCCGGGCCGAGGAGCTGAGGGCCGAGGCCCTGTCCCGGGCCCGGACCACACGGCAGCAGGCCGCAGTCCAGCGCCAGAGCGTCCGGAACCTTTTCCGGAGCTCCAATCCCCTGGAGGATCCCTGGAGGGAGCCCCAGGAGCTCGTGGTTCCGGAGATGACCTTCGGCGATGCCCGCTACGCCCTGCTCCTCAGGGACGTGGGGTCGGCCCTGAACCTGAACGCCGCCGACGAGAGCATGCTGAGGCAGTTCTTCGCCCAGGGGATCGGCCTGGATTATGCCGTGGCGGACCAGCTTGCCCAGGCCATCCTGGATTGGCGGGACGAAGACGACCTCCCCAGGATCAACGGGGGAGAGAGGGACGAGTACCTGGAGGAGGGTGCCCTGGTCCTGCCTCCGAACCGGGATTTCGTGGATGTGGACGAGCTTCGGCACGTGAGGGGAATGACCCCCGAGATCTACGTCAGGGCCGCACCCCACCTGACCCTTATCGGTGGTGGCCGGATCAACCTCAACTCGGCGCCGGAGCCGGTCCTCTCGGCGGTGCCGGGACTGGACCGGGGCGCCGTAGCGGCCATCCTCCGCCTCCGGGAATCGGGCCAACTGCCCAGGAGCCAGCGGGAGCTGGTGGCGCTCCTGCCCTCCGCCACGGGCCAGGCCATCGCCATCCAGGGTAGGGAGTTCACCACAAGGACCACCTATACGACCGACCAGGTGGAGATCCTGGCCCAGGGGTGGGTGGACGGAGGGGTGGTGCAGGTCATGTCCCGGGTGGTGGTCTCCAGGGGGCGCACCGAGGCCACAGTGGTCTGGAGGGAGATCTTCTGATGATGGGACGACGAGGGATGCGTATAGGAGTTGCCCTTGGGGACAGGATAGTGGTGGCGGTGGTCATGGGCCGGAAAGGGGCGCCATGGGCTTCCGCATCCGTTTCCCTTGGAGAGGAAGGTCCTCCGGACGTGGGGCAGGAACTCCGCCGGGCGTTCGGTGAGCTGAAGGGGGCCCTGGAGGTGAGAACGGGCGAGCCCACCACCAGCGCGACGGTGCACGTGGCCATGCTCCCTCCGCTGGCTGACGTTCGCCTGATTCCGTTCCCGCCCATGCGTCGGTGGGAGGCCCAAGCGGTGCTGTCACGGGACGTTGCCCGCTACTTCCTGGGCGCCGACCGTCCCAGGGTAGTGGGCCTGCGCCTTCCGGGGGGGAATGGGAGTCCCCCGGGAACGGTGAAGGGTGCCTCCATGCAGGTCCTGGCGGCGGCGGCTCCCATGGACCTCCTGGAGGCGGTGCGGGGGGCCCTTGGGGAGGTGGGGTGGAGGGCGGGCTCCTTCGCCGCTGCCCATGGGGGGTGGCTCGCCGGCGCTGGAGCGTCTTCCGGGACGCCGGTGCGGGCCGTGGTGGCCGTGGTGGGGGAGGTGGCCCATGTGCTCCGCCTGGAGGGGTCCAGGGTGATGGGGGTGCGGCAGCTTCCGGTGGGTGATCTTCCTGCTCTGGCTGCCGCGGTGGGAAACGGACCTGGCAGGGTCCTGGTCCTTTCGTCTCCTCCGACCTTCGACGAGCTGGAGCGGGTCCTGGCCAAGGGGGGGTGGGTGTGCTCCCATGACCCGGAAGGGTGGGCCGGGGCCGAGGAGAGCGCCGCCGCCCGGGCCGGGCTGGGGGGGCTGGATCTTGCGCCGCCGAGCCTCCGGGGAGAAGAGAGGAAGAAGGTTCGGCGGAGAGCGGTTGCATTGGTGGGTGGAGCACTGGTCCTCCTGGCGGCTTCCGCCGTGGGACAGCTCTGGGGTGCCCATCGAGAGCTGGCGGCGGTCCAGGGGCGGCGGGCCGAGATCCGGGGGGAGGTGGCTCCCCTCCTTTCCAGCCGGGACCGCTTGAACCAGCTCACGGCCCAGGTCGGGTCCATGGAGCACCTCTCCATGAACTCCCCCGTTTGGAACCGGACCCTGGTGGAACTGGCCGCCGTTCTTCCGGAGGACACGTTCCTCACGGGCTTCTATGCCAGCGGCGATACGGTGGAGCTTCGGGCCGTCGGCGCCAGGGCCGGAGAGGCCATCCAGGCGCTACGTGAGGCAGGACTCTTTCGGGAGGTGCGGCTCCAGGGCAGTGTTGAGCGGGAGCTTGCAGAGGGAGAGACGGTAGCGGAGCGCTTCCGCCTCTGGGCACGCCTGCCCGGGAGCGGGGAGGGGGGAGGTGGATCATGATTCCTCGTGGGACTGGTGGGTTCCTGCTCCTGGGGGGCCTCTCCCCCCGGGACCGTAAGGCCATCCTGGTGGGCCTGGCGGTGATCCTGCCGGCACTGGGGTGGATCGGGGTGGTGCGCCCCTACCTGGGGGGCTTGGGGCAGGTCAGGGACCGAGTGGAGGCCGAAAGAGAGCTCCTGGCGAGGGAGCTGGCTCTCCTGGAGAGCGGCCCCCTTTTTCCGGAGGCCATCCGGGAGGCCGAGTCGGAAGCGGCGCGCTTCGAGGACCGGATGCTTCAGGCGGCCAGCGGCGTCATGGCAGAGGGAGAGTTCACCCGTTTCCTGGAGGGAGCTGCCTTCGAGAGCCGGGTCCTCCTGGAGCAGATCAGGAGCGGCGAGCTGGCCCGGGGTGAGGACCCCCCTCCGGGGCTCTCGGTGGTTGGCCTCCATCTGAGCGGGGAGAGCGACCTGGAGGGTGTCATGGCCTTCCTGGCCGCCATGGAGGGGAGCCAACTTCTCCTCCGGGTGAGGGGGCTGGCCCTGGAGCCCGAGACGGCCCGCGCGGCGTCGAACGGGCAGGAGGGATCCCGGCAGTCGGTGCCCACCGGGGTCGTGAAGTTCCAGGTGATCGTGGATGGTTTTGCCCGTCTCAACGAGGCGGGGAGCGGGGGAGAGAATCTCCTCCCGGATACCAGCGCATGAAGGAGCTAAGGCCATGAGAGGCACGGGCGGAGTGACCCTTGGGATGGCGGGGTCGGTGTTCCTGGCGTCCATGGTGGTCTTTGGGGCCACCATGGTGGATGCCCTTCGAGTGGACGGATCCCCTGATGTTCCGGCGGCGCCTGGAGGTGGGGGTTCGGCCATGTCGCTTGCGTCCTCCGTGGCCGGGCCCCGGGGTGCTGGAGCGGAGGGATTGGACGGCGTCCGGGGGGTCGGCTATCCCCGGGTCAGGTGGGACGAGGTCCTGGATGCGGTGAACCAGGATCCCTTCCAGCCGAGCCGGACCCCCTCCCCGGAGCGGTATCTCTTCCCCTCCGAGCGGAGCGGGTCTACCGCCGCCACCCGGGCCGATCCTCGTCGCCGGGGACCCGAGCTCCGGTTGGTGGGGGCCGCCGTGGGCCAGGGCATGGGCGTGGCCATGATCCAGGTGGGCGACGCGGCTCCCCTGGCTCTCCTCACTGGGGAGTTCGTGGAGGGGTATCGGCTGGCGACGGTGGAAGTCGAAAGCGCCATCCTGGAAGGGGAGCTGGAGACGCTGACCCTCCCCCTCATGGCCCAGCTCGAGCGGGGAAGGGCGTCTGCTCAGAGAGGGGCCGCTGCTCCCACGGCCCAGGGGCCACAGATCAATCCCAGAGACATGGAGGCCCTCCAGGACAGGGTCCAGGAGCTTCTCCAGGGAATGGGGCGGGGTGGGGGGATGGGACCGGGAGGTGG
>Ga0114946_10002414_pt1 | contig 12827 bp, 10 predicted proteins | sample WalLakDeSediment_FD_88676 | JGI IMG/M metagenome (GOLD analysis project Ga0114946, IMG submission 88676) | Lake sediment microbial communities from Walker lake, Nevada to study Microbial Dark Matter (Phase II) - Walker Lake 11/02/13 Deep Sediment | ecosystem: Environmental > Aquatic >...
GAGCGTCGTCGAACGCACGCGCGAAATCGGCATGCTGCGCACCATCGGGCTAACCCACCGCCAGGTGGCGCGGCAAATCATCGTGGAAGCGGGCTTGATGGGGCTGGTGGGATCCCTGCTGGGTATCGCCGCCGGCATCCTGCTGGCGCGCGGCCTCACTCGCCTCATGGCCCTGCTGCTCGACCAAGACCTCTCCGCGCTCGCCCTGCCCCTGGACCTGACCTTACAAAGCGGCGCAATCGGGCTGTTGGTAGCGCTCGTTGCCGCGCTCATTCCCGCCTGGCAGGCCGCGCGCATCTCCCCACTGGAAGCGCTGCGCAGCCGGGGCAATCGCCAGGAAGGCTGGCTGCTGCGCCATGGGTGGCAGGTTGGTGGGGGGTTATTGCTGATGGCGAGCCTCCTGCTGCTTTGGAATCCGTATCCCCATGACGAGCGGTTTCGCGTGGGCAGCCTGGCGGTCATGGCCCTATTCCTGGGCGGAACGCTGATCCTACCGGCAATTATCGGTTTCTGGGACAAATTCACCGGGCCTTTAATCAAACAATTTTACGGCAGCAGCGGCATGTTGGGCAGCCGCAACATCCAACGGGCCAAAGTCCGCACCACGCTGACCGTGGCGGCTTTAATGATCGGGGTGGCCATGATGATTGTCGTCTGGATCATGACGGAATCTTTCAAAGGTGATGTAGAAGAGTGGCTGGCCGGTTACATGGGCGGCGACCTGTACGTCACTTCCTCGGTCAATTTGCGCGACAGCGTGTGGCGCCGGCTGGAGGCGGTCGAAGGGGTGGCGGCGGTAACGCCGCTGCGCTATTTTGAAGTGAAGATGGCGACCCCGGATGGCGGCGCGGACACGATTTTGTTTTCGGCCGTAGACCCTACTTCTTACGCGCAGGTGACGGCTTATACCTTTGACGAGTTGGCTGGACAAGCAGAAGCCGCGGCAATGGCGCGCCTGGACGGCGGCGATACGATCTTTATCTCCAGCGTGATCGCCGAGTTGTATGACTTGCAGGTGGGAGACAGCGTGCAGTTGATGACCAAGACGGGCATGGAGCCGTTCACCATCGCCGCCGTAGTGGTCGATTTTTACAACCAGGGGCTGGTGGTACACGGCAGTTGGCGCGATATGGGGCGCCATTTCCGGGTGCGGGATGCAAATGCGCTGATGGTGAAGGTCACAGGGGACACGGCCGTTCACGACGTTATGGACCGCATTGAGATGCTGTTCGGCGACCGGTACCACCTGGTCATCGAAGCTAACCAGAGCATGAAAGCGCGGGCATCGCAGCTCATGCGGGCTGCTTTCAGCATGTTCGACGTTTTGGCCCTGATTGCGATGATCGTCGCCTTTTTGGGGATTTCCAACACGCTGACGATGAACGTCTTGGAACGCACGCAGGAAATCGGCATGCTGCGCAGCATCGGCATGACCCAGCGGCAGGTGCTGGGCATGATTCTGGCCGAAGCGGGCGCACTGGGGCTGTTAGGCGGCGTTTTGGGGATTGTCTTTGGCCTCTTTTTGGCGCGCCTCTTTCTAGCCTCGATGACAGCGATGTCGGGCTACACCATAAGCTTCATTCTACCCTTCACGCGGGTGGCGGCGGGGCTGGTGGTAGCGCTGCTCGTTTCGCACCTGGCGGCCATCCTGCCCGCCAGACGGGCCACGCGGGTACATATTCTGGACGCAATCCGCTTTGAATAAGATGGAAATAATGTCGCTCTATCCAGAGCGATATGTGGAAGACGGCGCAGGAAGGGTAATCGAGCCGGGCAAAGTTCGCATCTGATCGCGCCTAAGGCTGCAACCGGACCACCAACGTGACCCAATCCCGCACAACCAGACGCTCAACGACCGCGCCGCCGGCCTGCATAACGGCCGTTTCCACCTCCGGCGCCTGCACGTCGATAATGCCGCTCAAAACCAGCCGGCCCGCGGGCGCGACGTAGCCCAGCAGATCGCCCGTCCGCAGCAGTTCCACAATCACCGGGGCCAAAATGTTAACCACCACCACGTCCCAGCCGCGCTCCACCACGCTCTCCAGCGCGCCCTGCCAGAGGTCGAAGGTCGCGGCCACGCCGTTGTGGGCCGCGTTGGCCACGGCCGCCTGCACCGCCACCTGATCCGTGTCCACCCCCGCCGCGCGCCGCGCGCCCAGCTTTGCCGCCGCGATGCCTAAAATACCGGAGCCGGTCCCCACGTCCAGCACGCGCATCCCCGGCTGCACAAGCTGCTCCAGCGCGCGCAGACAGCTTTGCGTCGTCGGGTGCAGCCCTGTGCCAAACGCCATCCCCGGATCCAGCATCAAGACCACGTCGTCCGGCTGCACGCGCGCGCCGGTTTCCGCGTCGACGACCGCGTCGGCCTGAATCCAGCTTGGCTGAATCCAGATGCGCCGGCCGATGCGAAAGGGCTGGTAGTGGACTTTCCAGGCGTTGGCCCAGTCGGTTTCGGCCAGCGTGCGGAAGGTCGGTGGGGGCACAGGATAGAGGCGGCCCATGTGGTACAAAATCTCTTCCAGGCGGCGCCGCAGCGCGGGGGTGTCATCCTGCTCCGGGAGATAGATTTTGACCGTCACCACCGGCTCCAGCGCGTTGGGGTCCAGGTTGTCCATGTCGCCCAACTGTTCCAGGACGACGCTTTCCTGGTAGGCATACGGCCGTAACAACTCCGCCACCGCCTCGGCCGCCTCCCCATCCACAACCACGCTTACTTCCAGCCAATCCATATGCCACCCAACAAAAAGCGCAAAACGCGCCTGATGATGCCCGTTTTGCGCTTCAAAAGCCTGTGATGGCGCCTTGCGCGCCGCTCATAAACCAAATACGTCCCCCAGCGCTTCCTTCAACTGGCTGAGGATCCCTTTCTCTCGCTTCGGCACCACTTCCCGCCCCAGCGTGCGCGCAAGCTCCATGAAGAGGCGTTCCTGCTCGGCCGTCAGGTCCGTGGGGACCGCCACCTGGATGAGGACGTTCATGTCGCCGCGGCCCAGCATCTGGCCCCGCCCGCTGCGGTCCAGGCGCGGGACACCCTTGTTGCGCAGGCGGAAAAGCTGGCCGGACTGCGCGCCGGGCGGAATCGCCAGCGTTTCCTCGCCGTCCAGCGTGGGCACAACGATCTCATCCCCCAGCGCGGCCTGGGCGACATTGATCTGCATGTCGAGCCAGATTTCGTCGCCGCGGCGCTGGAAGAACTCATGCTTGCGCACGTGGAGCACGACAAAGAGGTTGCCGGGCGGGCCGCCGTTGACGCCGGGCGCGCCCTCGCCCGTCAGGCGAATTTGGGTATCGCTATCGACGCCCGGCGGGACCTTCACGGAGCGGATGAAGGTGCGCTGGACTTGTTTACGGCCGTTGCACTGGCGGCACGGTTCCTGAATCACCTCGCCGCTGCCCTGGCACTGCGGGCAGGTCGTCACGTTCACAAAGGAGCCCAGGATCGACTGCTGCACGCGGCGCACCTCGCCGGAACCGTTGCAGGTGGGACAGGTGAGCGGCTGCGTCCCCGGCTCGGCCCCGCTGCCGTCGCAGCGGTCACACACTTCTGGGCGGCGCACTTCAATCTCTTTCTCGACGCCAAAAACGGCCTCTTCAAACGTAATCGTCAGGTCGTGACGCAGGTCGGCGCCGCGGCGGGCCCCCCCACGCCGGCGGCGTCCGCCCCCGCCAAACGCAGAGCCGAAGAACTCCTCAAAGATATCGGCCACACTGCCGAAACCGGCGTCGAAGCCGGAAAAACCGGGCCCGCCCTGCACGCCCGCATGGCCAAAGCGATCGTACGCGGCGCGCTTCTGGTCATCAGAAAGCACTTCGTACGCTTCGCTGATTTCCTTAAAGCGCTCGTCAGCGCCCGGCTCTTTGTTGACGTCGGGATGGTATTGACGCGCGAGCGTGCGGTATGCTTTCTTAAGCTCCGCCTTGCCTACGGTGCGCGCAACGCCCAGTACTTCGTAGTAGTCACGTTTGTTGGCCATACCATGCAAGCCGGCAAGCCAACAAGCCGGCAGGTTTGCGCCGCCGCAGCGCGCAAACCTGCAAACCTGCCGCCTTGCGGGTTAAATTATGATTCGCTAAACTCGCCTTCGATGACGTCCTCGTCCGTGCGGCCGCTCTGGCCGTCGGACGGCGTCGGGCCGGCGTCGGGCGCCTGCTGCTGCTGTTGGTACATCGCCGCGCCCGCTTCCTGCATCACCGCCTGCAAGCGCTCGACGGCGCTGCGCATGGCGGCGGCGTCGTTGCTCTCCAGCGCCGACTTCGTCGCCTCGATCTGGCTCTGAATGGCGCCGCGGCTGGCTTCGGGAATTTTATCCCCGTTCTCCGCGAGGAACTTTTCGGCGCTGTAAACAGCCGAATCGGCCACGTTGCGCGCTTCGACCCCCTCTTTGCGCCGGGCGTCTTCCGCGGCGTGGCTCTCGGCGTCGGTCACCATGCGGTCAATCTCGCTGTCGGTGAGGCCGCTGGAGGGGATGATTTGCATGGCCTGCTCACGGCTGGTGGCCTTGTCCTTCGCGTTCACGTGCAGAATGCCGTCGGCGTTAATGTCAAAGGTCACTTCGATTTGGGGCACGCCGCGCGGCGCGGGGGGAATGCCGTCCAGAATGAACTTGCCCAGGCTTTTATTGTCGACGGCCATCGGCCGTTCACCCTGCACCACGTGAATCTCCACCTGCGTCTGGCTGTCGGCGGCCGTGGAAAAGATCTGGCTCTTCTTGGTCGGAATGGTCGTATTGCGCTCAATCAAGGGGGTCGCTACGCCGCCCAGGGTCTCAATCCCCAACGTCAGCGGCGTGACGTCCAGCAGCAGCACGTCCTTCACGTCGCCGCCCAGCACGCCGGCCTGAATGGCGGCGCCCAGGCCGACCACCTCGTCCGGGTTCACGCCTTTGTGCGGCTCTTTGCCGAAGAATTTGCGCACCGCCTCCTGGATGGCAGGCATGCGCGTCATACCGCCCACCAGGACGACTTCGGTGATATCGGACGTGTTGATGCCGGCGTCCTTGATCGCCAGGCGGCAGGGCTCAATGCTGCGCTGAATAAGGTCCCCGGTCAACTGCTCCAGCTTGGCGCGCGTCAGCGTCAGGTTCATATGCTTGGGACCGGTGGCGTCGGCCGTAATGTAGGGCAGATTCAGATCGGTCTGCATCGTGGTAGACAGCTCGATCTTGGCCTTTTCGGCCGCCTCGCGCAGGCGCTGGAGGGCCTGGCGGTCGTTGCGCAGGTCGATGCCCTCCTGCATCTTAAACTGCTCCGCGGCCCAGTCGATGATCTTCTGGTCGAAGTCATCGCCGCCCAGGAAGGTGTCGCCGTTAGTCGATTTGACTTCAAACACCCCATCGCCCACTTCGAGAATCGAAATGTCAAAGGTACCGCCGCCCAGGTCGTAAACGGCAATCAGCTCGTCTTTTTTACTGCCCAGGCCATAGGCCAGGGAGGAAGCCGTGGGCTCATTCACGATGCGCATGACCTCCAAACCGGCAATTTTCCCGGCGTCCTTCGTCGCCTGGCGCTGGCTGTCGTTGAAGTAAGCCGGCACGGTGATGACCGCCTGGGTTACCGGCTGGCCAAGATAGGCTTCGGCGTCGGTCTTAATCTTCTGCAGGATCATGGCGGAGATTTCCGGCGGCGAATATTCGCGCTCATTCATCACGACGCGCAGGTCGCCGTTAGGCGCTTTACGCACTTCGTAAGGAACATACCCGCGCGCGCGCTTCACCTGCGGGTCGTCGTATTTACGACCCATAAAACGCTTCACGGAGAAAACGGTATTGTGTGAATTGATGACCGCCTGGCGCTTGGCGACCTGCCCCACCAGCCGCTCGCCCGTTTTGGGGTTTACGGCCACGACGGATGGAAACAGGCGGCTGCCTTCCGCGCTGGGAATGACGACGGGTTCGCCACCCTCCATCACGGCGGCGACGGAGTTTGTAGTGCCCAGATCGATGCCAATTATCTTGCCCATGTTTAATGTCCTCTCTATTTATGGCTATGCACGCAACTATTACGCAGTTGCGCTGCTATTCTGCAACGTATACGAGCGACGGCCGTATCACCCTGTCGCCCAATTGATATCCTTTCAACATTTCGCGCGTCACGGCGCCGCTTGGCAGCGTGTCCGAGGGCTCCTGCGAGAGCGCTTCGTGGTAGTTGGGGTCAAACGGCCGGCCAACGGCCTCAATCGGCTGTACCCCCAGGTTTTCCAAAATTGCGAGCAGCTTGCGCTGCACCAGATCAACACCCGCAAACCAGCCATCATCGCGCACGGCGTCCGGCACGGTCTCCATCGCGCGCGCGAAATCGTCCACAACCGGCAGCATTTGCTTAACCAGGTCGGCGGTCACGTCCACGCGCACCTGCGCACGCTGCTTCTCAAAACGCTTGCGCACGTTCGCCAGTTCAGCCTGCGCGCGTAAAAAACTGTCGTAATTCTGGGTGGCTTCGACCAGGGCGGCTTCCAACTGCGCTTCCAGGGGCATTTCATCCCCCGGCGCTTCCGCCGCGTCCTCAGCGATTATGATTTCTTCTGCGTTAGCCAATGCTTCTGGCGCGTTTTTATCAGTCACTCCTCTCGTACCTCGGTTCTTTCAGGGCTGCCTGGTTCAGGTCAGCGTAATAATCGTAGACAAAACCGCTCATCAGGCTGGCGACGTAACGCACGGCGGCGACGTTACGGCCGTACGGCATGCGCGTCGAGCCAATCACCGCCACGGTACCGCTAACGGCATCCGGCGCCCCATAACGCGAGAGAATGAGCGTGCAATCTTTTAACTCTTCCCAACGGCCGTCGCCCCCAATCACCACCTGCACGCCTGTCACCTCGGGGACCAGGGCCTGCGCAATCACGTTCGAGAGCAGCGTACGCTCCTCCAGCACGCGCACCGCCTGGCGCGTCCCTTCGTCATCCAGAATATTCACCAGGCCGTCCCGATAGATGTGGCTGAAAGCGCGCGAGTCTCCCTGGCGCAAAATGTCAAACACCAAACGGCTAATCTCGTTCTCCAGCGTATCCAGGCTTTGCATCCGCAGCGCAACCTCATCTTGATCCGCGTCGACATAGAGCGCGTTCAAGCGCTCGGCCGCCGCGCTCAGGCGCGCCTGCGGCAGCGGTTCAGCCAGGGTCAGCATCTGCTGCCTCACGTCGCCTCCGTGGAGCACGAGAATCATCAACACCGTGCGCCCTTGGGTGGAAATAAGCTGTAAATAACGAAAACGGTTGGGACGCACGTGGGGCGCAGTAACAAAGCTGGCGCTTTGCGAGGTGCGCGCCAGAATGGCCGCCGCCAGGCGCATCCACTGTTCCATATCCAGCCGCGCCTGGTGGAATTGATGGCGGATCATCTGCTGCTCGTGGTTAGGCAGACGGAAATCACCCAACAATTTTTGCACAAAGTAACGGTAGCCCATTTCGGTGGGAACGCGCCCGCCGGAAGTATGAGGCTGCAGGAGATAGCCTAAATCACCCAGGGTTGCCAACTCGTTGCGCACGGTAGCCGAACTGACGTCTAACTCAAACGCTTCCACCAGCGTTTTAGAGCCAACGGGCTGGCCTGTTTCAATGTAGGTGCGCACCACCAGGCCGAGGATATGCTCTTGTCGTTCAGTTAGCGGTCGTAACATTGTCTTTTACAGATCAGAGACTAGAGGTGGACGGCGCAACTCTAGTCTCTTGATGGGTTAGCAGTTTGCGAATCTAATTGCTAATCGCCTTAGCACTCCTAATTGGCAAGTGCTAAGAACGAGTCATAGGTATCATAGCATGCCAGAAAATCAGCGTCAAATAAGAACAACGTTAGATCGTGGACGTTTTCACGGCTCTTGTGGATTGTGGCGCGGAGGAAGCGCTTCCTGCGGGGGCGGCGCGACTTCGGTCGCTCGATATTGATTTTTGCGCCAAACTATCTGCCAGACGGTACGGAGCAATATCTTTGTGTCGAGCAGGATCGACCAGTTTTCTGAATACCACAGATCGTACTTGGTGCGCTCGACGATTGAGGTGTCGCCACGCAACCCGTTTATCTGCGCCCAGCCGGTCATGCCTCCCTTCTCGCGATGCCGATCCATGTAGCGTGGCACAATCTGGCGGAACTGCTCAACGTAGTGCGCCTGCTCCGGTCGCGGTCCCACCAGACTCATCTCACCCAGGAAAACGTTGACCAGGTTGGGCAGCTCGTCCACCTCCAGCCGGCGCAGAAAACGTCCCAAACGCGTCTGGCGCGGGTCGTCTTGGGTGGTCCAGCCAGGACCTGACCGCTCGGCGTCGATGCGCATTGAGCGAAATTTAATCATCATGAACCGCTTGCCGTCCAGACCCATGCGCGGCTGGACAAAGAAAACGGGGCCGGGAGATTCGAGCTTGATGGCAACGGCCGTTAATAACATCAGCGGCGACAGAAAAATCAATCCGACTGCCGCGCCAATCAAATCAATCAGGCGCTTGAAAATGAGCATGTAGCCGCGCAGGGCAAAATCGCGCACCGAAAGGAGCGGCAACCCCCCTAAATCATCAATGTCGGCCTGAGAAGTAATGTATTGAAAAATATCAGGAAATACCTTGATCGTCACGCGGCCACGCTCACAGTAAGAAATCACGCGCACCGTTTCACGATGTCCTTTCTCCGGGACCGCTATAATCACTTCGTCAATCTGGTATTTCTCAATCAATTCCGGTAGATCATGCGGCTCCCCCAGCACGGGCACACCCAAGATCTCGGCTTCATCCCGGCGGCCGTTCACGATGCCTACCAGGTCGTAACCCAACTCAGGCGTCCACAAAATGCGCTGTAGAATAATGCGCGCCGTCTCGCCGGTCCCCACCACCAACAGGCGATCTTCGCCAATGCCCCGATTACGTAAAAAGCGGCGCGCGCCCTGGTGCAGGATACGGCCGACCGTGATCAGTAGAATCGTGAGCAGCCAGGCATACACAATCATGCCGCGCGAATAGTTGAGGATGGCATCGCTATTCTTAAACAATAACGTCGAAAGAGCTACCGCGATCAGCGTACCAATGGAAACGCCGGCAAAAACGTAGTAAAACTGATCAACGCGCGATACAGACCGCGGAATATAATATTGGCGATAAAAGAAAAGCGTCGTGACAATGGCCCCGACCTGAAAAACCAGGAAGCCCTGGTAATCCGACAGAGGATATTGATTCACCAAGACTTCCGGCCAGGCAATTCTAAGACGCAGTTGATAGGCCAACATAAACGCCGCCAAAATAAGCAATGCATCAAGAATGACGAGGGTGATGGTGTAGATGGTACGAACTTTTTGGTTATTCATAACGTTTAGACGCCACTCAAGCTTAGTCGTTGCTTAAATTCTAACAGAAGCAAATCCAGCCTTCAAAGCGGCGTCAGAACAACCCCCCTGCGTTTGGGCGTCTCTTAGCCTACGCCAACGCAAGGTGCGGTTGATTTAACCAGGTAAATCAGGATCATTTACGTCATCAGCGTTCTATTTTCGAAGGAGCATGTCGATGAAATCTCGATTCTTTATTACGTTTTCGTTCATGATTATTCTCATCATCTTCGCCTTCAATACGGGGTACGTGCTGGGCCAGTCCCCCTGGGCGCCGGTTCAGGTTTTCTCTCGCGGCACAATGCCTGTCGAGGCGGAAGAAACCTTTGCGCCCTTTTGGGAGGTATGGAGCCTGGTGCAAGCGCGCTACTTCGAGCAGCCGCTGGATGACGAGCAGCTTATGCAGGGCGCAATTAACGGCATGCTGGCCGCCCTGGGCGATCCCAATACGCGCTACCTTTCGCCTGAAGCCGAAGCCCGCGCGCGCGAAGGCATGGCGGGCGAATTTGAGGGTATCGGCGCTGAAATTACCTTTGAAAACGGTGATCTGACGATCGTCTCGCCTATTGTGGGGTCCCCGGCCGAGGCTGCCGGACTGCTGCCGGGCGACATCTTGCGCGCGGCCGACGGCGTCGAGCTGTCCAACCTGGACATTATGGAAGCCGCGCGGCTGGTGCGCGGCCCGGCCGGCACAAGCGTCACGCTGACGGTCGAGCGCCGGGGCGAGACCTTTATCGTCGAGGTTGTGCGCGGCGTGATCCGCATGCCCAGCGTGCGGGGCGAACTGCTGGAAGAGAATATCGCTTACGTGCGCCTGACGCAGTTTGGCTATGAGACGGTTGCCGATTTGCAGGCCCTCCTGGAGACGCTCATACCCCAAAACCCGCGCGGCCTGATCCTCGACCTGCGCCGCAATCCCGGCGGCGGGCTGGACACGGTAGTAGGCGTTGCCGACCAATTTCTAGACGAGGGCGTGATTTTAGTGGAGCGCTTTGGCGACGGCAGGGAACGCGTTTTCAGTTCAACCGACCAAGGGCTGGCCCAGCAAATCCCGCTGGTGGTGCTCATTGACGCCGGCAGCGCCAGCGCCTCGGAAGTGCTGGCCGGGGCAGTGCGCGCTCGTGGACGGGGCGTCCTGATCGGGCAGACCACCTTCGGCAAGGGCACGATCCAAACCTGGCATCCGCTCAGCGACGGGGGCGGCGTGCGCATTACCGTGGCGCGCTGGCTAACGCCGGACGAGACCTGGGTCAACGAGGGCGGGCTGGCGCCGGATTACTTCATTCCGCTGCCTGAGGAGCAGAACGCCGACGCCGTAGACGCCCAGCTCCAGGCGGCCATCGCTTACCTGCTAGGAGAGCGGATTAACAGCGTCCCGCCGGCCGAGAATGATGGCTAGTTTCACGATGGGTCCAATCGCGCAAGATTGGACCCATCGCACGGTTTATGCGGGCCAGATTTTACGCCCGCCGGCGGGCGGCACAACGGCGTCAATCTGCGCCAGCTCGGCGGGCGAAAGGGGCGGCAGCAGCCCGGCCTGCACATTGTCGCGCATCTGACGCACGTTCTTCGCGCCGGGAATGACCGTGGTCACGGCGGGATGGGCCAGGGTAAATTGGAGGGCAAGCTGGGCCAGGGTGCGGCCGTTGGCCAACGGTTTCAGCCTCTCCACTTTTTCCAGATCATCCAGGTAAATAGCCCGTTGCTCCGGCTCTTCATGCCAGCTACGGCGAAAATCCCCTTCGCCAAAGCGAGTGTCGGCGTTGAACTTGCCCGTCAGTATGCCCATCGCCAGCGCCCCGCGCACAATCACGCCAATGTTCTGTTCCTGGCAGTAGGGCAGGATGTCCACTTCCGGCGTGCGGTTGAGGATGCTGTAATCTACTTGCAGCACAGCGCAGCCGCCGTCGGCGTTAAACGCCTGCAGGTAATCGAAGTCGCTGGTGCTGACGCCGTAACCGCGCACCTTGCCGTCCCGCTGCAACCGCTGGAACCCTTCCAAAAAGATTTCCATGGTCGGATCGCGAAAGTCGATGTGGCTCTGGATCACGTCAACGTAGTCGGTTTGCAGGCGGCGCAGGTTGCTCTCAACGCCGGCGATCAGCTTCTCTACAGTCGTGTAGGCCGATTGCCCGGCCTCGCCGTCAAAGTCACGCCAGCCGATTTTGGTGGCGACGATGAAGCGGTCGCGCCGCCCCTGCATGGATTGGCCCAGCAGCTCTTCGCTGTGGCCGCCGCCGTAGACGTCGGCCGTATCGAAAAAGGTGACGCCGCTGTCCAGGGCAAAGTCGATGGCGTCAAAAATTTGCCGATCGTCGGTGGGACCCCACTGGTCGCCCCCGGCGGCCCATAGGCCCATGCCAATCTCAGTCACGGGAATACTGCTTTTGCCAAGTACGCGCTCTTTTAATGGCTGATCTGTCATAATTGGTCTCCTTACCGCTATCTCAATTTTGTGGCGACGCTGTATGGAGCTTGAGAATGGCCTCTTGCAAATCAGCATCGCCAAACATATCGGCCAGCCTCTCCAGCCGCTCCACAAAGCGCTCATCCTCCAAGACAATGATATTCCGCGCCTCAATCTCTTGCACAAAGCGGTTGTACGAAACACCCGCCAGCGTCGCCCCAGCACGCAGATCGGTTTTACGCTCCATATATTGCTGAATTGCTATCTCCAATTTCTGCGCTTTGATTCCGGCCAAGACCCATTTTTTCAGCAGAGAGGATTCGGTCATAAACGTCTGTTCACTCAACCGGGCTACCTCTTCTGATTCTTCCGGCGATAGACGCACAGATTTTGTAATTGCGGTCATAGGGTTTCACCTCGTCTTTGCGCAATATGGGCAATCGTCTGCTCCGCCTGGGCAATGAGCGCGGAACTGGTTGTACTGGTCAGTCGGCGTAGATAACCATGCACGGCCGCTAATGTGATGCGCCGCTGTGAATATAAAAAAGTAGCAAAGTCCGGCACAGCCACGCAGATAATGCCCATATTTTGCGCCAGGCGCAATGGCCGGACATCGTTTATCAATAAAACCCAAGATTGCTCGCGGGCTAGAGCGATGGCATGGGCTTCGCCGACGCCAAATATCGTTAAAGGCTTTTCCGGTTCGCGCCGATGTAAACGGCCATCTTCCCGCAAAACTTGAAACAGCATCGCTTGCGGATATATTAACGGCGTCTCATTGGGGTCTGTGGTAATGATTTCATGCTCAACGGCTTGACAGTAATAAACCTCGAAGAAGGAAAACAGGTTGGGTACAAGCCCTATCTGAGTGGCGATATTCCAAAACGAGCTATCTAGCGAAGCAGGGCGAATCATATAGAAGCAATATTATGAAAATGCGCTTCCGATGTCAAGCATTTTCCTGGTTTGTGCGTAGCCTTGCTTAATTAAGCCTGGAGATACCTATCCGGGCCTACCATATTTTTAGGTTGGGACCGTAGACAAGCGCCGCGGATCCGGGTCGGTTTCGATGACCACGGCCGTTTCGTCCACCCACTTGAACTGCCCCGTCAACCGCATA
>Ga0114946_10002415_pt1 | contig 12824 bp, 10 predicted proteins | sample WalLakDeSediment_FD_88676 | JGI IMG/M metagenome (GOLD analysis project Ga0114946, IMG submission 88676) | Lake sediment microbial communities from Walker lake, Nevada to study Microbial Dark Matter (Phase II) - Walker Lake 11/02/13 Deep Sediment | ecosystem: Environmental > Aquatic >...
CTATTGAATGAATATCAATGGGATGGGGTTGAGAAGGGGAGGGGCTGAGCTGCCGACGATCTTTCAAATTGCGGCTTTCATTCTGATCCATTCGGGAAGGCTGCATGTCGTTGATTTTGTTATCTGCCGGGGTGGTTGATCGGATAAAAAAAAATTGTAACTTTGCACTCCGGTTGCGGAAAGCGGATGTGGCGTAATTGGTAGCCGCGCCAGACTTAGGATCTGGTGCCGAGAGGCGTGGGGGTTCGAGTCCCTTCATCCGCACAATCATTCTTATTTTAAACAACTATCAATGAATATTATTCAGGAGAATACTGGCACGCTGGAAGCCTTGATCAAGATCGGATTGACGCAGGAAGACTACCGTGAAAGGGTGTCGAAGGAGTTGAAAAGCCTTCAGAAAAAGGCCCAGATGCCCGGTTTCAGGCCGGGAAAGGTTCCTTTTGGGATGATCCAGAAAATGTATGGCAAAAGTGTTTTGGCAGAAGAGATCAACAAGGTGCTTACCGACGCTTTGTATGCACACATCAAAGACAACAAGCTGAATATCCTCGGGCAACCTGTTCCCGACCGGAATCAGGAAGAGTTGCTTGACTGGGATCAGCTCGATGGGTATATGTTCACCTACCGGATAGGTTTCGCCCCGGAGATCAATCTTGAGCTTGGTCCTGAAATTATGGTTGACTATCATACCATTAAAGTTGATGATGAGATGCTGGAAAACTCCTTGCAGGATATCCTTCGCAGGTTTGGGAAAAGGATTAATCCCGGCAGTGCAGCGGCTGGAGACATCTTAAACGGCGGGATGCAGGAGATGGAATCGGAGGACCAGCCGAAGCAGGATGGTCACCAATGCACTACGGGCATTTTCATCGACTTTATCAGGGATGAGGAGACAAAAAACAAGCTGATCGGTTTCAAGCCCGGTGATTCGATCGTGATGGACCTGTTGAAGGCTGTCGAGTCAGAGGCCGAAGCCGCATCAATACTCAAGGTGAAAAAAGAAGATCTGCCCGCTTACGGTCCTTTGTTCCGTTTTACCCTCGACAGCATCACCCGTCTGGAACCGGCCGAAATGAATGAGGAGCTTTACGAGCAGGTGGCTCCCGGAAAAGGCATTCAGTCGGAGGAGGCTTTCAGGGAATTGATAAGGGCTGATATTGGCAGACAATACCAGGCCGACATTGACAAACACTTCAGGAACGAGGTCAGGAAAAAACTCATTGAGATCACGGCGCTCCCCCTGCCTGAGGACTTTCTCAAGGTATGGCTGCTCGACAACAACAAGGAGGAGATCACCGAAGAAAAGCTTGACAAGGAATTTGACGGCCTTGCCGATGTGTTTCGCTGGCAACTGATAGAAAATCATCTGATAAAGACCTATCACGTGGATGTTTCCAGCCAGGATATTCATGACCATCTTGCTGCCTACTTTCGTGCACAGATGCAGCAATACGGTCAGGATGACATTGATGAGGAGGTGATCAGGGGTTTCATCAGCAATGTTACCGCCAAGGAAGATGAAGTCAGGAAGGTATCGGAACATATTTTTGAACAGAAGCTGGTGGAATTGTTCAAGCAGCATTTGTCAATGAACCAGGTTGAACTTACCTTCGATGAATTTGTTGCATTAGTGACAGAGAAGTATAAGTCAGAACAGCAGGCGGAAGAGGCTGCGCCGGAGCTTCAGGCGGAAGCCGCCCCTGATGCTGTCCTGTCGGATGAGAAAATAAAAGAGTAAATTACACAGGCCATGAGTGATAGTAAAGATTTTCAAAAATATGCCACCAGGCATTTGGGTGTAAACAGCCTTACGCTGCATAAGTACACCTCTGTATATGGCAATTATATCAGTCCGACCATCATTGAGGAGCGTCAGCTGAATATTGCGACCATGGACGTTTTCAGCCGTTTGATGATGGACAGGATCATTTTCCTTGGTGTTCCCATCAACGACTATGTGGCCAACATTATTCAGGCACAGTTGTTGTATATGGAGTCTGTGGATCCTAAAAAGGATATCCAGATTTACCTGAACACCCCTGGCGGGTCGGTATATGCAGGACTTGGCATTTATGACACCATGCAGTATATTGCACCGGATGTTGCCACGATTTGCACCGGCATTGCCGCATCGATGGGGGCTGTGCTGCTTTGTGCCGGAACGAAAGGCAAGCGTACTGCGTTAAAGCACAGCCGTATCCTTATACATCAGCCCATGGGAGGCGCTGAGGGGCAGGCTTCTGATATCGAAATTACCGCCAGGGAGATCGGCAAGCTGAAGAAGGAGCTGTATGAGATCATTGCCGGCCATAGCGGGCAGGAATACGACAAGATCTGGAAAGACTCAGATCGTGATTACTGGATGACCTCCTTCGAAGCCAGGGAATACGGAATGATCGATGAGGTCCTGCTGACAAACAAGAAACAGGAAGATAAGTCTTAATCAAATATATCCTTCGTACCATGGCCAAGGGCATCAGGAAATGTTCATTTTGCGGGCGTGAATCAGAAAGCGTGGGTATGCTCATATCCGGCATTGATGCCCACATCTGCGAACGCTGTATTGAACAGGCCGGCCTTATCGTGGCGGAGGAGAAGCAGGTGAAAAGCAGGAAGAGCATCCCTTCATTCAGGCTTTTCAAGCCTGCTGAGTTGAAGCAATACCTCGATCAGTATGTTATCGGGCAGGAAGATGCCAAGAAGGTGTTGTCGGTGGCGGTATACAACCACTACAAGCGCATCAACTATATTCCTTCAGTTGCGGATGGCCGGGAGGATGTTGAGATTGAAAAGTCGAATATTATTTTGGTGGGAGAAACCGGCACTGGCAAGACCTTGCTTGCCCGTACCATTGCCCGCAGGATGCAGGTGCCATTCTGCATTGCCGATGCCACGGTGCTCACCGAGGCGGGTTACGTGGGAGAGGATGTGGAAAGCATTCTATCGCGTCTGTTGCAGGTGGCTGATTATGATGTGCAGGCCGCAGAGAGGGGAATCGTATTTATTGATGAGGTTGACAAGATTGCCAGGAAAAGTGACAATCCTTCCATTACGCGCGATGTTTCCGGGGAGGGTGTGCAGCAGGCCTTGCTGAAACTTTTGGAGGGGGCGGTGGTGAATGTGCCTCCCCAGGGAGGACGCAAGCACCCGGAGCAGAAGATGATACAGGTCAATACCCAGAACATCCTGTTCATCTGTGGTGGCGCTTTCGACGGCATCGACAAAAAGATACTGTCGAGGGTACAGGCAAATGCCATCGGCTACGGCGCATCAAAATCAGGCAGAATTGACCGGGAAAACATTTTGCAGTATATTGCGCCGCAGGACCTGAAAAGCTTTGGCTTGATCCCTGAGCTGGTCGGACGCCTGCCGGTGCTGACCTACCTGAATCCGCTCGACAGAATCTCGCTGAGGCAAATCCTCACTGAGCCGAAGAATTCGCTGATCAAACAATACCGGAAACTGTTTGAGATGGATGATATAAGGCTTGAAATAGAGGATGAGGTGTTGGACTTTATCGTGGATAAAGCCATAGAATTCAAACTTGGTGCACGGGGGTTGAGGTCAATCTGCGAATTGATCATGCTCGATGCCATGTTTAGTATTCCCTCGGACAAATCCAGGGAAGACCTTCTGCGGATTGACATCGCCTATGCCAGGGAGAAACTGGACAGGATACAGTCCGACCACCTGAAGGTTGCATAAGGCATTCTGCAGCCGTTTCTTACCCCAGCGCATCGTATTGAAATTTTTTTCTTCTTTTGGCGTTTTTTTCAATGGATGACTGTCATCGTCCCGTTTATCTGTGAATACATGATGAGAGCATACTGCAACCATATGATACGGTTTCTGGTTCTTTTGTTTGGCATTGGCCTTGCCGGTGAACCATCTGCCTCACTCTATGCTGTTGCTGCTGCTTCAGGTGCACAGGACCCTGACTCCTTAGACAGGCTGATCACTGTCAGGGCTTCCATTGTGCAGGGCGACACCATCCCTGTCATCGACCTGAAGCCCTTCAACCTGGTTGCCCCCAGGTACTTCTCAAGCCGTTACGAGGCCATGAGGTATCAGCGTCTTGTTCGCAATGTAAAACTGGTTTATCCATATGCCAGGCTGGCCGGTAACAAGCTGATAGAATATGAGGAGGAGCTGCGGGGCATGACAGATGCGGAACGCAGGCGGGCCACCAGGAGAATTGAAAGGGAGATCAGGGATGAGTTCGAAACAGACCTGATGAGCCTGACGCGTTCACAGGGGACCATCCTGATAAAGCTGATCGACAGGGAAACAAGACATACCTCCTATGATCTTCTCAGGGATCTTCGTGGGATGGTTTCTGCCGTGTTCTGGCAGTCGCTCGGCAGAATATTCGGATATAACCTTAAAACCGGCTATGACCCCTATGGGGAAGACTTCCTGATAGAAGAAATCGTTCAACTGATAGAAGCAGGATTTTTGTAGGATTTATTTTCCCCTGCCCTGCGCGATGATCAATGCCGTATAGATCAGTATCTTGAAATCCACGGCCAGTGACATGTTCTCCAGGTAAAGAAGGTCGTAGCGGAGCCGTTCTATCATCTCATCCACATTCTCTGCATAGCCGAATTTTACCTGCCCCCAGCTGGTGATGCCGGGTTTTATTTTGTGGAGCAGCTTATAATGCGGGGCTTTCTTCACGATCAGATCGATGTAATACTGCCGTTCCGGGCGGGGTCCGACCAGCGACATATTGCCTATCAGCACATTGTAGAACTGGGGTATCTCGTCCAGCCTTACCTTTCTCATGAACCTCCCGAAAGGGGTGATCCTCGGGTCATCCTGGCAGGAGAGCTGCGGCCCGTGCTGCTCGGCATCGACGTACATCGACCGGAACTTATGCATCATAAAGGGCTTGCCGCCCCGGCCAATACGCTCGTGTGCATAAAATACAGGCCCCTTGCTCGTGAGCTTGACAATGATCGCGGTAGTCAGGTAAACGGGCGATAAGATGACCAGGCTGATAAGGGATACCACCAGGTCAATAAAACGTTTGATCGACTGCTGCCAGGCCGGCATCAGCCCCGGCTGTATCTGTATGAGGGGAGCCCCGAAAATAGAGGTCATCTTTACCGCCCCAAGCAAGATGTCGTGCAACTCGGGAATGACCTTGACAATGGCTTCCGTCTGGTAAAGATCGGTAAGAATCTGGTTCAGGTTCTTGTGCTCACGCGACTCAACGGCAATGATGGCCTCCTCCACATCATGCGTGGCAATGATCTCCTTAATGTCCTTGAACCAGCCCAGCTTCGGCAGATGCTCGCTGATGGGGTAGCTGTCATACAGGTTCACATTGACAAAGCCGATCAGTTTGTTGCCGGATGACCTCTTCTGCGACTCCAGCTCATGGTAAATATCCATGGCCTTCTTCTGGCTGCCAATAATGATGGTTTTAAACCCGATGATGCGCTTGTGTATCTTGCTGGCAATAACGGAAGCCAGGATAAGCCTGAATACCGATGTGAATGATACATGAAATAAGAATAGCACCAGGAATGACTGATAATACTCCCTGCCGGTTTTTACCTCCTGGTCGAGCAAGACAATAAAAAATATCAGCAAGACCCCAAAAAGAGAGGTGAAAATCGTTTGCCCGAACAATCCCAGGCGCGACCCCCTGAAAACTGATTTGTACGTACCGCTGAAATAATAGAGCAACAGCCAGAAGACAGGGATAAAGACCAATCCCAGCAGCAGGTTGTCATCAATGAACAATTGCTCTTTAAAGGCAATGAAATCTATCTGGTTATTGACTTTGCGGAAGGTGATGAAAAACAACCAGGCCAGGGACGCGGCCAGGAAATCGAACGCTATAAATCTAACCAACTGGTTTCTTAGTAGTTTTTTTTCCATCCGGTTATTTAAGTTTCAATACGATCTCAATTTCCGGCCAGGCAGGAAAAACCTGAATATTGTTTGTAAAGAAGTCGGAATTTTCTTATTAGAACGCAAGGCATAAAGGCATATTGTGTGCAAAAATAATTAAAGGGAAATAGGGGATTCAATTTTATCCATTATTTTATATGCCAGCTCCAGGGATGCGTATCCGTCGAAGATTGTAACGATTGGTTCTGTGTTATTTACGATGGAACTGTGAAAGGTTTCCAGTTCGGTTTGAATGGCATTGATTGGTTGAATAACCGGTTTTTCGATGGTGATCTGTTTCGGTGTTTTTCCGGGACCGGGGTCGAGTATCATGTCAAAGGGGCCGGGATCGGGGGCGGCATCTTTCATGCTGATCACCTGGGTTTCCTTTGTCAGAAAATCGACGGATAAATAGCTTTCTCTCTGGAAGAACCTCGATTTCCGCATATTCTTCATGGAGATGCGGCTGGCGGTCAGGTTGGCCACACATCCGTTGTGAAATTCCACACGCGCATTGGCAATGTCAGGACTGTCAGAGACCACGCTCACGCCACTGGCCGATATTCTCTTCACCGTTGATTTAACCACATGCAGAATGATGTCGATGTCATGGATCATCAGGTCGAGGATGACCGGCACATCGGTGCCCCTCGGGTTAAATTGTGAAAGCCTGTGGGTTTCAATAAACATCACATTGGTGAAGTAGGGCTGGGCAGCTATGAAGGCCGGGTTAAATCTTTCCACGTGTCCGACCTGCACCTTGACACCGGCTTCAACGGCCAGGTCGATCAGCTTTTTCGCTTCATAAAGCGTGGTGGTCAGGGGTTTTTCGATGAACACATGCTTGCCGTTTTTAATGGCCAGCGATGCGCAGTCGTAGTGCGAGATGGTGGGGGTTACAATATCTATGATCTCACAGTCATCTATCAGCGCTTCAGCAGTAGGGTAGCGTTGAATGCCAAACTCCTTCTCCACCTCTTCCGATATCTGCTGGTTCGGGTCAAAAAAGCCGGCCAGTTCAAAACGGCCGGATGCCAGTATGCATCTGATGTGTATCTTCCCGAGATGCCCTGCACCAAGAACCCCAATTTTGTTCATGTTTTCACGCTTTTATTACGTAAATGCAAAAGTAGTTTTTTTTCGTCATTGAAATGCGTATTTTCGTAAAGGTTTTTCGGCGGTCATCTGAGATCGTTCACCCGCACTTTTTATGGTTGATACTTACCGACATAAAGGCCTGCGCAAAAAGCTTGTTGACGAGATCCGCGCAAAGGGCATCCGCGACGAACAGGTTTTGAAGGCCATAGAAATAATTCCCCGGCATTTGTTCCTGGATTCTTCTTTCGTTGAATATGCTTACCAGGATAAGCCTTTCCCCATCGGGGCGGGGCAAACCATCAGCCAGCCCTATACCGTGGCATTTCAGACCGAGTTGCTCCAGGTGGCCAGGGGCGACAAGGTGCTGGAGATCGGCACCGGCAGTGGTTATCAGGCCTGCGTGTTGCTGGAGATGGGCGTCAGGGTCTACAGCATCGAACGGCATCACTCGCTCTATGTGAAAACCAGGGAGCTCCTGACGCGCCTGAGCTATGCCCCCAAGCTGTTCTATGGCGACGGCTACAAGGGCGTTCCGGCATTTGCACCCTACGACAAGATCCTCATCACGGCCGCCGCCCCGGTGATACCCGAAGCGCTGAAGCAACAACTGAAAATGGGCGGCTTTATCGTCGTGCCCTTTGGCGGAGGGCCGACACAGGTGATGAAGCGCCTGACAAAAATATCGGAAGACGATTTCAGGGAAGAGGACTTCGGCTACTTCAGGTTTGTGCCCATGCTCTCCGACAAGGCCAGGTGAAAGCATGTCAGGCAATGCCACGACGGACAAGGTCAGGTGAAGTCCTGTCAGTCAAGGTCGTGACAGGCAGTGCCACGACGGACAAGGCCAGGTGAAGTCCTGTCAGTCAAGGTCGTGACAGGCAGTGCCACGATGGACAAGGTCAGGTGAAGTTCTGTCCGTCAAGGTCGTGACAGGCAGTGCCACGACGGATAATGTGGTGACAGACAATGTAATTAAGATCAGGCTTTTGCTGTTTTGTCGAGGGCTTCCTTGAGGCCATTTCCCACCACCATAAATGCCAGTACCATCAGCATGATCATGATTCCGGGCAGAAAGGCGAGGAATCCTTTGTCGAGGATGATATAGCCGTAGTGGTCTCTGATCATGGTGCCCCACGATGGCATGGGAGGCTGCACGCCTATCCCAAGAAAACTAAGACCGGCCTCTATAAGGATGGCAGACGCAAAGTTTGCTGCCGAGATGACGATCACGGCGCCCATGATATTTGGAAGGATGTGCCGTATGATGATCCTGGCGTGTGTCAGCCCGAGTGCCCTGGCTGCCTCGACATACTCCATCTCCCTGACGCTGATGATCTGCCCCCTGACCACCCTGGCCACCTCCACCCACATGGTGAGGCCCACCGCCACGAAGACCTGCCAGAACCCTTTGCCCAGGGCGAAGGTGATGGCGATCACCAGCAGCAGGGTCGGCACCGACCATACCACGTTGATGACCCAAACGATCAGGTCGTCGATGCGGCCACGGAAATAACCCCCTATGCCCCCCAGGGTGATGCCGATCAGCAGCGAGATGAACACGGCGATGAAGCCCACCGACAGGGAGACCCTCATGCCGATGATGAGCTGGCTGAGCATGTCGCGGCCAAACCTGTCGGTGCCCAGCAGAAAGCGCTCCCCGACGATGTGGCGCCTTTCCGCCTCGTGCCGCAGTTCAGCAACAGTCACGGTGTGAACATGCCCGTCAATATCGGTGAAACGGAGGCGGTCGCCCTGCAACATCTCAGGCTGAGGGTCGTCGGCAACAGCAAACAAAATGTCGATGAGCCGGAACTCCCGCGTCATGCCCGGGTAGCCGGGTTCGCCCGAGAATGATTCCACAACGAGCAGGTCATCATGGAACTGCCACGACTGCACGGGGTAATAGGAATATTCGGAGACCCGGCCCGACAGCATGGTGCGCAGCCACGATTGCCGGGGAACATGGGTGTTGCGCCTGACATGCACGATGTCGATAAAGAAACCGGGCTTCCGGGTGGCTATCTCCAGCAGCTGCCTGTTGGCCAGCCTGCTCTTGTCGGGGGTGACCAGATAACCCGCCACGGCTGTCAGCGCCGAAACAACGATCCATAACAGGCCGGCCATGGCCACGTAGTTTCTGCGAAACCTGATCCATGCCTTCCTGTTTAACGAACCCTCAGTGATGGTTTTTCTGCGTCTGAACAACAACATTTCCCAAAAAATGCAAATGTATGAAACAATTTACTTAAGTCTTTGTTATTTTTGCATGATCTTTGCCTGTTTGTCACTACAAGACAAACGGTTTGCAGTTAAACAATCAAAAACCAATCAATGAAAAAAATAAAAAAACTTTTATTTGCGGGCATGGCCGCGGCCTTGCTAATGGTCATTCAACTGCCTGTGAGCGCTCAGTCGGATAATGGGATCAACTGGGTAAGCCTCGAAAAAGCGGAAGCACTTAACAAAGAGAACCCCAGGAAATTATTTGTCGATTTCTACACCGACTGGTGTGGATGGTGCAAGCGCATGGATGCCACCACCTTTTCCCATCCGGTCATTGTCGACTATATCAACAAAAACTATTATGCGGTGAAGTTCAATGCCGAACAGGCCCAGCCGGTCACTTTCAGGGGCATGGAATTTAAGAACGAAAACGCCGGGCAGCGCCGCTCGGCCCATGGTTTTGCCATCGCCGTATTGCAGGGCCGCCTCGGCTACCCAACCGTTGCCTTTTTTAATGAAAACTTCGACCTGATCACTGCCCTGCCAGGATTCAGGCCGCCGGAAGGCCTGGAGCCCATCCTTGTATTTTTTAATGAAGATCATTACAAACGCACCGGCGACCTGGACGCCTTCGTCAATAATTTTAAGGGATCGGTCAAATAGCATTCAGCTTATTGCATAATTTTCCGGTCTCCTTGACGTACCAGGAGCATATCAGGGCATTGTAGGCGTATACGCGCTTCGGTGCCCTGAAGTTGTTTTGATGCATATCATTCACCATTTCCCTGGTGAACCTGTGGTAACAGATCCAGTCATTTTTTCTGATTTTCCTTTCTGCCATAGCCGGCGGCAATAGTCTCTTCACCATACTGCCTGTTTTTTTTCTGGCAGCCATCAGGCAAAGGGGCAGCCCCGACCCGGCAGGGGCCGGCAGCTCATCTGCACCGAAGCCCACCCCGAGCGGCTCGAAAAATTGCGTCACCAGCACCTCGTCATACAACGATTTATTCAGCCTGTGCCGGAAGGGCAGTTGCCGGAAGAATTCCCGGAACTCACGGTCCCATAAGGGCAACCTGAATCCATATCCAAAGAAGGGAAACACGCTGGCCGAGTTGAAAATAAACTTCGCGATCTTTTCCTTCAGGTCCCAGTCTTCCACATAAACTGAATATTCCGGATCGGTTGCACACGCCGGTGGCGAATAATCGCTGAACCAGCTTTCGAGCCTCGCTTGTATCTCTTCCTTTTTTTTCTTATTAAGTGGGATGAACGGGAAATAGCTGGCAGCGATGTTCCTGATGATCCGGCCCTGCAGGTTCGCTGGCAGGTCATTGGCAGAATGGGTGGCATCAGAGATGCCATGGATGACATCATGATCGCTGTCGGAGCGATCCGGGGTACCTTCTGCCGCCTCTCTGCTTAACAGGCTGCGCATTAAATATGAGAAGAAATTACTTCTGGGGCGGTCATTCAGCCTGACAGTCTTTTCCAGGTAACTGCCAGCCAGGTAATCGCCGGTATGTCCCGGCAAAAAGATGCTGTTGGCAGGGATCAGCTTGTTGTCTTTCAGGTATTTCACGCCGAAATATTCCTGAAGGTAGGGCATGGAGGTATGGTTTCCGGCATAGTTGTGATAGGCCTGGAAAACAGGACTTTCGAGGTATCCGTTTGTGTCAATCCGGGTGTAATCGGCAAATATCCATTCATACCCCAACTTTTCGGCTACCTTCTGGCTGATCACTGACTCGGGGTTTGGCCGGCCATAGGTAAAACATGTAACATTTTCATAACCAGCTTTTTTAAGCATACATACAATCAGCCTGGAGTCGTATCCCCCGCTCAGGGGCACCACCAGCCGCTCCCCCTTCAGCGAAGAGAGCAAACGGAATGACACGTTTGACAATACAGAAACCAGCCTGTCTTTCAGGAGTTCAATTGGTTCTTCGGTGAAGGACCCGGGGAGGAAATAATGCCATGTGTCAGATTGCACGGCAACTTTTCGGTGGCCCTCAGTGAGCAGGACCACCTCGCCGGCCCTCACCTGGTAAATCTCTTCAAAAAGGGTTTCCCGTCCCATCACGAAACCAGCGGCAAGAAATTCGGCTCGGGCATGTTCATTCAACCTGATTCCGGGTCGTTGCCTGGCCAGCCATGCCGTGCTGTCAGACACCAGCCATTTCCCGTCGAGAAGTGTATAGAAAACGGGAAACATGTTCATTGTGTCAGAGGCAATCAGTGTCTGCCCCCACTGCCTGATCACCACCGACCAGCACCCATCAATGCTGCTGCATATCTTTTTCAGGGCAGCAGGGCTGAACGTTTTCAGGGCATCTGCAAAAAACACCGCTGCATCGTCGCCCGCATGATACCTGCCAGCCTGGTCGTAGAAATATCCCTTGAACAAAATGTCATAGAAGGAGTGCCACCGGTAACCGTTGTTGAAAATGAGGTTAATCATCTATGGTTGTTTAGGCTAATTCATAATTGTAATGCCGGATAAAACCACCTGCATCATTACATCCTGTCATATATGTGGTTTTTCTGTGGTTGCGGTTCAACCTGGACAGTTATTTCTTCACTTTTTGAATTGGAATCTGAATATTAAAGGTTCCACCATCCTGCTTGTGGTTGCAGGGGTCTATGGAGCAGGCAGCAAAAAGCACCCTGGGGTCATCATTCTCGTCGAGCAAAAGCTGCGGACGTTCCAGCCGGTCAATCTTCAACAGGGTTCCATCCTTTAATACAAGCTCATGGCGCATAAACAGCGGATTTGGGGCAGGGGTCCATTGCAACCCATCTTCCGACTTCAGCATAGCAAGACCCGGTTCACTCCGGGTCAGCTTGCCTGTAAAATCCTTGACGACGGCATAGAAGCATTTGTCTTTCCGATGGTACCACACATAAGGATCTTCGGCGGAAACTTTTTCTCCGGTACCGTCATCCACGTCAAAGACAAAATGTTCGGTGGCTGAGAACATACCGGTTGGTGAATTTCCGATGGCCACGCCATGCACGCCGCGCCAACCCGGATCGTAAAAATTCCCTTTGAAAAAAAGCAGGTATTTCCCGTCGGATGGGCGTTTGACCACTGCCGGGTTTACCACGATCAGGTTATCAGGTTTGGCAATGGTTCCTTCGGGCGACGGGTCGATGACATTGTCTTTCTTCACCCGGGTTCGCGGTTCAAGTATTGGGGTGTCACTTCTCCGGAAATTGCCTGTCAGCAATTCTTCCACTGAATCAAACACAACAACCCCGATTTTTTGGCTTTGCTGCACCCGATCCCGTTTCGAGAGATTTGCGCCCGGATCACCTTCTTCCCGTTTGCCGGGATCACGGCTGCCAATATGATACAGGTAATATCTCCCATCGAATGATTTTATATGCGGATTGTGCACCATTTCTGCATCCCACGCCGTTGAATCACCGGAATCATTCCTGCCCTTCAGAAAAATTCCGAGCGATTGAAAATTCCCAAATGGAGAATCGGAAACCGCCACACCGATTTTCCCATACAAGACCCAACTTTGAGAAAAGGGTGGAATATCAGGGCCGGACTCCCAGGCCGAGAAGAAAAGGTAAAACTTTTCATTGATCTC
>Ga0114946_10002416_pt1 | contig 12817 bp, 9 predicted proteins | sample WalLakDeSediment_FD_88676 | JGI IMG/M metagenome (GOLD analysis project Ga0114946, IMG submission 88676) | Lake sediment microbial communities from Walker lake, Nevada to study Microbial Dark Matter (Phase II) - Walker Lake 11/02/13 Deep Sediment | ecosystem: Environmental > Aquatic > Freshwater...
GAAACGGCCATGGCGAACAGCGCCTTTCATGGTCTGGGGTGGCGCTGGTCGCCATGGCCGTTAGCCCGGAAGGCAATCCGCCGGCCGCTGCTCATCGATGCGATCCGCCGAGACCCGGTTGTCGAGCCCGTCGTCGACACCTGCCCACGGGCGGGGCGCCTCGACCCGGTAACCCCCTGGCACGGTGCTCGTTGGTGTTCGTTCGCTCGTCTGTACACGTTTGCGCCTTGCGGGATCAACGGCCAGGCCGGCCCGTCCGAGCTCGAGTCAAACCTCTGACCGCCGCCGAGGGGCGAATATCCTCGGCGCGAACAAGCGAATTGTGTGACCATTCGTGGTTAGACGCGGCCGCAGCGGCCGCCTTGCGCCCGGATGAGGTACCCCGATGAGCCAAGCAAACGCGAACCTGTCACCGGAGCTGCGCGCCGTCGCCGAGGCGCGCCACAAGGACCCCTTCGCGGTCCTCGGCCGCCACCCCGAGGGCGGCCAGATCCTGATCCGGGCGATGCTACCCCACGCGGAGGTGGTGACCATCGCCGAGGGCAACCACAGCATGGGGCGCGTCCCGGGCACCGACGTCTTCGAGTGGCGCGGCCCTGCCGAGGCCGTCCCCGAGCGCTACCGTCTCATCTGGCGCGACGACGGCCATCGCGAGCACATTGCCCACGACCCCTACTGCTACCCGCCGCAGCTCGCGGATTTCGATCTGCACCTCTTCAGTGAGGGCAAGCACTGGCACGCCCACCGCATGCTCGGGGCACGGACGCACGAGGCGGACGGGGTCGCCGGGGTGCTCTTTTCGGTCTGGGCGCCGCACGCGGAGCGGGTCAGCGTGGTCGGCGACTTCAATCGCTGGGACGGGCGCGCCCATCCCATGCGCGTGCACGGCAACGGGGTCTGGGAGCTCTTCATCCCCGACCTGCCGCCCGGGGTTGTCTACAAGTACGAGCTGCGCGCCCGCAACGGCGACGTCTTCTTGAAGACCGACCCCTACGGTCGCCGCTTCGAGGTACGCCCGGCCACCGCCGCCATCGTCGAGCCGCCGAGCACCTTCGAGTGGGGCGATGAGGCCTGGCTCGCGGCGCGCGCCGAGCACGACTGGCTGCACCAGCCGATGACGGTCTACGAGGTCCATCTCGGCTCCTGGCAGCGCGGTCCAGAGGGCGAGATGCTCAACTACCGCATCCTCGGGCGGCGCCTGGTGGAGCACGCCAAGGCGCTCGGCTTCACCCACATCGAGCTGATGCCGATCACCGAGCACCCCTACGACAAGTCCTGGGGCTACCAGACGACCGGCTACTACGCCCCGACCAGCCGCTTCGGCAGCCCAGACGACTTTCGCTGGCTGGTCGATCACTGCCACCGAAACGGTATCGGCGTCATCCTCGACTGGGTCCCCGCCCACTTCCCCAAGGACGCCCACGGCCTGGCCCGCTTCGACAGCACGGCGCTGTACGAATACGAAGACCCACGTATGGGCGAGCACAAGGACTGGTCGACCCTGATCTTCAACTTCGGGCGTTACGAGGTGAAGAACTTCCTGCTGTCCAGCGCCCTTTTTTGGCTGGAGGAGCTCCACATCGACGGCCTGCGCGTCGATGCCGTCGCCTCGATGCTCTACCTCGACTATTCGCGCGAAGAGGGCGAGTGGGTCCCCAATCGCTACGGCGGACGCGAGAACCTGGAGGCCATCGACTTCATGCGTGCGCTCAACGAGGTCACCCACGCGCAGGTCCCTGGCGCCCTGATCATGGCCGAGGAGTCGACCTCCTGGCCCCAGGTCACCAAACCGACCTACGTCGGCGGCCTCGGCTTCGACCTCAAGTGGAACATGGGCTGGATGAACGACACCCTGCGCTACATGGCCGAGGACCCCATTCACCGCCAGTATCACCAAGACATGCTGACCTTCAGCATGCTCTACGCCTTCAGCGAGAACTTCCTGCTGCCCTTCTCGCACGACGAGGTCACGCACGGCAAGCGCTCGATGCTCTACAAGATGCCGGGGGACGAGTGGCAGCGCTTTGCCAACCTGCGCCTCCTCTACACCTACATGTACACCCACCCGGGCAAGAAGCTCCTCTTCATGGGCAGCGAATTCGGCCAGGGCGAGGAGTGGGACAGCACCGCGACGCTCACCTGGTACGTGCTCGAGTACCCCTTCCACCGCGGGGTGCAGCGCCTGGTCGGCGACCTCAACGCCCTCTACCGCAGCGAGCGCGCCCTGCACGGCCAGGACTTCGACTGGCACGGCTTCGAGTGGATCGACTGCCACGACGCGCACAACTCGGTGCTGGTCTACCAGCGCCGCGCCGGGGAGGATTTTGTCGTCGTCGCGCTCAACTTCACCCCGGTGCCGCGCGAGGGCTATCGCATCGGAGTGCCCAAACCCGGCCGCTACATCGAGATCCTGAGCTCGGACGCGACCGACTATGCCGGCAGCGGCCTGGGCAACGGCGGCCGTGACCTGATCACCGAGGCGCACCATTGGATGGACCGGCCCCAATCACTGGTCGTCAGCCTCCCACCGCTGGCTGGCATCGTACTGAAGCTCGCCGCCGAGCCGCCAGGCGAGCAAACAGCCGAACCGGCCAATGAGGCGGAGACCGACACCGCCCGCTGACCGCCCGCGGCGAGCGTCCTCCCGGCGCTCGCGCGCACCCTGACCGCCCGCAATCGGACACGAGGTAAAGCATCGATGGCGAAGAGACCCACTGGAAGCAAGAAGGCGCCGGCCCCCCGTCGTCCGGCCTCCAAGGCCAAGGCGACCGGTGCTGCGAAGCCCTCCGTCCCCCCCGCGCCCAGCGGCCAGCCATCGGCCGCGGCGCCTCCGTCCAAGGCGCCGGAGGTCGGCGCGCCCGAGGCGGCAGCGGGGCACCTAAGCGCGATCAGCGAGACACCAACCCCACCCACGACGCCCGAATCGACCACATCCAATGCCTCGCGCCCGGGAGAGCGGCCATCCAGCACTGAGCCAGGCAAGGCGCCGTCCAAGCCGGCAACCGCGCCGGAGCCGACCCCGCAACCTCCGATCGGTGCGATCCAAGCGACATCGACGCCCGCCCCGAAGGGCCCAACCGAGCCGGTGCCGACGGCCCCCACCGCCGCACCAGCGGCAGAGCTCAGCACGACCGGGCCGCAGGCCAAGCCCGAGCCCGCACGCGCGACCGAGGTCACGCCAGCGGCCGGCGCGGCGGCCTCCGAGCCCGTCTCGGCCAAGGCACGGCCCCCTGCACCCCAGCCGCCGCCCGTCGAGGCCGAGGCCCCGCTGCGGGAGGCGGAATCGGTCCACATCGAGGAGCCCGTCCCCGCCGAGGCGCCCGAGTTGCCAGCGGAACCCCAATGGGAGGCGCACCACCAGCCCCATTACCGGCCCTCGCTCTTCATCGTGCAGATCAGTCCGGAGATGGCGCCGGTGGCCAAGGTGGGGGGGCTCGCCGACGTGGTCTTCGGGCTGACCCGCGAGCTCGCCATCCGCGGCAACCACGTCGAGACCATCCTGCCCAAGTACGACAACCTGCGCTACGACCACATCTATGACATGCAGCAGGTGTTCAATGACCTCTGGGTACCCTGGTACGGGGGCGCCATCCACTGCACCGTCTATTTCGGCTTCGTGCACGGGCGCAAATGCTTCTTCATCGAGCCCCACTCGGGCGACAACTTCTTCAACCGCGGGAGCATCTACGGCTTCGCCGACGACGTGATGCGCTACGCCTTCTTCTCCCGCGCGGCCATGGAATTCCTGTTCAAGGCCGGCAAGCACCCGGACGTGATCCATTGCCACGACTGGCAGACCGCGCTGGTCCCGGTGTTCCTCTACGAGATCTACCAGTATCTCGGCATGACCCACCCGCGGGCCTGTCTCACGATCCACAACTTCAAGCACCAGGGCGTCACCGGCATGGAGGTCCTGCGCGCTACCGGACTGCACCAGCCGGAGCGCTACGTCGACTACAACCGGCTCCGTGACAACCACAACCCGCACGCCCTGAATCTGCTCAAGGGCGGGATCGTGTACTCCAACTTCGTCACCACCGTCTCGCCGCGCTATGCCTTCGAGACCAAGGACGGGGGCCAGGGCTTCGGGCTCGAGCCCACGCTGCACACCCACCACATGAAGTACGGCGGGGTGGTGAATGGGATCGACTACGACGCCTGGAACCCCGAGACCGACCATCACATCCCGGTGCGCTACGGGCTGGAGCACATCGACGGCAAATACGACAACAAGCGGGCCCTGCGCCACCGCCTCATGCTCGCCGACAACGACAAGCCGATCGTCGCCTTCATCGGCCGGCTCGACCCGCAGAAGGGCCTGGACCTGGTGCGCCACGCCATCTTTTACACCCTGGAGCGCGGCGGGCAGTTCGTGCTCCTGGGGTCGAGCCCGGATCACGGCATCAACGCCGACTTCTGGGGCCTCAAGCGGATGCTCAACGACAGCCCCGACTGTCACCTGGAGATCGGCTTCGACGAGGACCTCTCGCACCTGATCTACGCGGGCGCCGACATGATGCTGGTGCCGAGCCGATTCGAGCCCTGCGGCCTCACCCAGCTCATCGCCATGCGCTACGGGACCGTCCCGGTGGTGCGCGCCATCGGCGGCCTCGCCGACACGGTCTTTGACAAGGACTTCTCGGACCGCCCGCTACACGAGCGCAACGGCTACATGTTCGAGACTTACGACCAGCCGGGGCTGGAGTCCGCGCTCGGACGGGCGATCGCCTGCTACTACCACCACCCGGACCACTTCCGCGAGCTGATCAAGAACGCCATGCGCTACGACTACTCCTGGAACCGGCCGGGCGAGGACTACCTCAACATCTACGACTACATCCGTCAAAAGTAGCAGCCACCATTGCCCGCGGCCAGGCCGAGCCTGGCCGCTCAGTCGCCATACAACCGACAGAAGAAGAATGAGAATCTACAACCTCTTCCCCCTCCTCGCCGGCCGTTTTGCCGACTGGCAGCCGCATCTGGAGCGGGCCGCCGCGATGGGCTTCGACTGGATCTTCGTCAACCCGATCCAGCGCCCAGGGCGCTCGGGCAGCCTCTATTCGATCGCCGATTACTTCGTCATCAACCCCGTCTTCCTCGCCCCGCACTCGAAGTCGCCGCCAGAGGATCAGGTCCGGGCGATGGCCGCCCGCGCCGAGCGCCTCGGCCTGCGCCTGATGATCGATCTCGTGATCAACCACTGTGCGATCGACTCCCCCTTGGTGAAGGAGCATCCCGAGTGGTTCGTCCGCGAGGGCGGCGGGGTCGCACACCCCTTCTGCGTCGAGGCCGACGGCAACAAGGTCGTCTGGCACGATCTCGCCCAGCTCGATCACCGTCACTCACCGGATGTCGAGGGGTTGCTCAAATACTGTGGTGACCTGGTCGAGCACCTGGTCGGACTCGGTTTCACCGGCTTTCGCTGCGACGCGGCCTATCAGGTCCCCCAGGAGATCTGGCGCCGCCTGTTCGAGCGGGTCCGCCGCCGGCACCCGGAGGTGGTGTTCATCGCCGAGACCCTGGGCTGCTCCCCCGAGCAGACCAAGCAGACCGCGTCCGCCGGCTTCGACGCCATCTTCAACAGCGCCAAGTGGTGGGACTTCGAGAGCCCCTGGCTGCTGGAGCAGTATGACCTCACCCGCCAGGTCGCGCCCTCCATCGCCTTCCCGGAGAGCCACGACACCGAGCGGCTGTTCGCCGCGACCGGCGGCAACCTCTTCGCCCAGAAACAGCGCTACCTCTTCGCCGCCGTCTTCTCGGCCGGGGTGATGATGCCGATCGGCTACGAGTACGGCTTTCGCAACCGGCTCCATGTCGTCGCCACACGCCCCGAGCACTGGGAGCAGCCCGCGATCGATCTCACCGACTTCATCGCCCGTGCCAATCGGATCAAGGCCGAGCACCCTCTGTTCAGCGAGGAGACGCTGCTGCAACGACTGGACAGCCCCAACCCCGCCGTGCTCTTTCTGTGGAAGGCATCGACCCGCGGACATGGCCAGGCCCTGCTGGTCTTTAACAAGGACCCCTGGAACCGCCAGCACTTCCGTTGCGAGGACCTCTACCGCTGCATCCAGACCGCCGCACCACTCCTCGACGTCTCCCCGGAGTGGACGCTCGACTACGTCCCGACCCCGTTCGAGTTCGATCTCGACCCAGGCATGGGGCGGGTGATGATCACCCAGGACGGCAAGGGCTGAAGCGCGCGCCGGCGCCCGCGCGGGTCGCGGCAGCCCAGGCTTTTCCTTTTCACGCAGCGCCCCCATTGACCGCTGGGTGGAGGAGCCCCGCGGCACCTGGGCAATGGAGCAAGGGTCCGCCGCCTGGGGTGCCGTTCGACCGCACGCAACAGGTGACCCCCCCCATGCCTAACAAGCCCGCCCTCTCTCGCCTCGTCAGCCACGCGCACTACGCGCCGACCTTCGAGGCCGAAAGCGCTGAGGAGGTCTACGACGCCGAGAAGGAGGCGCTGGTGCGCTCCCTCCTCGAGCAGATCGGCGAGGACCCCGAGCGCGAGGGGCTGCGGCGCACCCCGCTGCGGGTCGCCAAGGCCCTCGACTTCTTGACCAGCGGCTACCAGCTCGCGGCCGAGGAGATCATCAAGAAGGCCATGTTCGAGGAGGACGTCAAGGAGATGGTGATCGTACGCGACATCGAGTTCTACTCGATGTGCGAGCATCACATGCTCCCCTTCTTCGGCCATGCCCACGTCGGCTATCTGCCCAACGGCCGGGTCGTGGGTCTGTCCAAGGTCGCGCGGGTGGTCGATGTCTTCGCCCGCCGCTTGCAGGTGCAGGAGCGGCTCACCAACCAGGTCGCCGATGCCCTGATGGAGCACATGGGGGCCCATGGGGTGGCCGTGGTCATGGAGGCGAGTCATACCTGCATGATGATGCGCGGGGTGCAGAAGCAGAACAGCACCACCGTCTCGAGCGCCATGCGCGGGACCTTCGAAGCGGACGCCCGGACCCGCGCGGAGTTCATGGGGCTACTCCGCCGGGGTTGAGTGGCCAGCGGGCCCCTGACGCACGCCCAGGTGGCAGTCCGCGTCCCGGACCTTGCCCCAAAGGCACGCAGGAAGGGTGGTGGCCTTGTGGGGGCCTGACGAAGGGCGAGGGCGGCTCATGCCCTCGCCGATCAGCAACCACCGCGCAGCCCAGCGGATCGGTCGTCTCCTGGCCTTCGTCCCTTGCGACGACAGGTGCTCACCACCCTCGTTGGCGATTCGCCGCGCGATTCCCCGAAAATGCGCGCTGGCAGAGCCATCCACAGCCAAGTGCCGGCTGCTGTAGAAAACGTACAAGGCACGATGAAGTTGATTCGGAACCTGTCGATGCTGATCAAGCTCGGACAGCGCAGTCACGACGTGCGAGCGGATCCGAGGCACGACCATCGCTTCGATAACGATAACGACGATGGCGCGATAAGGGACGGTTCACGAATCAGTTAAACAAGTCCATCAGGCGCTACCTTTGGCACCATTCTCGTTCTCGTTGTCGTTGTCGTTGTCGTTGTCGTTCTCGTTTCCGTTATCGTTGTCGTAATCGATGCTCGAGGGGATCGATGGGGAGATGCGAGGTGCCGCGCGTGACGATCGATGCCTCGCAAACGCTTGGCGGTTTTCTACGGCCAAGCCACCGAGCGGAGCGAAACCCGGTGGACATCGAGCGGCTTACGTCCGAGAGGCTTTGCTTCTTCGATTACGATTACGATTACGATTACGACAACGACAACGAGAACGACAACGACAGGGATTGTGTGCGTTGTTCAACTTGTTCTTGAACCGTTCCTTATCCTCATTTGCGCTCACGGGCAGACCCTAATCCTCGCGCCATCGCCGACGCCGAGCGTGAGGCGCTGGCGCGGCTCGCGGCTCAGCTCGCGCGCGAGTGCCGTCACGACAACACCCGGCGCATGCTCGTGCTCGCCGGGGCCAGAGACTGGACCCTCGCGGCGGCCGAGGCGGCCGTGGCAGGCCTCGGCGGGGAGGGCGCGGTCTGGCTCTCGGACCAAGAGCGACCACAACCTCGGCTGCCGGTCGACCGCGGGGGCGATCTGCTCGGTACCGAGACCCTCTGCCTGGTCTACGACGCCTGGTCGGGCCTCGACCCGGACAGCCTCGGGGCCGCCGCGGGCACGCTGTGCGGCGGGGGGCTGCTGCTCTTACTCACCCCACCGCTCGCCCGCTGGGCGGATCTGCCGGATGCGCAGGCGCACCGCATCGCGGTCCACCCCTATACGGCGCTCGAGGTCAGCGGACGCTATCTCACCCGCCTTGCGCGGGTGCTCGCCAGGGCCCGCGGGGTGCGCGTCCTCAACCAGGGGGCTGAGATCGTGCCGCCGCCAGGCCCAGGGGCGGCAGGCGGAAACGGGCGCACGCCGGCCCCGCCTGGAGCGCTGGGCCCGCGCACCGCCGACCAGGAGCGGGCACTCGCGCTCATCCTGGAGACGGTGCACGGGGGCGCACACCGCCCGCTGGTGATCAGCTCCGACCGGGGCCGCGGCAAGTCCGCGGTCCTCGGGCTCGCGGCGGCCGAGCTGCTGCGCACCGGGACGAGCGGCATCCTGGTCACGGCCCCGCGCCGGGCGGCGGTGCAGCCGCTCTTCGCCCTGGCCGCCGCCGCTCTGCCCGGCGCGATCGCCCGGCGCGATCGCATCGAGCGGGGCGCGGGGGGCCTTCAGTTCTACGCCCCCGATGCCCTCTGCCGATCGTGCCCGCCGGCGGACCTCCTGCTGGTCGACGAGGCGGCCGGGATTCCGGCCCCGTTGCTGACCCACCTGCTCCGAACCTACCCGCGGATCATCTTCGCGACCACCGTCCATGGTTACGAGGGCAGCGGGCGCGGCTTCGAGGTCCGCTTTCGCCAGACCCTGGATCGCCTCACGCCGGGGTGGCGCAAGCTGCGCCTCGACGAGCCGATCCGCTGGGCGGCGCACGACCCGCTCGAGGCGGCGATCGCCAGCGCCTTGTTGCTCGACGCCGCCCCGGCAGCGGACTCAGCCGTGCTCGACGCACGACTCGACGACGCCCGCTGCGAGCGCCTCGACCGGGCGGCCTTGGCGGAGGACGAGGGCGCACTGCGGGAGCTCTTCGGTCTGCTCGTCCTGGCCCACTACCAGACCCGTCCGGCGGACCTGCGCCACCTGCTCGACGGACCCAACCTCCGCGTCTTCGCGCTGCGCGTCCAGGGGCGCTCGATCGCCACGGCGCTGGTGGCGATCGAGGGTCGCCTCGATCCGGCGCTCTCGCTGGCCATCTTCGAGGGGCGCCGACGCCCGCGCGGGCACCTGCTGGCGCAGACCCTCTCGGCCCACGCCGGGCTCACACAGGCCCCTGGCCTCGGCTATGCGCGGATCGTGCGCATCGCGGTGCACCCGGCGTTGCGCCGACGTGGGTTGGCCCGTCGGCTGCTGGACGGGGTGGTGGCCGACGCGAGGAGCGAGGGGCTCGACCTGGTCGGGGCGAGCTTCGGCGCCGATCAGGACCTCCTCGGCTTCTGGACCCGCTGCGGCCTTGCCCCGGTCCATCTCGGCACCAGCCGCAACGCCGCGAGCGGGATGCACGCGGCGGTCGTGCTCCGTTCCCTGACCAGGGCCGGCGACCGGCTGCTGGCGCAGGCACGCGGCCGCCTCGCGGAGCGCCTGCCCACCCTGCTGGCGGGTCCGCTGCGCGGCCTGGAGCCGGCGATCGTCGCCGCCATGCTCCGGGGTGCGACCGCCGAGGTGTCGATCAGCGCGGACGAGCACCGCGAGCTCATCGCCTTCGCCGAGGCCCAGCGCCCGTTCGAGGCCAGCCTCCCGCTGCTGGCGCGGCTCACCGGCGCCCGATTGGGGGCGGCCCTTGCGCAAGGCGCTCTGAGCGATCGGGAGCGTGACCTCTTGATCACGCGGGTGCTCCAGCAGCGCGACTGGCCCGAAAGCGCGCGGCTCACCGCGACGAGCGGCCGCATGGAGATCATCGCGCGGCTGCGGCAGGCCACGCGGACACTGCTGGCCGACGCCGAGGCGGGCCTAGGGGCGACTTGAAATCGAGAAGGGGCAGCTCCGGCGCCTCGGCCCAAGAAACCACCGCGAAACACGCATCCTGGACGGCCGAACCATCCCCCGCGCCGGGTGCCGAATGATCGGTCGCCCACGAGCGGCTGAGGGCGGCGTTTCAGGCGGCGGTGTAATCGAGCTCGAACTGCTGCAGCAGGCGCTTCTCCAGGCGGCGGTAATCGCCCTCGCTGGAGCTGGTCATGACCAGAAGGGCACCGCCGTCGCCGGCGCGCTCCCATTTGATGTCGCTGTCGAAGGCGTTCTTGATGAGCGAGGGTTTCGAGTAACGCGACATGAAGCCGTTGACCGCGCGCTTGCGCAAAAAACCCGCCTCCTCGAGCTGTCGGCGGCTCTTGAGGTGGCTCCCGGAATCGATGGGATAGCTGCGCGAGCCGTCGAGGGAGGAGAGGTAATCGGCGCCCAGGTCCTCGACGACCACCGCCCCGCTCTTGACGGAGAGGATATAGCTGTCGTCGAAGTAATGGCGGTCGCTCTCCAGGATCAGCCCCATCCTCTCGATCTCCACGCGCAGATAGACGTCGTAGGGGAGCATCTTGAGGATCGGGCAGATGAAGCCGTAGAGCGCGATCGCGTCGCCGACCGTCGGCGTCTTCTTGAGACGGAGCTTACGTTCTCCCAACATAGGATGGTTCCCCGCTGCGGTCTCCCACCAGTGCTCGAAATCGGGTCACACGCTTGGCGGTTGGACAGCCCCAAAGGCGCCCACCATGCCCCGGCGAGGCAGCAGCCCCATCTCCAAGCACCTAAGCGCTCGAAGAAATGAGCGATCTGCACGCGGCGCCCCGCGGATGTCAGGCCGTTGCGAGGCCGCGACGCGCCCTCGGCGGCGGCCCCACGGGAGGGCCGGCGCAACCCGGCTAGGCGACAAGAGTACACTGGATTCCCCCGCTCCGCGTATGACTTGGGCAAACGAAAGCGGCGAACGGGGCGCGCACAGGAGGGGGACGCTCGGGGCCCAGGCAGCGCGGCCCCGCTCGATGCCGAGCGGGCTAGCCGCTCGAGAAGTGGCTCAGGCCAGCCACATCCGCGAAGTGGAGCACCCGGTTGCGCCCGGCGGCCTTCGCCTGATAGAGGGCCTGGTCTGCCTGAGTCACCAGGGCCTCCGGGGCCTGCTCGCCGGACGGCACGATGGTGGCCACCCCGGCACTGGCGCTGAGCCAGGGCGAGATGGGTGACGCCCGGTGCGGGACGCGCAGGGCGGAGATCGCGCGGTTCAGGCGCAGCCCGACGCGCAGGGCCCCTTCATAGCCGATCTCGGGCAGCAGGATCGCGAGCTCCTCGCCGCCGTACCTGGCCACTCGGTCCGCGCTGCGCTGCGCGACCTGAGCACAGGCCTTGGCCACGGCCACCAGGGAGTTGTCACCGCGCTGATGCCCGTAGCTGTCGTTGTATTGCTTGAAGTAGTCGATATCGAGGAAGACCAGCGACAGCGGTTGGGCCCCGCGGCGCGCGCGCTGCCACTCCGCGGCGAGACTGAGGTCGAAGGAGCGCCGATTGCCGACGCCGGTCAGCCCATCGAGCGATGAGAGCCGCGCGAGCTTGTGGTTGGCCTGCTCCAGCTCCTCCTTGGTGCGCAAGAGCTCCAGCTCGCGCGCCTTGCGCCGGCGCATCTCCAGCATGAAGACACGCAGGGCACGCAGCCGGGCGACCAGCTCGACGCGCCGGATCGGCTTGGTGATGTAGTCGGTCGCCCCGGCCTCGAAGGAGTCTTGCAGACACTGGTCGTCGGTGTTGGCGGTCACCATCACCACCTGCGTGTCTTGGAGCCTGCCCTCGCGCTTGATCCTGCGGCAGGCATCGATGCCGTCGACCCCAGGGAGACCGACATCGAGCAGGACCAGGTCGACCGGCGGCCAGCCCCGGGCGGGCCGCCGCCCGATACCCAGGCGTCCGAAGGCGGCCTCGGCCGAGTCCGCCTCCGTGATCCCGGCAAAGCCCTCGCCGGCGAGCAGCCGCTTGATCAACCCGCGGATCTCGGCCGAGTCGTCAACAACGAGAAGGTGCATCGCGCTCACCGTCATTTGCCACCGGATGGGCGATCTCGGCCGCTCGGCGCCGCCGCGACCGAGCACCCGAAGGCTCGGACGGCGCCGGGGCATCGCCGACTTGCAACCCAAAGCACCCTGTCTTATCGTGCCACAACGGCGGTGTACTCAGAAAAACAATATGTTGAAGCCCGCCGGTCGGCGCCTTCCCCGCCCTCTTCAGCAACCCGCCCCAATGGAGGACAGCATGTTGAGCCTTTCCCAATTGCACGCCCAAAACCATCGCATCACCGAGCTATCGAACGTCTTCCTGCACCTGAGTCAAAAACGCAGTCTGTGCGACACCGAGACGGCCTGCGGGCTGTTCTTCGACTACGCCCAGCAGGTCAAGGAGCACATGGAGGTCGTCGACAAGCAGTTGTGCAGTCGCCTCATCGCCCATCCCGACCCGAGCGTGCGCAACACCGCCGACCGCTTCCTCTCCGGATCGAGCGAGATCAAACGGATCTTCGCCGACTATCTCAAGGACTGGTGCCGAACCTCCCACCGGGAGCTGAGGATCCACGATCACGAGGCCTTCGTCCGTGACACCGAGCACATGTTTGCCCTGGTGCTCGACCGCATCCAGCGTGAGACCGAGCTGCTCTACCCGCTGATTCGAAAGATCGAGGGCGACGAACAGGCGGCCTGAGCCGGCAGGACCTCATGCAGGTGGATCGGAGTCCGCCCCGCCGCGCGGGGGAACGCCTAGCGCGCCTTGACCCCGAGCACCGACC
>Ga0114946_10002417_pt1 | contig 12813 bp, 8 predicted proteins | sample WalLakDeSediment_FD_88676 | JGI IMG/M metagenome (GOLD analysis project Ga0114946, IMG submission 88676) | Lake sediment microbial communities from Walker lake, Nevada to study Microbial Dark Matter (Phase II) - Walker Lake 11/02/13 Deep Sediment | ecosystem: Environmental > Aquatic > Freshwater...
CACTGGCGGCTAATAATAATAAACCGGCACCCTATTCCAATGCCTTCCAAACTTTTACGATCTCTCCAATATAAAAACGGTGATAGTCCTTTTCTACATATATCTTCTCAACATCGAATGACAGAAACTGTTCCGGCCTGATATCGTCCTGGTAAATTTTTCTGCATTCTATCAGCAGTCTGGCCTGTTTGAATGCCACATTTCCCAGAGGCGTTTCGATGGGGTCAAGACCATCGACGGCCATTTTGTTGACATCCTTGCCGGAATATGTTCCGCAATAGTTGAGGATGTCACGGAATTCTTCGTCATAGAAGCTTATGGTAAAATAGGGATTGTTCTCCATGAACAGGAAAGTATGCCTTTGCGGTCTTATGAAGATGATGGCAATATGTTTTCGCCACAGGAAACCTGCCCCGCCCCAGCTTGCGGTCATCATGTTGTAATGTTCGGGTTTCCCGGCGCATACCAGCATCCAGTCTTCATTGATCAGCTTGAAAATATTGTCGTGAATTTCTTCCGGGCTGATAACTGTAAACAGGTCCTCCATACTATCATTCATTTTTAACAAGCCTGCAAGATACAAAAAAAAGGTCAAAACACTCAAAAGAAATCACGCATGCGGGTTAAAGATAGTATGCTTACCTTTGCATAAAACGGTTGAGGTATGGTATGCTTACCTTTGCATAAAACGGTTGAGGTATGGTATACTTACCTTTGCATAAAACGGTTGAGGTATGGAAATAATTGTGCTTGGCACCGGCACATCCCAGGGTATTCCTGTCATTGCCTGTCAATGTGCTGTATGCCTGAGCAGCGATCCTTACGACAGCCGTCTGCGCACCTCCCTGCTCATAAGAGAAGCGGGCACCACGATGTGCATTGATGCGGGTCCGGATTTCAGGCAGCAGATGCTCTCCAACGCAGTGAATAAACTTGACGCGGTGCTCATCACCCATGGTCACAAAGACCATACCGGCGGTCTTGACGACGTGCGGGCATACAACTGGGTACATCAAAAGCCGATGGACATTTACGCCAGGGAGTCTGTTACGGAGATCGTAAAACGGGAATTCCCCTATGCATTCGGGGAAAACAAATACCCTGGCGCTCCGCAGATCATTCTGAGGAAGATACCCTATGAAGATTTCACCATCGGCCCGGTCAGGTTTATCCCCATCGAGGCCATGCATGGGAAGTTACCGGTGCTGGGGTTTCGCACAGGTGGCTTTTCTTACCTCACCGATGCCAGTTATATTGAATCCCGGGAACTTGACAAGATGAAGGGTTCAAAGGTGGTCATCATCAATGCGCTCAGGCATCAAAAACACCATTCACACTTTTCTCTCGGTGAGGCCGTCGACATCATCCATTACCTGCAGCCTGAAAGGGCATACCTGACACATATCAGTCACCAGATGGGCCTGCACAGGGAGGTACAGCAGGGCCTTCCGGAAAATATTTTCCTCGGTTACGACGGCTTAAGAATCAACGTTTAATAACTTACCCACACCGGGCCACCTAGTCCGGATACAACGATTTAACCCTTTTCAGGTCGAGGTGATTAAGGGGGTTGTTCGACAAGCCTGTGATGTGGCGGGGCACGAATCTTACCGACTGGTCATAGAACAGAAACACCACAGGCGCTTCGGCAATGATGATGCTGTCCATTTTCCTGTACAAGTTAAACCTGTCACTGTCGTCGGTGAGGGAGAGTGATCGTTCATACAAGCTGTCGAAACCCGCATGCCTGAAATGGGTGTAGTTAGGCCCGGCAGGTGAGTGGTTCTTGCTGTAAAACAAGGCCAGAAAATTTTCGGCATCAGGGTAATCGGCGATCCAGGAGGCCCTGAAAAACATTGCTTCGCCTTTTGCCATTGCCTCACGCAGGGTGGCCGGCGGCATCACATCGATGCTGACCCTGACCCCGATCTTTGCCAGTTCATGCTGAATATACTGCGCAATATCCTGGTAGTTCTGGTTGGTATGAAGTGTAAAAACAGGCAAGCCTACGCCCCCCGGAAAACCTGCTTCCCTGAGCAGTCGGCGTGCCAGGTCAGGGTTGTAGCTGTACCCGCCTGAATTTTCGCTGAAGCCGGGCATGCCCATTGGGACAAAACCGCCATGTGCAGGTATGCCGATATTGTTTCGCAGAAACGCCAGCATCCTTTCTCTGTCGAAACCATAATTGATCGCCTGTCTGACTTTCTTTTCCAGCAGCGGCCAATTCTCAGGCAGCCTGTGTTCATTCACCATCATGCCCAGGTATTCGTGGTTCAAAAAGGGCATGGTGATCATGTCGAAGCGGTCATGGTATTTGGGCTGCATGTGCCCTGAAGGCGTCAGCAATTCATCCTTGTAGCTTGCATCCACGCCCGACAGAAAATCCAGGTTGCCCTTGACAAACTCCAGAAAGGCCGTTTGCCTGTCGATGATAAAGCTGATCGCCACCGCATCAAGATATGGCAAGGAATGGCCACCGTCTGTCTCAAAGTAGTGCTCATTTTTCCTGAACACCAGCTTCACTCCCTCTTTCCAGTATTGAAACCGGAAAGGGCCGGTGCCCACCGGGTTGCGCCTGAAGTCGCTGCCGTATTTTTCTATGGCTTCCCGTGGGATGGCTGAGCAATAGGTCATGCTCAGCAGTCCTAAAAAAGGCGGATAGGGCCTGTTCAGCCTGATGATCAGCACAGAGTCATTAACGGCTTCCATATCCAGGCTGCCATCGGCCCTGCGGCCTGCCTGGTTCATGACCCAGGCGCCCGGCGAATTCAACGATGGGGCGATAAGCCGGTTAAGACTATACACAAAATCATCAGCACGCACCTCCCTGCCTGCCCCGCCGGGAAAACACGGATTATCATGAAACCTGACCCCTTTCCTCAAAAAAAAGGTGTACGCCATGCCATCGGCCGATATCTCCCATGAGTGGGCAAGGGATGGCCTGACCTTCAGATCATCATCGAGTTCAACGAGACTGTTGTACAACTGGGAACTCGCCCATATGTTTGTCTGGTTACGGGCATAAACCGGGTCGAGCGAGGTAATATTGCCGGGCTCATTGTACCGGAACACCGTCAATCCCCCGGCGCGGTCGAATCTTTGTACGCAACCACTGCAGAGTAACGCGATCAGGAAAAAAGAAAAGCTATTCTGCAACCATTTCGGAGGTTCCATATCGTGATTATTGGGCGATGCAAATACAAAAATAAGCAATATGGTCAAAAATACAGGATAATGGACGGGTGGCGGGCTTTTCTTTTGGCAATTATGGCATATCTTTGACAAAAAACCCAAACCCATCCCACGAAAAAGAATTTAACAAGCATTTCATGACACCAAAAGTTACATTTATTACGGGCGCTACCAGTGGTATTGGAAGGTCTTGCGCGTTTCTTTTTGCAGAAGCTGGCCACAGACTCATACTTTGCGGGCGACGAGGAAAAAGGTTACAGGCCATCAAAGACCAGCTTGAGGGTGCGTACGGTGCCGCCATTTTGACCATGGTGCTCGATGTAAGAGACAGGTCATCAGTGGAAAAGACTGTGAAATCCTTGCCTGACGACTGGAAGAATATTGATATTCTTATCAACAATGCGGGGCTGGCGCTCGGATTATCAGAGATCTGGGAGGGCGACCAGGATGAGTGGGACAGGATGATCGACACCAACGTGAAGGGCTTGTTATACGTTAGCAGGGCTGTACTTGCCGGGATGACAGAGAGGAAGTCGGGTCATGTCGTTAATATCGGTTCGATTGCCGGACGTGAGACCTATTACAGGGGCAATGTGTATTGCGCTACAAAGTCGGCTGTAGATGCCATTAGCAAGGGGATGCGCATTGACCTGGCCGGGTATGGCATTAAAGTCAGCCAGGTAAGCCCCGGAGCGACAGAAACGGAGTTCAGCCTGGTACGTTTTCAGGGAGATGGGGTGCGGGCAAAAAGCGTTTATGAGGGATTTACGCCGCTGTCGCCTGATGATGTGGCCGCTGCTGTATTTTTTGTCACCACCCTCCCGCCCCACGTCAACGTTGATGACCTGTTGCTGATGCCGACCAGCCAGGCGGGTGCCACCATAATTCACAGGCAGAAATAGCGGAAATGAAACCATTTGCCTATTTTTGTAAAGCCCATGCATTCATGTATGCCGCATGTTTTTGCCGGGCATTATAATCTGATGGTCATGAAGAAACTGCATAAACTGGTAGTAAAGTCGTTTATCGGACCGTTTATTGCAACCTTTTTCCTTTCCCTGTTCATCCTGCTGATGCAATTTTTATGGAAGTACATCGATGACCTGGTCGGCAAGGGGCTGGAATGGTATATCATTGCGGAACTGCTGTTTTACGCCTCAGCTACTTTCGTCCCGCTTGCACTTCCCCTGGCCATATTGTTATCATCGATTATGACCATGGGTGCCATGGGTGAGCATTATGAGCTGGTTGCCTTCAAATCGGCCGGCATCTCCCTCAGGAAGATCATGTGGCCAATCATGCTCATATCAGCCATACTGGTTGTCTCCGCCTTTTATTTCTCGAACAACATCCTTCCCATCGCCAACCTGAAAAGCCTTTCTCTTTTGTACGACGTGCGTCATCACCGTCCTGCGTTCAATATTACAGAGGGCGTTTATTACAAGGGCATCGATAATTTTGTCATCAGGGTGAATGAGAAGGAGGCAGACGGCCAGACCCTTCGCGGCATCAAGATCTATGACCATACCGACAAAAAAGGCAACATCAGCCTCACCATCGCTGAGTGGGGCGTCATGAGCGTTACTGCCAACAAAAGGCATATGGTGCTTACCCTGTACAACGGAGTCAACTACCAGGAGAACGCCACCGATGCATTTGACAGGAAAAGACCGCTGCAGCGCACCCATTTTGAACAACAAATCAGGCGGTTTGACCTCAGCGCCTTTGATCTTACCCGCACTGACCAGGACCTTTTCAGAAGCAATTTCCGCATGCTGAACATTAAACAACTGGTGATGTTCGAGGATTCCCTGTCGGCCGAACTGGCCAGGAGAAAGGATCAATACGTCTCTTCCTACTTCAATGTGTTCAGTCAATTCTCGAGGATTGACACGGCGGCTTATGAAAATATACCGCCGGAGCAATACAGGTTCTGGGATATGGCATCGGAGGGTGAAAAGTCAGGAAATGCGCTCACGATCATTTCCAGGGCTTTGGGTTCTGCCAGGATGAACAATGACAATGCTCATTTTGCCCTTGAGGAGTTCAGGAGCAGGAGGCGAACCCTTGCCCGGTACCAGATCGAATTTCATCGCAAGTTCACCCTGTCGATAGCCTGCATCATATTGTTTATGATCGGTGCACCCATGGGGGCCATCATCAGGAAAGGAGGTTTTGGCCTTCCCGTTGTCGTATCGGTATTGTTCTTCGTAGTGTTCCATGTGGTGTCGATTACGGGCGAAAAGTTTGTCAGGGAGGGTGTTTTGGAAGCCCATCAGGGCATGTGGATTGCTTCGGCCATATTGCTTCCTGTGGGCATACTGCTGATCATAAAGGCCACCACCGACTCCTCCCTTTTGGACACAGAAGCATACCTGAAAAAGTTTGAAAAACTGTTTAAAAAATGATGCGGCATGCAGGTATTACAACTTTGTCATCGCATACCCTACCCGCCGGTCGACGGGGGTTCTATTGCCATGCACCAGATCACCGGGGGGTTGATGCTGAAAGGTGCTGCTGTGAAGGTATTTGCCCTATCACCTGTGGCCCTTGAGAACAATTTGGCAGCCATTGACGGGGATTACCGCTCAAAAACCGGATTTGAAGCTGTATCCGTCGACACCCGGGTCAGAATCATTGCTGCGCTGGCAAATCTCTTCACAACAAAGCCATACAATATTCAACGATATCGCAGCAAACGGGTTGATGCCGCATTAAAAAAGATATTGTCAGAAAACCGTTTCGATATTATTCAACTGGAAGGTTTATACCTTACTCCTTACATACCCTTGATCAGGAGCCTGTCTGGTGCGCCCGTGCTGTACCGGTCGCATAACATCGAGCATTTTATCTGGAAAAGGCTTGCCACAACTGAAAAGAATCCAGTTAAAAAAGCTTATCTGAGAATGCTTTCATCACGCTTGCAGAAATATGAAACAGAAATAATCCATGATGTTGACGGTCTTGTGGCCATATCGGAGGTCGACAGGCAGTTTTTCCATTCCAACGGCTATACAGGACCTTCCATTGTGATCCCGGCCGGCATGCCGGATATAGCTTTCCCCGATCAAAGGCCGGCAGCGGAACAAAGAAGTGTGTTTCATCTGGGCAGTATGGACTGGAGGCCCAACCAGGAGGGTGTTACCTGGTTTTTAAAAAAGGTATGGCCACTTGTAACCCGGAAAGATCCAGACCTGTTATTGTACCTTGCGGGCAGAAGAATGCCCCACTATTACCATCAGTTTGCCTCTGACCGGGTCAAAGTGGTCGGAGAGGTTGACAATGCCATAGCGTTTATTCTCTCTAAAAACATCATGGTGGTGCCTTTGCTTTCAGGAGGTGGAATGCGTGTAAAAATCATTGAAGGCATGGCCGCCGGCAAAACGATTATCTCTACAAGTATCGGAGCCGAAGGCATAGGATGTGAGCACAAAAAAAATATTCTGCTGGCAGACAAACCGGAAGACATGGCCGCCTGGATTACAGAATGCACCCAAAACACAGCCTTCTCAGAGAAAATCAGCAAGCAGGCGCAGGAATTTGCAGCACAGCATTACAACCTCAACCGGATCATCAGTGATTTACTGGTCTTTTACCAGAGATTTTATTCAAAATAAGGATAGAAAATCATACCTTTGCGCCAAACGTTGATAGTGGTTGTATGCTGCCCTGACAGTGTAATTAAATAAAATATAATAGATTGAGAAAGAAGATATTTGTATTGCTCTCGAGGGTGCCTTATCCGCTGGAGAAAGGTGACAAGCTCAGGGCATTTCACCAGATCAGGGAGCTGTCAGTGACGCACGACATTATACTCTGCGCACTCAGCGATGTGCCGGTGACTGATGAAGCACGGGCGTTCCTGCAGCCCTATGTGGCCAGGCTGATCACCTTCCGCTTGTCAAAGCCAGGAATTTTCTGGCACCTCGCAGTCAACTTTTTTTCCCACAGGCCCTTTCAGGTAGCCTACTTTTACAGGCCCCGGATTCAACGGCAGATTGAGCAGATTATTCGTGATCATCACCCAGACTATTTCTATGCCCAGCTGATACGAACGGCAGAATACCTGAAGAGCCTGCACATAAGAAAAACCCTCGACTACCAGGATGTCTTTTCCAGGGGTCTCTACCGTCGATGGCAGGTAGCTCCATGGTATAAAAAAGCCATGCTTGGGATGGAGTATCGCCGCGTACTGAAATATGAGGAGATGATATTTGACAAGTTCGATAAAAAAACCATCATCTCCTATCCTGACAGGGACTTTATACCCCATCTGAGAAGAGATCGTATTGAAGTTATTCCCAACGGTGTCGATTTTGAATATTTTCAGCCCTCGGCGGCCGCGAAAGAATTTGATATCATCTTTTCGGGGAACATGGCCTACCCCCCGAACATCAACGGAGCCATATACCTTGTAAAACGCGTGATGCCCCATGTGTGGAAGAAGATTCCCTCAGCAAAGGTCGTTATCGCCGGCGCCAATCCTTCACAAGCCGTCAAGCACCTGCAGTCAGACAAAGTAATTGTTACAGGCTGGGTGGATGATATGCGCGAATACTACGACAAGTCATGCATATTTGTAGCGCCCATGCAGATTGGTACGGGCCTGCAGAACAAGGTGCTTGAAGCCATGGCGATGAAGTTGCCCTGTATCACCTCACCCTTGGCCAACGACGCCCTCAATGCCACGGAAGACAAAGAGGTGCTGGTTGGGCACGACCCTGATAGTTTCGCCCAACATGTTGTGTCATTGCTCAGCGACCCGCAAAGAAGCCAACAACTGGCCAACAACGGATATCAATTTGTCAGGTCAAACTACCAGTGGTCAGTCATATGCAAACGACTGTTGCAGGTCATTACCAGTTAATGAATGTTTAATTTTTGTTCAGACGTTATGGCAGAATGTCAGTTAAATACGATTGAAGAAGCCATTGCCGACATTCGCTTGGGCAAAGTTGTCATTGTTGTAGATGATGAGAACCGGGAGAATGAAGGCGACTTTATTGCTGCTGCTGAAGCCACCACCCCGGAGATTATAAACTTCATGGCCAGATACGGCCGTGGTCTTATCTGCGCCCCCCTGACCAGGCGTCGCTGCGAGCAGCTTAACCTGGAGCTGATGGTTCCGAAGAGCACTTCTTTGTTCGACACCCCGTTCACCGTCTCTGTCGATTTGATCGGGCATGGATGCACCACCGGCATCTCGGCATCCGACCGTGCAAAAACCATCAAGGCGCTTGCCGACCCCAACACCCACCCTGACGAACTTGGCAGACCCGGCCATATATTTCCTTTGCGCGCCCGCGAGGGCGGCGTGCTTCAGCGGGCAGGACATACGGAGGCCTCTATCGACCTGGCAAGAATGGCAGGAATGGAACCTGTCGGCGTACTGGTGGAAATACTCAACGAAGACGGCACCATGGCCAGACTGCCCGAACTGTTTGAGATCGCAGAACGTTTTGACCTGAAAATCATCTCTATCGAAGACCTTATCGCCTACCGGATTCGAAACGAAAGCCTGATATCCAAAGAAGTGACCGTTGATTTGCCCACCGAATGGGGCCATTTCAAAATGACCGCCTATGTGCAAACCACGAACCAGAAAACACACCTTGCCCTGACAAAAGGAAGCTGGTCGCCTGGCGACGAAATTCTGGTCAGGGTACATTCGTCATGCGTCACCGGTGATATATTCGGCTCCTGCAAATGCGACTGTGGGTCACAGCTTCACAAAGCCATGGAAATGGTGGAACAGGAAGGACGCGGCATTATATTGTATATGAACCAGGAAGGACGCGGCATCGGCCTGCTGTCTAAATTAAAAGCTTACAACCTGCAAGAAAAGGGCCTCGACACGGTGGAAGCCAATATTGAACTCGGTTTCAAAGCCGATGAAAGGGATTATGGGATAGGTGCGCAAATACTGCGTGAACTGGGTGCTCACAAAATCAAACTGATCACCAACAATCCCTCCAAAAGAACGGGACTTACCGGCTACGGTATAGAAATAACACAAAATATTCCGCTTATCGTCCCCACCTCCGATCTTTGCAAGGTCTATATCGATACCAAAAGAAAAAAACTCGGTCATTTATTCTAAAGCTCCCCTTGCAGTTCATTGTCATCTGCCTCTGGAATGACCGGCTGGTTCAGGCTTCTTCTGAACAGATCGGATAATGAATCGAACTCCTTGCGGTAAAACACGCCCAGGCCCTGCGAATAAGGCGCGTTGACATGTAATATATCGAAACTATTGGAACGGTTGAAGGCCTTTACCCTGAATTTTCCTTCCGGTGTAAGTTTTACTTCAACGGTAACATCGCCAACAATGTTGCTGGTGCGCTGGCTCCAGGCAGGATTGGAACCGGCAACTCCGAGGTTGCCGTCAATCAGCACCCTGTCGTTGAACAGCTGCGTCGACAACGCCACTTCCAGCTCCTGACTGCTGATCTGGTCACCCGGCCTGTAATTAATACCAATGTCCACTTCGCTGCTGATCTGTGAGAGCCAGTTGCTGAGCTGGTTCGACAAAAACTCCGATGAGGTGGTGCCAAAGCCATAACCCAGGGCGGTATTGTATTGATCTGTCGAGGCAGGCAGAAACCTGTTTAATACCAGCAAAGAAAACACCTGACGATTCATCTCCTGCTCGGTAGCTATGCGACGCTCAATCAGTTCACGCGTGCCCTCATCGCCGCCTGGCAGGTATATGTCAAAAGAAATTGCCGGGTTCAACAACTTGTCCCTGAGAATAAGGACACACTCAACCGGCACCCGCCTGCGGTACACATCAGACGTGTCAACATCCACCATCAGGTCATACAGACTGGTACGCAACCTGTAAGCCGCACGCAAATCAACATCTGCATTGTCGGGGTCACCATTCCAGCGAATGACCCCGCCCTGCTCTATCCGGAACCTCTTGTTGATAAGATTCTGAAGCGTAAACAGATAATCTCCGCTTTGTATCACGTATTCCCCGAACATATTAAACGCACCCTCTGCGTTGATCTCCAGCTTCAGGCTACCCTCCCCCCTGCCCCTGATTACATCGCCGATCTGTGAATCAAAGATCAGCTGAACCTCCGCATCGGGCGTAACCTCCAGGTCAAAATTCAGCGTCAGACCGGCAATCTTTTCCGATGCGAAACTTACCTCGGTAACCAATGTATCAGGTGATACAAAAGTGATAAAATTACTCTCCGACAGCTCCCCCCTGTAAGTAAGGGGCAGATAGATCTGTGTCCCCCTGTTGGTCCTGGCGCTCACATCAATGACAATATCATCCTCTGGCCCGGAAACCTGCACGATACCACTCGCAAAGGCCCTTCCATAATACAGCGCATTGTGGGATGAGGTAGTGTTCAATGCCAGCATCCTCTCCGGTCTGACCAGGACGTCCACCCTGAAATCCCTGAAACCGTTGTGACTGATGGTACCGCCGGCCAGGCCGGTGTTGTTATGCCTGTCGCGCAACACCAGGTTGTTGAACCTGAAATAGTTCTTGCCTATCTCAACGCGGTGAGAAAACGAATACTGTGTATTCAGATAATTGATCCCGAAACCGGCATTGTCAGCAAACACAGATCCCGAAAGGCCAGGGTCTGACAAAGGACCCGACAGCCGCAGACTGCCCGTTGCAAATCCCCGGAAATCATCAAGTATCCCGGCAAGGTAACGGCCCCAGATCCCTAATGGCAAACGGTCAATAAGAATGTTGATGTTGAAATGATCGTCTGTACGGTTTGGATAAAAATAGCCCGAGGCCAAAAGGGGCTTCACGCCTTCCATGCGTTCCTGGTCAGTAAGGACTGCACTCATCCGGAAACCTTCCTCCGGTTCATCCCAGGCCGATTGCAGCACCAGGTCACCCAGAGGGATCGCATTAAACATAAACTGATCGACCTTTAAGGAGGCCTCAAGAACAAGCTGCTGGTATAAGGCGGCAAAACTCAGCCCCCCGTTCATTGTGCCGCCAAAATTCATGTCCTTCACATTGACGATGGCGTCAAGATTTGCAAATTCAAAGTTGTGAAAATGCACCAGCATCCTGTCACGGGCATCCCTGCCCAAAACCCCGTTAAACTCTATCAACTGGCTTTCACTGAAAAAACCCAGATTCTCAACCTCTATCCTTTCTGTATCCACCCTGATCAGGTTCCCGGCATCAATCTGCCATTTGAAATCATTTATCAGGGCATAAGAAGGCAAAAACCTTATTGTTGACTTCCCTTTACCCAAAAACTCTGCAATACCCTGAATGTTTCCATGTTTGCCGGGATCATTGTTGCCATCCCATGATTTCCAGTTTATTTCGTACCACAAGGTATCGCTGTAGAGAATGCCGTCAAGACAGAAGTTTTCCACAAAGATACTGTCGGAAATCATCATGGATGCGCTTTGGTGGGTGATCTGATAACCACCGGCTGCCATTGCCCCGATCAGGTTCCAGTAAGTAAAACGGGCCCCGAACAAGGTAAGCACATCTGAACTGCCTCTGATATCAATGATATCCCTTTGTGAATCAAAGTCAACATAGATGGCTGAATTTTCCGACATCCTGACCATAGGCAGGAACAGGTCCGAAACCAGATCAGTGTCTTTAAACAGGACTTTCAGCTGGAAGTTCTGGTTTCGTGCATCCTCAGCATTTTCTGAGAGCAGCAAGGTATTTCCTTCTTTGTTGTTCAATGCCGATGGCAGGTGCAAGGCCAGGAACCTTTTAACGGCCGGCAAGAGGTCTTCATAAAAGATTTCACCCGACAGCGACGCATCAACAAAATCACTTCTGATAACCAAATGTTTCTGATGGCCGGCAAAGTTGGTGTTGACAATACTGATCTGCCGGGTTTTATAGGCCGTCGAATAAGGCGCATCCTGCCCGTTGTCATAGCGGTCTTCGTAAATGATATCAGCCACGTTGATATTTCCATCAAGATCATCGAGCGTGCTGCCGGTAGCATTGATGTTTACATTAATTGTCAGCACAGCATCCGCTTCCCCGGTTCGCTGATAGATGTTTAAGGCGCTAAGATTGGCTTCTTCTAAACGCGCCCTGAAATCGAAAACAGGAACCTCTTCCTTGAAACTGATCATGCCCAGAAAGTCGAGAGAAACGTTGGGATCATTAACCTGCAGTGATCCGTTAAACATCCTGTTGCTTACTGTGCCGGCAACATCAAGATCCTGATAATCATATCCAAGTACGCCAAGTGAACGGATCATCCCTGTAAGATCCAGTTCGAGCGTCTCCAGGTCAAAGCCTTCGCCGGATACTGCGGCATTCATGCTTATTTTTCCAATTTTCTCATTCTGACCCAGCAGGCTGCCAATATCAAAGCCACTGGTATATACATCTCCCTTATATGTATGGTTCTCTTTTTTCTGGTTATTTTGTATACCGATACCTGTGGTGACCGCACCGAGGTCAGTGGTGATATTTCCTTGTGCGAAGAGGTTATTAAACTGTCCTGAAACGCTGCCCCTGAAATTGATCATCCCTAGGCTATAGAAATTGCCAAAGATCTCCAAATAGCGCGAGTTTCCGGTTTCGGGAAGCCGGAAACCGGCCAGATCGGCAATGGATGTCTGATAATCATCAACAAAGAAGCTGAAGCGCAC
>Ga0114946_10002419_pt1 | contig 12806 bp, 13 predicted proteins | sample WalLakDeSediment_FD_88676 | JGI IMG/M metagenome (GOLD analysis project Ga0114946, IMG submission 88676) | Lake sediment microbial communities from Walker lake, Nevada to study Microbial Dark Matter (Phase II) - Walker Lake 11/02/13 Deep Sediment | ecosystem: Environmental > Aquatic >...
AACCGGCCGGGATGGCCAGCAGCGTCCCGAAGAGCGCCAAGCTGAGGCTGAAGACGGCTACAATTGTCCGAATATGCATGCGTTTGTTTTTTCCTGCACAGAATTTTCTACCTCTTCACGGCTTTGAACTGTGTTGCCATATTATAACATGCTTTGCGGCGGTGACTGGCGGCTGCTGCTCCCTGCGCGACGTGTATACTGTGCGCGGCCACAAAGTAACATTTTTTACTCTGGTAGGAATGTTACTTTATGCCCGCGTTGAGTATAGATTGATTCAATCTGTGAGATTGAACCAATCTTTCATTTATTCGCCCCAGATTAAACTTTGAGAAAATTAGCACAAAATGTATAATGGTTGCCGTCTTTATGTCACAGCAACGCAGAGGGATAGGTCTATGCTGATATTCGTAATTATGGTGGTCGTTATTTTGCTGGTGCTGCTTGTGGGGGCCCTGCTGGCCGTCGCCGCCTCGCGCTTCGATACGGTGGTCCAGGATACCAAACAGGGGTTTGAGCAGCAGGATAAGAACAAATCTTACAACCCGGCCATGACGCTGGGGCATCTAATTAACCTCAAGTCCGACGCCGGCGCCCAACTCAAGGAAGCGCGCGTGCTGGCTGCCCGCCAGGCGGCGCAGCTCCCGCGCGGCGGCAACGTATTGATCGGCCGCAAAGGCCAGGAGATGATCCGCACCGCCAGCACGGCCCGCAAGGAGGACCCGCTGACGGCCGCGCGCATTGCCGTCATCCACGGCTGGGACGCGGTGCGTATGGGCATGCCGGCCGGCGGGATCCCGGCGGCGCCTGTGGCGGCGCCGGCCGCGGCCGCCCCGCCGGCAGGGGAAGTGGAGCTGGTACCCGGCCGCGATTATCCCTACATTGAAATTACGGACGCGATGTCGCCCGAAGAGGTGCGCAAGGCGCGCATCGCCAACAGCAAGGCCAAATCCGCGGCGGTTAAGGCCGCCAAGGCGGCCGGCGGCGTGGCTGCGCCGACTGCCGGCCCGGCCACAGCGCGGGCCGCCGCCGCGCCGGTCGCGCTGCCGCCGGCCCTGGCAGGCATCGAGCCGCCCAAGCTGATCGAGATTACGGACGATATGGACCCCGACGCCGTGCGCAAGGCGCGCATTGCCAATTCCAAGGCCAAGTCGGCTTTCAGCAAGGCGCTTAAGGCGGCCGGGATCGATCCCAAAGACGTAGAGCTGGACGAAAAGGGTCAGGTGGTCCTGCCCCAGGGTGCGGCGCCCGTTTCCGCGGCGCCCGCGCCGGCGGCGGCCCCCGCGGCGCCCGCGCCCGCTCCCGCCGGCGGGTTAGACCTGGCGGCGCTGGGCGTTACGCCGCCTGACCTGATTGTGATTACCGACGCAATGTCGCCCGACGACGTGCGTAAGGCGCGTATCGCCAACGCCAAGGCGAAGTCGGCCTTCAGCAAGGCGCTGAAGGCGGCGGGCGTGGACCCGAAGGACGTGGAAATCGACGACGCGGGCAACGTCACGCTGGCGGGCGGCGCGCCCGCGGCGGCTCCTGCCGCACCCGCGGCGGCGCCCGCGCCGGAACCCGCGGCGCCTGCAACCGCGCCGGCGGCCGGGGGCGGCGTGGACCTGACGGCCCTGGGCATTGAGAAGCCGGAGTTCATCGAGATCACCGACGGCATGTCCGAGAGCGAAATTCGCCAGGCGCGCATTGCCAACGCCAAGGCGAAGTCGGCCTTTAATAAGGCGCTCAAGGCCGCGGGGATTGACCCGCAGGACGTGGAGCTTTAGGGTCCTGCCTGGCATGCAGCTTACGAACGGCCGTTTCCCACGAAACGGCCGTTTTTTTCATGTCCTGCACCCCCACTTAATCCAGGTTAACGTAAATCATAGAAAAGTCGGGTAGAGTAAATAGCGCAGCCGGGCGGTTCTTTTGCAGGCTGCGCGTGAGAGCATGTCTAGAGCCTTAGTTGACGTTCGCATTCTGCAACGGGAATACCTCCTGGCCATCAGCCGCGCCATGACGGCCGAACTGGACCTCCACGACCTGCTGCGCCTCATCTTGCAGTCGGCCGTCGAGCTGGTCTCCGGCCAGGCCGGCATGATTGCCCTGGCCGAACCGCCCAGCGACTCCTTTCGTGTGGCGGCCGTGTATGGCATCCCCGCCCACCTGGTCGATCATTTCGCCCCGCTGGTGCGCGGCGTGCCCTACGGCGGCGACGCGGAGCGGGAGCTGCTGCCCGAGCTGGCGCGCCGCCTGGAAAAAGTTTCGCGCACGGCCAATTTGGGCCTTTCCCAGGTGATGCGGCTGCCGCTCAGCAGCGGCGGGCGCATTATCGGCATGATCTACGTCTTCCAATCCGGCAGCTACTACTTCGTGCAGGACGCCGCCAATTTGCTGCGCAGCTTCGCCGAACAGGCCGCCATTGCCGTACAAAACGCGCGCCTCTACCAGCAGATTAACATGGAAAAGCAGCGCCTGGACGCCATCCTGGAGCGCAGCGCCGACGGCGTGCTGATTCTGGACGCGGCGCTGCGCATTACCGTCTTCAACCAGGCCTTGAGCAACATGACCGGCTGGTCGGCCGCGCAGGCCATCGGGCGCGCGCATGCCGAGGTGGTGCGCTGGCGCGCGCTGCGCACCCCCACCGATTTGCAAACGGCGCTGCGCAACGGCTGGCCGCTGCCGGGCGCGGCCCACCTGTACGTCGAAGGGGATCTGATTTGCCATCCCGACGGCTGCCTGCAGGGGCGCGAGACCGTCAGCCTGGGCATTACCTATGCGCCGCTGCTGGATGAAAACGGCCGTTTAACCGACATCATCGCCAACGTGCGCGACCTGACCCGCTACCGCGAGGAGGAGCAGCTGCAAAAAACCTTCATCTCCGTGGTCAGCCACGAGCTGAAAACGCCGGTCTCGATCATCAAGGGCTACGCCGGCACGCTGCGCCGCCGGGACGCCCACTGGTCGCCTGAAGTGTTGGACGAATCCCTGACCGTGATTGAAGAGGAGGCCGATCAGTTGACGCGCCTGATCGACAATTTGCTGGAGGTTTCTCGCTTGCAGTCCGGCGCCTTCACGCTGGAGCTGAGCGATGACGTGCTGCTGCCGCGCATTGCCGCCGGCGTAGCGCGCAAGCTGGGCAGCCAGGCGGACCGGCGCAGCGTGCGCGTCAGCTTCCCGCCCGATTTTCCGACCGTCTTTGGCGACGAGCGCCGCCTCACGCAGGTGTTGAACAACCTGGTGAGCAATGCCCTCAAATATTCGCCCGACGGCGGCGAGGTGCTGATTGAGGGCGCGGTGCATCCGCAGCACGTGACCGTATCCGTGCGCGACGGCGGCATCGGCATCCCGGCCCACGAGCAGCACCGCATTTTTCAGAAATTTTCGCGGCTGGACAACGCGCTCAGCCGCAAGACTGAGGGTACGGGCCTGGGACTGTACCTGTCGAAGGCGATTGTGGAAGCGCACAACGGTCGTATCTGGTTCAGCAACAACAGCGAGCGTGAGCCGGGCGCTGCGGGAACTACCTTCACCTTTTCATTACCCCAGGGGTAACAATTTATACTGGCAACGGGCATAATCTGACATTTTTACCAGAGGCGGCGCGGTCAGAGACCGGCCGCAGCCAGTATACATCAGGTAAATCAAGTGCATCTGCGTCATCTGCGTTCTATTTTTGAAGGAGAATTTTATGCGAACTCAACTTAACTGTCCGAACTGCGGCGCGCCGATTGTGGCCGACATGCATCAAATTATTGACGTAGGCCGCAATCCTGAGCTCAAGCAGTTGCTGCTGTCCGGGCAGCTCAACGTAGCGGTCTGCCAGAGCTGCGGTTCCGGCGGCCAGATTGCTGCGCCGCTCCTCTACCACGATCCGGCCCACGATCTCTTCATGGTGCACGTGCCGGAGCAGGTGAACATGGACCAGCGCCAGCGCGAAGATCTGATCGGCCGCCTGACGCGTCAGGTTATGGAGAGCACCCCGCCGGAGCAGCGCCGCGCCTACATGTTCCAGCCGCAGATGATGCTGACTATGAAATCATTTCTGGAGCGCGTGCTGGAGACCGAAGGCATCACGCCGGAGATGATCGCGCGCCAGCAGCGCCAGGTGCAGCTGTTGCAAACGCTGGCCCGCGCCGATGCGGACGTGGCGGCGGAGCTGATCAAGGATCGCAAGCATGAAATCGATGAAACCTTCTTCGCCATGCTGCGCGCCTATATCGAGACGGCCACGCAGATGAACGACGACAAGCAGCTTTTGCCGCTGCTGAATTTGCAGGCCAAATTGATGACCGAGACGGAAGTAGGTCGCCGGCTGGAGCGGCTCCAGGTGGCGCTGCATGCCTTCAGCCGGGATGCAAAAAAGGAGGAGGGCGTATCGCCGCTGCTGCTGCTGCGCCACGTGCTGCGTAACCAGGAAGATATGGAGATCGTGGAAAGCCTGGCGAGCGCTGCGCTGCCCGCGCTGAATTACGAATTCTTCACCGGCCTCACGGCCGAAATCGACAAGCAGGAAATGGCCGGCCAAAAAGCGGCCGTGGCGCGCCTGACGAAACTGCGCGACCGGCTGCTCAAACTGCAGGCTGAAATCAGCAAGCAGTCGGAACAGATGCTGGAAGAGTCCAAGCAGCTGCTGGAGACGGTTCTCGCCGCTGACAACCTGCCCCAGGCGGTGCAGGCCAACATGGGGCGCATTGACGACATGTTCATGTACCTGCTTGCGGCCGAGATGGATCGCGCGGAGCAGGACGGCAAAAAGGCGCGCCTGCAAAAGCTGGAGCAGGTGCACAACTTGATTATGGATGAGATTGAGGGACAGACCCCGCCGGAGATCCAACTGCTCAACAAGCTGGTCCACGCGCCCGACCAGGCCGAGCAGGCGCGCCTGCTGGAAGAAAGCCGCGAACTGCTGTCGGATGATTTGCTGAAGGTGGTGGATTTGCTGCAGGATCAGGTCAAGGCGTCGGGACAGACGGAACTGGTCGGCCGTTTGGGCCAAATCAAGCAGCTAATCGCCGCCCGGCTGCCGCGTCGCTGACGCTTGCGAATCGCCGATAGAAGTTCAACTTTTTAAAAAGTTGAACTTCTTGACCACGCCTAGCAGCTAACGCGGATTATCCAGCCGGAAGCCGTGCCCGCGTACCGTCACGATGAAATTCGTGTCGTCCAGCTCCGCCAGCCGGTCGCGCAGGCGGCGCACCAGCGCGTCGATCGCCTGCTCGGAGACGCCCATCCCTTCGGTGCCGGGCCAGACCACGTCGACAATGTCGTCCCGGCTGCATACCGCGCCGTCGGCGTTGTAGAGCAGCTCCAGCAGGCGAAACTGCGCCAGTGACAGCGGCGGATCGAGCACCTGGCCGCGCAAGCGCACGGAGCGCTGCGCCTCGTCGATTTCCAGCATCCTTTCGATTTCCGGGGGTTCAAAGGTGAGCGGCAGCGTGGCGCCGGTGCCGATGAAGACCAGCTTCACCGCCAGCGCAATCTGGATTTCGTCGCCATCCTGGATGGGCACCTTACCGCTGATCGGTTTGCCGTTGAGGTGCGTGCCATTTTTGCTGTCCAGGTCTTGCAGGATGTAACGGCCGTCTTCGCGCAAAATTTTGGCGTGATAGCGCGACACCTGCCGTTCGGGTAGGGCGATGTCGCAATCCCCGCCGCGGCCGATGAGTAGTTCATCTTTATCGAGCGTCCAGCGCTGACCGGTTAATTCGCCCTCGCGCATAATCAAGACAGGTTGTTCTTCCATACCATTTACCCCTTCACGCTAAAGCGTGACCCTGTTTTGTAGCTGCCCAAGCAGATCGGGCATTTTTTGATATAATCATAACGATTATGTTAGCAGCACACAACAACGGCGCTATTTTACGCGAACGCTACCGTCTGACCAACATTGTGGGCCAGGGCGGCATGGGCAACGTCTACCGGGCGGAAGATTTGCGTCTGCCTGGGCGCCTGTGCGCGATTAAGGAAGTGCCGCTGGATTTGAATGCCGACCCGGAAATGCGCGCCCAAGCGCAGCGCCAGTTTTTGAAAGAAGCCAGCGTCCTGGCCCAATTGGACCATCCCAATTTACCCAAGGTATCGGATTATTTTAGCGAGCAGGGCCATGATTACCTGGTGATGGATTACGTGCCGGGCAAGGATCTAAAGCAGTTATTGCAGGCCAGCCGCGAAGACGGCCGTTTGCTTGCAGAAGCCGTGGTCCTGGAATGGGCCGCCCAAATTGTCGACGCGCTCGATTATCTGCATCGCCAGGACCCCCCGGTGCTGCACCGCGACATTAAGCCTTCCAACATCAAGCTCACGCCCGACGGCCGTATCAAGCTGGTCGACTTTGGCCTCGTAAAGCTCATGCTCCCCGACGATGCGCGCACGATCACCATCGTGCAGGGCAAAGGGACGGCCCTCTACACCCCCCTGGAGCAGTATGGCGGGGAAGGGGGGCACACCGATGCCCGCAGCGACGTGTACGCCCTCGGCGCTACGCTTTATCACCTGCTGACCGACTTTCCGCCCCCGGACGCCAAGGCGCGCTTTCTGAATCCCAACGTGCTGCGCCCGCCCCACGTCGTGCGCAAAGAACTCTCCCTGGCCGTCTCGGAGGCCATTGCGTGGGCTATGGAAATGCATCCCAACAACCGCCCCGTCTCCGTGCGCCAGTTCTGGCAGGCGCTGCAGGGTCTCGGGCCGCGGCCCGCGGCGTCTGTGACGGGTGAAACGGCCGTTGTCAATCTTAACGCCGCGCTTAAAGCCAATTGGGTGGCCGCCTTGCTGGCGCTGGGCCTCTTCTTCCTCGCCATTTTGCTCACCGTCTGGTAGGCCGGGAAAGCTGCTTATGTCATGTCCCCGCTGCCATCAAGCTGCAAATCAAATCAAGGACGGCTTCACCGCGGCCGGCAGCCAGCGCTACCGCTGCAAGCTGTGCCGCTGCCGCTACACGCGCGACTCCAAAGAACGCGGCTACGACGAAGAAGTGCGCCTGCAGGCTCTCACGCTCCACCTGGAAGGCATCAGCCTGCGCGAAATCAGCCGGCTCCTGGCCGTCAACCACCAAAGCGTGGCCAACTGGATCAACGCCTACGCTCAGCACCTGCCCCAAAATTTGCCCCCCAGCATCCTGGAAATCGCCGAACTGGACGGTTTTTATACGCCGCCCCACAAGCGCAAACGAGTGTGAAATGCTTCAGCACCACGCATTTAGACACTTTTGGCCAAAAAGGTTGACATGTTGCCCAACCATAGGCTATATTTGCCTGGACAAATCGAACAACTGCCCCGCTGCCGGTTTACGCACAGATGAACCGGTTTACACACAAGAAGCATAAGGAGAAAACAGATGGCAAGTGTAACTTTCAGGAATGTGTTCAAGCGTTTTGGCGACGTCAGCGTTATCAAGGACTTCAACCTGGAAATTGAAGACAAAGAGTTTGTGGTCTTTGTCGGCCCCTCCGGCTGCGGTAAGTCCACCAATCTGCGTATGTTGGCCGGTCTGGAAGAGATTAGCGAAGGTGAAATTCTCATTGGCGACCGCGTTGTCAACGACGTGCCCCCCAAGGACCGCGACATCGCCATGGTCTTCCAGTCCTACGCGCTTTACCCCCACATGAGCGTCTACGACAACATGGCCTTTGGTCTGAAGCTGCGCAAGACCCCCAAGGAGGAAATTGACCGCCGCGTCAAGGAAGCGGCCGATATCCTGGGTCTATCCAACCTGCTGGACCGCAAGCCCAAGGCGTTGTCCGGTGGTCAGCGGCAGCGCGTAGCCGTAGGGCGCGCCATTGTGCGTGAGCCTGCCGTCTTCCTTATGGATGAGCCCCTCTCCAACCTGGACGCCAAGTTGCGCGTAACGGCGCGCGCCGAGATTAGCAAGCTGCACCAGCGCCTTGGCACCACCTTTATTTACGTGACCCACGACCAGGTTGAGGCCATGACGATGGGCGACCGCATTGCGGTGTTGGCTGACGGTATCTTGCAGCAATGTGATTCGCCGCGCAATTTGTACAACTATCCTGATAACATTTTCGTGGCCGGCTTCATCGGCAGCCCGAGCATGAATTTCTTTAACGGCACGCTGGTAAGTGAAGAGGGTAACCTCATTGTCGACACGGGCGATTTCCGCGCCAAGGTGCCTGCCGATCGCAAGAGCGCTTTTAGCAGCTACGTGGGCAAAGAAGTCGTAATGGGCATTCGTCCGGAACACATTCACGCGCCGAAATTCGCGCCGCCGAACATTACCGCCCCCGCGCAAGTTTCCGCCACCGTTGAAATCGTTGAGCTATTGGGTCACGAGCTGCATCTGTTCATGAACTCCGGTAAAAACACGTTTGTGGGGACTGTGGACCCGCGCATGGACGTGCATGCCGGCAACAAGATTGAAGTGTTGTTAGACATGGGCAACGTGCACCTCTTTGATCGCGCAACGGAACTCGCCATTCGCTAACTGGCTTGGAATAACAGCTAAGGCCGCTGCTCATTGCGGGTAGCGGCCTTTTTTTATGTCGTCTAATGCCACCAGAGCTGTGGCCGCTCTTATGGCTGTGGCCGCTTTTATGGCTGTGGCCGCTTTTATGGCTGTGGCCGCTTTTATGGCTGTGGCCGCTTTTATAGCTGTGGCCGGTCTCCTGACCGCGCCACACAGGTTGAATACCCTGTACTCTAATGCCAACCGCAAACTACAAGATTGGTGAATCCTTCTCACTGCAATTTGCCTGGCGCCTGCCGGACGGCGATTACCTGCGCGCCGTCTTTGACGCGCGCGTCCTGGATCTGGTACCGGAAGCCGATAAATATCTGGTGCGCCTGGAGCAGTTAACGGCCGGTCGCCAGGAAGACGAAAATGGGCAAATGCGCCCCACGGCCGAATTTTCGCGCGACTATTGGCGCCTGGTGGGGCAGTTAATCGGCCGCAAGCTGACGGTGGCGTACGAAGCGGACAACAGCCGCGCCCTCCACATGCGCCTGGCGACGCTGACGGGCGAGCACAACTTTTTCACCCGCTACGAAGATGCGGAGGTCGTGGCGCGCGGCCTCATGGCGGCGGCCCGGCGTCGCGCCGCCGAAGAAGAGGAGTAACCGGTCATAGGGATGTGCATCTCTATGACCGGCTACGGCTCAGGGAAATACGCGGCGCCACAGGTCCGTTTCGAGCAAATCCTCCGGGTCGCAGCGCTGTTTCAGAGCTTTGAACTGGCGAATCGTCTCTGCGCCCAGGTAGGCCGCGGCAATCTCCGGGCGCAGCGTGCTGTCTTTGGCGAAGTAAAAACGGCCGTTGGCTGCCAGCACAATCTCGTCCAGTTCGCGCGCCAGGGCGGCAATGCGCGGCTTGCGCGCCGGCGTCACGCGGAAATCCATTGCCAGCGAGTAGCCGTCCAGCCCATGCGTCAGCAAGAAATCATCCGGCCGGTGCCGTTTGAAGACGCTCAGGTAGTTCGGCAGCCCGCGTTGCTGGCAGAGTCGCAAAATTTCGGCAAAGGCGTCCACGGCCGTTTCCTTTGGAATAAACGGTTGATACTGAATCAGCCCCCCCGGCCCGTAGGCGTTTTTCCAATCCGGCACGTAGTCGAGCAAGAAATGGAAAGCCGCGTGCGGCTGGCGGTACTTTTTGGAGCCGCCCAGGTGGCCGGCCCAATATTTAGCCGTGTTGATCAGCGTCGTGCCCGGATTATTCATCAACGGCCGCATAAACAGCCAGATAATTGAGCGGGGCAGCACCCCAAACATATTGGGCGACAGATGCTGGTTGTCCAGCCGCAGCGTCTGGCTGGGGTGGGGGTCTGCGCCCGGAGGCAGGTAATTGGCCAGGTGCACGTCGCCGCGTCCTAGCGCTTTGCCCCCGGCAAAGGCGTCAATCCAGCCCACAATGTAGTTGGAACGGGCTACGTTTTCGTCGAAATAGCGGACCATGCCCGCCAGGTCGGGCTGCGCCTGCGTTTCAACCTCCAGCAGGCCAGAGTAGATCCGCTTAAGCTGCAGCGTCAATGCGGTGAAGATGCCCAGCAGCCCCATGCCGCCGATGGCGGCGTAAAAGATGTCGCTGTTTTCTTCCCGGCTGCAGGCAACGATCTCGCCCGACGGGAGCAGCAGGTCAAACGCCAGGATGTGGTCGCCGATAGGGCCGGCCTGGTAAGCGTTCTTGCCGTGCACGTTCATGGCGGCGCAGCCTGCGACGGTCGTATTGCTGGTGCCGGTGACGACGGGCGGCCACCAGCCATCTTCCAGGACGTACTGCCAGAGCTGCGCGATTGTGACGCCGGGTTCGACTTGAATACGGCCGTTTTCTGGGTCCCAGGCCAGCAAGCGGTTCATGCGGCGCATGTCGAGCAAAATGTTCTCGCTGTTCATCGCCGCGTCGCCGTAGCTGTTGCCGCCGCCGCGCAGCCCCACGGAACGGCCGCTGCGCCGCGCCAGCGCCAAAATCTCTTGCAGCGCTTCCACGGTCGTCGGCCGGTAGACGTAGCTGACGCTGGCGCTGGCGCCCCCCCAGGCCTCCACCGTTTCCAGCCGTTCGGCCGGCAGCGGCTCTGCCAGCGCCTGCGCGCGAGGGTTATCACTCATTGGGTAAACTGTCTTTTCACTTAGCATGGTTACTAGCCGTTAAAAACTCAATCTGCGGAAAATAAACGAGGGGATGTGGCGAATGATCAGCCCTACCAATCCCCAGCGGCGCGGTACGTAGACCGTCTGGCGGCGCTGCGCCGCGGCCTGCATAATCTGGCGCGCTGCCTCTTCCGGGGAAATTACCCAAAATGCCTTTGTCGCGTTGGCCAGCAGGCGCGTTTGCACAAAGCCCGGCTTGATGGTCGTAACCGTCACGCCGTAGCGCGTCAGCCGGTTGCGCAGCGATTCCAGGTAGCTGTTCAGCCCGGCCTTGCTACTGTTGTAGACCGGCGCGCCCACGCGGCCCCGGTCCCCGGCGATGGAGCTGACGCCCACGATGTGGCCGTCGCGCGCCCGTTCAAAGCGTACGGCCGCTTCGTTGAGCCAGGCGATGGCGCCCAGCAGGTTCACCTGGATCATGGCCGCGTCTTTGGCAAAGTCATACTCGTTGGGGGCCACCTGCGGCTGCACCGCGGCCACGTAGGCGATCAGGTCCAGCCCTCCCAGGTCGCGCACGATGGTTTGGAAAAGGGCGGGTACGGCCGTGTAATCCGTCACGTCGTGGGGATAGGCCCGCACGCGCGGCGCGGCCTGCTGGTGCGTAAGCGCGTTCACGCTTTCGCATAGTTCTGTAAGTTTGTCCGCGCGGCGCGCCAGCGCCGCTACCTGGTATCCTTGCTGCGCCAGTTCGCGCACAAGCGCCGCGCCGATACCGGATGAAGCGCCTACAACGATGGCGCGTTTGCGCGGCTCTAAAGGTCGATTAACTGGTGTTGACATAATCCTTTCGCTTTTGTAAGGGTAACGCTGTAATAATTACGATACCGGTCTATTTTAGGCTCAACAGCTTAAAGATCGGCTTAAAGGGCAGACCCTAAGGGTTTCCAAAAACCCTTAGGGTCTTAAAGGGAGTCTAGACGGTCATATGCCGGTTTGCAGAATATCGTCGGCGCGACTGCTGTAGGTGAGCACGGCCTCCATGGCGCCGTGCGTTTCCAGCGCCAGCTGGCGCGCATCGTCGCCGGGGTGGGGATGCACGACATGCAGCGGCTGGAGGTGGGCGTGGATGGGGCCGCGGTAGCAGGCGAAGCGCCAGATCATGCGCACCAGCGGTTCGTCGCCCCAAAAAACAATGTCGAGCGGCTCATACGTCATGACGCAGGGCAGAAACGGGATGCCTTTTTCAACCGCAATCTCAAAGGCGCCGTAACGGAACGGATGCAGCCTGTTGGGGGGGCTGAAGATGCCCCCTTCAGGGAAGATCACGATGGGCGGGTATCGTTCGACTTCGCCGAGCGTCTGGCGCACCCGTTCGCGCGACTGTTTGTCCTGCCGGTCGACGAAAACGGCGCCGACGGCCGTACCCAACAAGCCGACCACCGGATAAGAACGCACCTCGATTTTGCTCACAAAGCGCACCGGCAGCAGGTGCAGCAGTAAGAAGATGTCCAGCGCCGAGGTGTGGTTGGGGAAGACAAAGCCCCGGTGCTGCCGCAGAATTTCCGCGTTGTTGAAGGTATAGCGCATGTTAAACAGGCGAATCACGAAACGCGCAAAGTGCATGGCCGGCCACGCGCCCACGCGCGCGCCGCGATAGCGCCAGGGCATCCAGGCTACCGCGAGAATGGCGACGGCGTACAGGCAAAAAACAATCAGGAGAGTGGAGAGACGTAATAGTCCGCGTACGGGTCCCATAGGCTCGCGCTCCTCGCGTCAGTGCAGGTAAATCGGGTTGCTGTAAATCCAGCCGCGCAGCCGGCCCATGTACGGAATGGTGCATTCCACGCGATAGGCGCCCGGTTCGAGGGGCGTGTGCGTCAGGCTGAGGCTATTTTCGGCCGTGGCGACCACTTCCCCATGTCGCAGCACGCGCATATTGGCCTTGGCCGGCGTGACGACCTGCAGCGTTGCGCCCACGTCCATCTCAATATCGTCGCCCATGATGCCTTTGGTGCGCCCCTGGCCGCTGAAGCGAAATCCGCGCGTGGGATGCGCCATGTCGTAGCCGACCCAGCTATTGCCGCGCCCGACGGCGCGCAGAAGGGTCTGCTTATCGCGCGCCGGTTCGCCTGTTAGCGGCTCGCGCAGCAGCACGTGGGTGTTGACGGCGCGAAAGAGAAAGTCGTAAGGGAAGATAACGCGCTTGAGCGGCCCCATGCTCATGGGTGTGCCGTGCGCGTCGCTGTTGCCGATGGCGGCCACGCGTTTGCCCTGGGCCAGCAGTTCATCCCACA
>Ga0114946_10002421_pt1 | contig 12803 bp, 9 predicted proteins | sample WalLakDeSediment_FD_88676 | JGI IMG/M metagenome (GOLD analysis project Ga0114946, IMG submission 88676) | Lake sediment microbial communities from Walker lake, Nevada to study Microbial Dark Matter (Phase II) - Walker Lake 11/02/13 Deep Sediment | ecosystem: Environmental > Aquatic > Freshwater...
GCCTTTGGCGACGGTGAGCACCGCGCCGGGTTATCCGGTGACCTGGGTCGAAGCGGCGGACGACGGCGTGGACGGCACGATGTTGACCGACTACGACCTGGTCGGGTCGTCGGCGCACGGCAGCGGCCTGTTTGCGCTCGAAGGCGTCGGGCCGATCGATTTCCTCTGCGTGCCTCCGGGAGTGGATGGCCGGATGCCCGGTCCGACCCTGTTGCTGGCGGCGCTGCGCTACAGCCGCAAGCGCGGCGCCATGCTGCTGCTTGAGCCCCCGGCCAGGGCCCGCACGCCCGGGCAGGCGCTGGCATGGCTGCAACAGCTGAATATTTCCGGCGAGAACGCGATTGCCGTGTTCCCGCCGCTGGCGGGCGATGCCCGCAGCGACGGTCGGTCTGCGGTCGGCGCCGTCGCCGGGGCGCTGTCGCGTGCGCCGGCCGATGTCGAACCCGCGCTCGGCGCGCAGTTCCGGCCGATCATCGAGCTGGCGCCGGATGCGCGCCGCCCCCTGCAGGCTGCGGGTATCAACGTCATCGCGCGTGGCCGGGGCGGGCGCATCGTGCTCGACGGCGATCGCACCCTCGCATCACCCGAGTGTCCGGTCCAGGCGTGGCGGTCACTCTCGCAGCGGCGCCTTGCATTGTGGATCGAGCGAACGCTGTTGCAGGGGACGCGCTGGGTCGTGTTCGAGCCGCCCGGTGCGGATCTCGCCCACCGGCTTCGCGGCCAGCTGAGCGGCTGGCTCGAAGGGTTGCGTTTCTCGGGCCGCCTCGCCGGCGACCCGGGCGAGGCCTGGTTCGTCGATGTCAACGAGGTGTCTGCGCCGCACAGGCCCGCCCAGGTGGAATTCACTGTGGGGTTCGCCCCGCGCCGTCCCGGGGACTTCATCATCTACAGGGTCAGCCAGGGGCTGCGCGCCGCGCGCCTCGCCCCGGTATCGGCGGAGCGCTGGGCCATCACGCAGCCCTTGCGCGAGCCCGGCGCCGGCCCCGCGGAAGCCGCGGAGCCAGTGATGGCCTCAACGGAGTTCGATCTGGAGGCCGGGTGACCCGCCCGGGCGGCAGCATCCCCTATTTCGCTTACGGCGCGAACGTCCACCCGGGCTGGCTCCGCCGGCGAGTCCCTGCAGCCGTGCAACTCGGCGCCGCCGAGCTCCCGGGCCATCGAATAATGTTCCACAAGCGCGGCCGCGACGGTTCCGGCAGGTCGAACGCGTGGTGCACGGACCGTCCCGGCGACCGCCTGCCCGGGGCGCTCTACAGGCTGGCGGCGGAGGATCTCGAGCGGCTTGGCGCGGCCAGGGCAGGTTATCGGCCGGCAGAGGTGCTGGTGCAGGCCGCGGCAGGGCCGCTGACCGCGCTCACCTGGCGCGCGAACGCGGCGGAGATCGAGGAGGGCCTGCTGCCGTGGGACTGGTACCTGGCGCTGATTCGTGCCGGCGCGGCGCTGCATGACCTGCCCGAGCCCTATCAACGCTGGCTCGAGTCCGTGACAGTCGCACCGGACCCGGATCGAGCACGCGCGGCCCTCGCTGCAAGCGTAATCCGGAACGAAGCGCCGCCGGACACCTAAGTGTGAACAGGCCCTAGCCCGACTGCCGCTTGAGATCGCGCTGGTCGTCGACCCGGGCGGCCTGCTGCGCGGCACCCATTTCGAGATGCTCTCGAACGGCGCTGTCCAACGCCTCCACCGCCGCCTCGAGACCCTCGGCGTGGGCAATCACCAGCAAGGCGTCCTGGAGAAAGTCCGGATAGTCGGAGATCGCCTCGCAGAGCTCGACCAGCGTGCCTCGGTCGATATGGCCGCAGGATCCGGACGGATCGTCGACGCGAACGGGATGCCGATGCAGCAGTATCTGCCACACGGCATAGGCGTCCCATTGCGGGTTTCCTGCCTGACGTACCTGATCCATGCCTGAACCGTAGCAGGGATCGCCACGCCAGACCGTGAGCGGGGTCACGTGCAGGGCCCGAAGCCGCCTCCGCCCGGCGTGGCGATTTCCAGCACATCCCCCGCGCCAATTTCGAGCTCCACGACACCGGGCAACGTCTCGGCGCTGCCATCGGCACGGATCACCCGGTTTTCGCCAGGGCTCCCTGAGGCCCCGCCGGCCAGCCCGAAGGGCGGGACGACGCGCCTGTTCGAGATCAGCGCGGCGCTGACGGCCTCGGTGAACAGCAGGCGGCGCACGACACCATCGCCGCCACGGTGGCGACCCGCTCCGCCGGAACCGCGCCTGACCATGAACGATGCCACGCGCACCGGATGCCGCAACTCGAGGATTTCCGGGTCGGTGAGCCGGCTGTTCGTCATGTGGGTATGAACCGCGGAGGCACCGTCGAATCCGGCTCCGGCGCCTGCCCCACCGCACAGCGTCTCGTAGTACTGGTGGCGCGCGTTGCCGAAGCTGAGGTTATTCATGGTGCCCTGGGCGGCGGCGACCACGCCGAGCGCACCGAACAGCGCATCCACCACGCATTGCGAGGTCTCGACATTGCCGCCGGCCACCGCGGCCGGCCAACGAGGATTCAGCAGGCTGCCTTCCGGGATGCGCAACTCGAGCGGCGCCAGGCAGCCTTCGTTCAGCGGGATGTCGCGCCGCACGAGGCAGCGGAAGACGTACAGCACCGCGGCCCGGCAGATCGCGGCGGGCGCGTTGAGATTGCCCGCGGATTGAGGCGAGGTGCCGGAGAAATCGATCAGCGCCCGGCGCGCCCTGCGATCAACGCGGATCGCGACGCGGATGGTTTCGCCGCCGTCCATGCGCCACTCGAATCGCCCGTCCGGCAGTTCAGCAAGCACGTCGCGGACGGCGGCGGCGGCATTTTTCTGGATGTGGTCCATGTAGGCGCGCACGACCTCGGGCCGGAACTCGGCCATCATCTGTTCGAGGGCCTCGAGGCCGCAGCGATTGGCGGCGAGCTGGGCGCGCAGGTCGGCGAGGTTCTGCGCGGGGTTGCGCGCCGGCCATCGGCCGCCCGCCAGCAACGCGCGGATCGGCGCCTCGTCGAACTTTCCCGCGGCCACCAGCCGCAGGCCCTGGATCAGCACGCCTTCCTCGTCGATATGGCGGCTGTCGGCCGGCATCGAGCCCGGCGTGCGGCCGCCGATGTCGGCATGGTGCGCCCGCGAGGCGACATGCAGCAGTGGTCGCGCGCTCGCGCCGAAGAAAGGCGTCACCACCGTGATGTCCGGCAGGTGCGTGCCGCCCTCGTAAGGGTCGTTCAGCACGTAGCTGTCGCCCGGCGCCATCTCCGGGCCGAAGCGCGCCATCACGGCGCGCACGCTCTCGCCCATCGAGCCGAGATGCACCGGCATGTGCGGGGCGTTGGCGACCAGGCCGCCCGCGGGATCGAAAACCGCGCAGGAGTAATCGAGCCGTTCCTTGATGTTGACCGAGCTGGCGGTGTTCTGCAGCACGGCGCCCATCTGCTCCGCAACATGCATGAACCGGTTGTTGAATACCTCGAGCAACACGGGGTCGGAGGAGGTCGAGGCTTTCCTCGCGCGTCGCCGGGCCGGTCGTCGCAGCAGCAGGTTGCCCAGCGCATCGGCCTCGGCCTGCCAACCCGGCGCCAGCCAGGTCGTGGCGTTCGTCTCGGGGACCAGCGCGGGCCCGGCCAGCCGCTCGCCGAGTCGTAGCGCGGCGCGCGGCACCAGCGGAATGTCGCGCCACCGCCCGTCGAGCCAGGCGCGACACGTGGAGCGCGTCGCGGTCGCCGCGCCGGGCACGACCGTCTCGTCGCCCGGCGTTGCCCCGCCGCCGCGGGCCTCGGCTTCCACCGACTCCAGGACCACGCGATGCGCGGAACTGAAGCCGAAGCGTCGCTCATGGGCAGCGGCGAAAGCCGCGCGCACCTCGTCCTCGGTGGCCAGCGGCACTTCCAGCGTCGTGTCGCTGCCGTCGTAGCGCAGCCGCAGGCGATGCGCGACGGAGATCTCGGCGCGCGGCACGTCCTGCGCCGCCAGCGCTGCCGTGGCATCCGCGGCAAGTCGCTCGAGCAGGCGTTCCGCGCCTTTCAGCACGGCGCCGTCGAGCGCGGCCTGCACCGAGGCCTGGCGCAGCTCCACCAGGTCGGCAAGACCGATGCCCCAGGCCGACAGCACGCCGGCAAACGGCGGCAGCAACACCGAGCGGATATCGAGCGCATCGGCCACATCGCAGGCATGCTGACCGGCCGCGCCGCCGAAGCCGCACAGCGTGAATGCCGCCGGGTCGGCGCCGCGGCGCACCGAGACCTGCTTGACCGCGCGCGCCATGCGCTCGACCGCGATCTCCAGGAATCCCGCAGCGACCGCTTCTGCGCTCATCCGGGGCTGTCCGGCGGCCTCCACGGCCGCCGCGATCGCGCCCAGGCGCAGCTCGGCCGAGGCCCGGTCCAGTGGCCGATCGCCGCCCGTGCCGAATACCGCGGGCACCGCGTCGGCCTGCAATCGCCCCAGCACCAGGTTGGCATCCGTCACGGTGGCCGGTCCGCCCAGGCCATAGCAGGCCGGCCCCGGGTCCGCGCCCGCCGACGCCGGGCCGACCTGGAATCGCCCGTCGGCAAACTCGAGGATCGAGCCGCCGCCCGCGGCGACGGTGTGAATCAACAGCATGGGGGCCTGGAGCCGCACCCCGGCGACGCGGTTGTCCTGGCTGCGCTCGAACTCACCCTCATACAGGCAGACGTCGGTGGACGTGCCGCCCATGTCGAAGCCGATGAGGCGCTCGCAGCCGGCGCGCAGGCCCGCCGCGGCCATGCCCACGACACCGCCCGCGGGGCCGGACAACACACTGTCGCGACCCCGGAACCGCTGCGCCTCGGCGAGGCCGCCGTTGCTCTGCATGAACAGCAGGCGCTTGTCGCGCAACGGCTTGCGCAGTCGGTCCACATAGCGCCCGAGGACCGGCGAGAGATAGGCGTCTGCGACTGAGGTCTCGCCGCGCGGCACGATCCGCGCCAGCGGACTGACCTCGTGCGAGACCGAGATCTGCGTGAACCCTGCGGCACGCGCCAGGCGGGTGGCGGCCCGCTCATGCTGCGTGTGGCGATAGCCGTGCAGCAGCACGATCGCCACGGCGTCGAGGCCGCTCGCGTGCGCTTCCTGCAGCGCGGCCGCGAGGGACTCCTCGTCCAGCGGCCGCAGTACGCGGCCGTCGGCCGCGATGCGTTCGTCGGCTTCGATGACGCGCACGTACAGCGGGGGCGGCAGGCGGATGTCCAGGTCGAACAGCCGGGGACGCTGTTGCGTACCGATCAGCAGCGCGTCGCCGAGGCCCCGGGTGATGACCAATAGCGTGGGCTCGCCGCGCCGCTCGAGCAGGGCATTGGTTGCCACGGTGGTGCCCATCCGGACGACCTCGATCGGCGCGCCCGCCAGCTCCGCGGCGTCCGCGAGGCCGAGCAGGCGACGCATGCCCTCGATGCCCGCATCCGCGTAGCGTTCCGGCGCCTCGGACAGCAGTTTCAAGGTGTCGAGCCGCCCGTCGGGGCGGCGCGCGACGATATCGGTAAACGTGCCTCCCCGGTCGATCCAGAAGCGCCAGCCGTGCCTTGCCCCGTCTTCCATCCGCGCATTGTAGGGCCAGGTCGGCTGTTACACTCCGGCCGTCATTCGCGGGGGGAGGCCATGAGCCGGGCCGAGGCCATTCTGTACACGCTGGTGGTCTACAAGATCCTGCTGGTCGCCATCGGCCTGTGGGCTACCCGGCGCACACAGGATACCGGTGATTTTTTCCTCGGCGGCCGACGGCTCGGCGCCTGGGTCGCGGCGATCAGCGCCTCGGCGTCCTCATCCTCGGCGTGGACCCTGGTGGCGGTCAGCGGCATGGCCTACCTGTGGGGCTGGCCCGCATTGTGGCTGTTTCCGGCGACCTTGTCGGGCTTTCTCATCAACTGGCTGTGGGTGGCGCCGCGCCTCATGCGCGCCAGCCGCGCATCCGGCGCGATCACCTTGACGGAATTTCTCGCCGGCCCGGACGCGCACAACGGCTGGCCGCGCCGCGTCGTGATCCTCGCCTCCGCCGTGGTGCTGTTCTCGTTCACCTTTTATATCGCGGCCCAGTTCCAGGCGGCAGGCAATGCTTTCGCCAGCGCATTTGAGCTGGAGATGCATACCGCGGTCATGATCGGCGCGGCCGTGGTGCTGCTCTACACGCTGCTCGGCGGCTTCTGGGCGGTGAGCGTCACGGACACGTTGCAGGGCCTGGTCATGGCGCTGACGGCGCTGGTGCTGCCGATCGCGGCGGTGGCGGCGGCCGGCGGGGTCGGCGCGGTACTGGAGGCGCTCGCGGCGCAGGGGCCTTCGGCGAGCGGCCCACCGACCGCCGGCATCGCGGCGGTGGGATTCGTGCTCGGCACGCTCGGTATCGGCCTCGGCTACCCGGGGCAGCCGCACGTCGTGAATCGCTTCATGGCGTTGCGGGACCCGCGCGCCCTGCGCGACGGCAAGATCATCGCCTTGTCCTGGGCGGTGATCATTTATGCCGGCATGCTGACTGTCGGGCTCTCGGCGCGCGCACTGTACGGCGGGCAGCTGGCCGACGAGCAAGTGCTCTTCGAGGTGGCGAACCGGCTGTTCGCACCGATCGTCGCGGGCATCATGATCGCGGCCGTGCTGTCGGCGATCATGTCCACGGCCGACAGCCAGCTGCTGGTCGCCGCCTCGTCGGTCAGCCACGACCTGCCGCGCCGCGGGCGCGGCAGCCTCGCGGTTTCGCGCCTGGTCGTCGCCCTGATCAGTATCCTCGCGGTGCTCGTGGCGGTGATGCTGCCACAGACCATCTTCGCCCGCGTGCTGTTTGCCTGGACGGCGCTCGGCGCGGCCTTCGGGCCGCCGCTGCTGGTCAGGCTCGCCGGCTTCGAGTTGCCGCCGGCGAGCGTTTTCGCGGCGATGATGACCGGCTTCCTCGGCACCGTGTGCTTTTACTGGTTGCCGAATACCCCGGGCGACTGGCTCGAACGGCTGGTGCCGTTTTTCGCATCGTTTGCGATCTGCGTCCTGGCGGCGCGGACGAGGAGGGCCGCATGAGAAGCGATCGTCGCATTCGCCTGCTGCTCGCCGCGGTCGTGATCGTGGCGCTGGTGCTGTTCACGGGCGCGCTGCTGGCGGTAGCGGATACGGTGCTGTCGATCCTGCAGCGCTTGCGCGAGGGCCCGGCAGGGATCTACTACGGGTTCCTTGCACTGTTGTCCGCCGGCGCCGCAGGGGCCGCCTGGCTGCTCTGGTGGCTGCTTGTACCGCCGCGTCGCAAGCGCTCAGTCGCGCGGGAGGTCGGGGAGCTGGACGAGGCGGCGCTGCGCGAGCAGCTGCAGCGCGAGCAGGCCGCGGGCACGGACACGGCGGCGGTCGAGCGCGAGTTGGCGGAACTGGTACGCCGGCGCCAGGGCGGCCGGCTGTTCATCGCGCTGTTCGGCGAGGCCAGCGCCGGCAAGAGCTCGCTGGTGAAGTCTCTCGTGCCGGACGCTGAGCCGGAGATCGGGGTGGCGGCAGGGACCACGCGCGCCGTGCAGCATTACCAGTGGGCGATGAAATCCGGTGACGTGATCGAACTCGCCGACGTGCCGGGCAGCGGCGATGATCGCGAGCTTGGCGAGTCAGCGCTGGAGGAGGCGGTCCGCGCGCACCTGGTGATCTATGTTTGCGAAGGCGACCTGAGCCGCAGCCAGTTTGCCGATGTCGAGACGCTCGCGGCCGTCGGCAAGCCGCTGGTGGTGGCGGTCAACAAGGCGGACTGGTACGCAGAGGAGGACTTGCAGCGGATCGTCGCGCGGCTCGCCGCGCGGCTCGGGCACCTCGAGCCGCCGCCGGCCGTCGTGCCAGTGGTCGCCGGTGGGACCGAGCGAGTGCAACACGTGGACGCCGAGGGCCGTGAAATTGTTTCCGAGCGTCCCCGGTTGCCCCGGGTCGAGCCATTGCGCGAGGCCCTGCAGGCGCGACTCGAGTCCGACCCGCGGGCGCTCGATGCATTGCGCGACGCCTCGGTGTTCCGGCTCGCAGCGGCGCGGCTCGAGACGGCGGCGGGGCAGCGGCGACGTGGTGAGGCGGAGAAGATCGTATCGGACTACACGAAGAAGGCAGTCGTCGGCGCGCTGGCGGCGGTCGGTCCGGGCATGGACGTGGTGATCCAGGGGTATCTCGGCACTTCGCTGGTGAAGGCGCTGTGCCAGCTTTACGAGGTGCCGGCGCGGGACATAGACATCCAGCGCTTTCTCGATATCGCCCAGCAGTATGTGGGGCGCGCCCGGCCGCTGTTGCTGGCGATCTCTGGCAACGTGCTGAAGGCGTTCCCAGGCGCGGGTACGGTCGCCGGGGGGCTGGTGCACGCGGTCGCCTACGGCATCATCTTCGACGCGATGGGCAAGGGGCTGGCAAACAGCCTGGAGACAACCGGCGACCTGCGGCCCGCCGCCGCGGCTCGCGAGGTAGGAGACCAGTTCGGTGACGACATCGGGAAAAAGGCCCGGCAGCTGGCTCGGCTGGCCCTGGAAGCGCGCGGCGCCAGGCGCGACTGAGGCGCTGGCGCCGCCGACGGCCGGCGATGCGCATCTCGCGCTGGCGCGGGACAGTCTGCGGCGCCTGCTCGAAGATCCACGCCTGCCCGCAAGCGTGCGGCAGGCGCTGGCGCCGGAGTTCGCCGAGATCGAGCGGATGCTGCAGAAGCTCGAGCAGGGCGAGATCCACATCGCGGTGCTCGGCGAGGTCAGCGTCGGGAAGTCCTCGCTCCTCAACGCGCTGCTCGGGGAGGCGCGCTTCAGCACCAGTCCGCTGCACGGCGAAACTCGCGCTCCGGCCGAGGTGCGTTGGCAGGAGGAGCGCAGCGGCGCAGTACACCTGCTCGATACGCCGGGCATCAACGAGGTCGGCGGAGAAGATCGCGAGCGGATGGCGCGAGATGTCGCGGAGCGTGCCGACCTGGTGCTGTTCGTGGTGGACGGCGACCTGAACGCGACCGAGCAGGCGGCGCTCGACCAGGCCCTGGAACCCGGCCGGCCGGTGCTGCTGGTGCTGAACAAGGCGGACCGGTACACGACGGAGGAGCGCGCCACGCTGCTGGCGCGGCTCGCCGGACGCATGGCGGGCCGGTTGCGCCCGGAGAACATCATCGCGGCCGCGGCCGACCCCGCGCCTGTGACCCGCATCGTGCAGGCATCGGACGGCTCGGAGCGCGAGGAACGCCGGGTATTGCCGCCGGAGATCGAAGGGTTGCGCGAGCGCCTGTGGGCGATTCTCGACGCGGAGGGCCGGACGCTCGCGGCGGTGACGGCCGGGATGTTCGCGGGGCGGGTCAGCGAGCGCGTCGGCCAGCGGGTGGTCGAGGCGCGTCGTGCCGCCGCCGAACGGCTGGTGCGACAGTACTGCATCGCGAAGGGCGTGGCGGTCGCCGTCAACCCGGTGCCGATCGCCGACCTGCTCGCCGCCGCAGCGCTCGATGCGGGGCTGGTGTTCCATCTCTCGAGGCTGTACGCGCTGCCGCTGAGCCGAGCCGAGGCGGGCTCCCTGGTGACCGTGATCGCCACGCAGATGACGCTGCTGATGGGCACGGTCTGGCTGACTCACTTCGTCTCGGCGGCGCTGAAGGCGGGGACCGGCGGGCTCTCCACTTTGCTGACCGCCGGGGCGCAGGGCGCAGTCGCCTATTACGGCACCTTCATGATCGGCCGGGTCGCCGAGCGGTATTTCGCCCAGGGCAAGTCGTGGGGCGCAGGCGGGCCCAAGGCCGTGGTGCAGGAGATTCTCGAGTCGGTGGACCGGGACTCCGTGCTGGCCCAGGCGCGCCAGGACCTGGCCGCCCGGCTGAAGGGAAACGGGGACATTCGTCATTCCCGTCCACAGACATGAGCAACATCCCGGTTTCAGGCGACCACGAGGAGCGGGTGCGAAATATCGTCAGCGCGATCCCGGCGGGCCGGGTCGCCACCTACGGGCAGGTGGCGCGTGAGGCGGGACTCGGGCGGCGCGCGCGTTTCGTCGGCCGCGTCATGGCACGACTGCCGGCAGGCAGCAGGGTGCCATGGCACCGCGTGGTCTGTGCCGGCGGGCGGCTGGCCTTCGACCCGGACACAGCGTCGTATCGACGGCAGCGAGCCCGGCTGGAACAGGACGGCGTCGCATTCAAGGGCGCCAGGGTGGACCTCGCTCGCCATGGCTGGCGGGTCACGCTCGACGAGCTGCTGTGGGGATAAACGGAGACATTTCTCGTTGCGTGATAAGGAATGTCTCCGTCCCCTGTTAATATCCGGATTCGGTGATCAACAAGAACGACCTCCCAGGGGAGTCCCGCTATGAGTTACTTCGTCACGGGCGGCTCCGGTTTCATCGGCCGGCGCCTCATCAGGAAACTGCTCGAGCGCGACGGCACGGTTTACGTGCTGATGCTCGAACGCGAACTCGACCGGATGGACACGCTACGGGAGTTCTGGGGCGCAGGTGGTGAGCGGGTCATACCGGTCGTGGGCAACCTCGCCGAGCCCATGCTCGGCATCGACGACGCGACGCGCAAGAAGCTCGAGGGCGACATCAGGCACTTCTTCCACCTCGCCGCCATCTATGACATGAACGCCGACCTGGAGGTCCAGCTCAAGGTCAATGTCGAGGGCACGCGCCAGGCCGTCCGGTTCGCAGAGGCCGTCCAGGCCGGCTGTTTCCACCAGATCAGCTCCATCGCCTCAGCGGGCACCTACGACGGCATCTTCCGCGAGGACATGTTCGAGCAGGCCACCGGACTCGAGCACCCCTATTTCCGCACCAAGCACGACTCCGAGGGGATCGTGCGGCGCGAGTGCCAGGTGCCCTGGCGCATCTATCGGCCGGGCATGGTGGTCGGCGATTCGCGCACCGGGGAGATCGAAAAGATCGACGGGCCCTATTATTTCTTCAAACTCATCCAGAAGCTGCGCAAGGCATTGCCCGGCTGGATGCCGCTGGTCGGCATCGAGGGCGGGCGCATCAACCTCGTGCCTGTGGATTGGCTCGTCGCGGCGATGGACCATATCGCGCATGCTCCGGGCGAGGACGGGCTGTGCTTCCACCTGACCGATCCCCACCCGCGGCGCATCGGCGAGGTACTCAACCTGTTCGCCAGGGCGGCGCATGCCCCGGAGATGAGCGCCCGGTTCAACACCCGCATGTTCAGCGTCGTGCCCGGCTACATCTGGAAGACGGTGGCAAACCTGCCGCCGGTCAAGCGCGTCGTCGACAGCGTGCTGCACGACCTGGGTATCCCGCGCTCGGTGATGGGCTACATCAACTACCCGACGCGCTTCGATTCGCGCGAGACCGAGCGGCTGCTCAAGGATACCGGCATCAAGCTGCCGGATCTCGCCGACTATGCCTGGCGCCTCTGGGACTATTGGGAGCGCAACCTCGATCCCGACCTGTTCGTGGATCGCAGCCTGCGCGGCGCCATCGCCGGCAGGACCGTGCTGATCACCGGAGCGTCCTCGGGTATCGGCCAGGCCACCGCATATCGCATGGCGGAGGCCGGCGCCAAGGTCATCATGGTGGCGCGCGGCGAGGATGCTTTGCGCGAGACACAGGCGGACATCGACAAGCGCGGCGGCGAGGCGCACTGGTATGCCTGCGACCTGACCAATCTGGAGGATATTGACGGCCTGATCGCGAAGGTGATTGCGGATCATGGCCACGTGGACATCCTCGTCAACAACGCCGGGCGCTCGATCCGGCGCAGTGTCGCCCTGTCCTTCGATCGCTTCCATGACTACGAGCGAACCATGCAGCTGAACTACTTCGGCTCGCTGCGCATGACGATGGGGCTGCTGCCGTCCATGATGGAGCAGCGGCGCGGCCACGTGATCAACATTTCTTCGATCGGCGTGCTGTCGAACGCGCCGCGTTTCTCCGCTTACGTCGCCTCCAAGGCGGCGCTCGATGCGTTCGCGCGCTGCGCCGCCGCGGAGCTCTCGCACAAGGGCATCTCTTTCACGACGATCAACATGCCGCTGGTGCGCACCCCGATGATCGCGCCGACAAAAATCTACGAGAACGTGCCGACGATCAGCCCGGAGGAAGCGGCGGAGCTGGTGGCCGAGGCCGTGATCCACAAGCCGAAGCGGGTCGCGACCCGGCTCGGCATCTCGGCGCAGATTCTTCACCTGCTGGTCCCGAAGGCAATGGAAATCAGCATGAACACGGCCTTCCAGATGTTTCCGGACTCGACGGCCGCAAAGGGCGTCAAGGAGGACCAGCGCGCGGCCTCGGCCGAGCAGATCGCCCTGGCCCAGTTCACGCGGGGCATCCACTGGTAGCCGCGCAGTGTCACAGGCGCCGTACGTCTGTTTCTCCCACGGGAAGGAAAGCGGCCCGTGGGGCACCAAGATCGCGGCGATGGCCGATCTCGCCCGCGATCGCGGTCTCGCGGTCGAGAGCATCGATTACCGCGGCATGGATGATCCGGCGGCGCGGGTCGACAAACTCGTCCAGCATTGCGCGCCGCTCCGCGTCCCGCTGGTGCTGGTCGGCTCAAGCATGGGAGGGCACGTCGCGGCGGCTGCTTCGGCGCTGCTACCGGACGTGCGGGGCCTGTTCCTGCTCGCGCCGGCGTTCTACATCCCGGGGTACGAGGCGCTGACGCCCGTGCCGCGGAGCCGGCGCATCACCATCGTGCATGGCTGGCGGGACGACGTCGTGCCGGCCGCCAACAGCATCCGTTTCGCCGCGCAATATCGCGCCGGCCTGCACCTGATCGACGGCGAGCATCGCCTTACGGAGCATATCTTCGAGATCAACCGGTTCTTCGACTGGTTTCTCGACGACGTCTGATCTCTGGGCCGGGCGACCGCTGCTGCCGGGCGAGCAGTGCGACC
>Ga0114946_10002422_pt1 | contig 12801 bp, 10 predicted proteins | sample WalLakDeSediment_FD_88676 | JGI IMG/M metagenome (GOLD analysis project Ga0114946, IMG submission 88676) | Lake sediment microbial communities from Walker lake, Nevada to study Microbial Dark Matter (Phase II) - Walker Lake 11/02/13 Deep Sediment | ecosystem: Environmental > Aquatic >...
AACGACATCGACGACGACGAGTGCAGCAACTCGTGCGTGGCCGCCGAGTGCGGCGACGGGATCTTGCAGGAGGCCGCTGGTGAGGAGTGCGATGATGGGAACAACGACTCCGGTGATGGGTGCACGGCGGAATGCATGCTGCCGGGGGCGCTGATCGCCGAGGCCGTCATCGACGTTGGCTCCGAGACTGAGGACATCGGACTAAAGGTCGTGGTTGGCACCGATAATGCCATTAGCACGCTGATCGAGACCAACGGCGCTCCCCGCCTCGCCCAATATGACGCCAACCTCGAGATGGCGTACACCGTCACGTCGGTCGCCTCCGATCGCCCCAGCCTAGCGATCGGACCCGGCAACCTCATCGCGGCCGGCGGCAAGTTCAACAACAAAGCCGTGACCCGCCAGTACGGCGTCGATGGCGGCCAAAACTGGACCACGCAGCCCAACGCCAACAACAACTCGTCGGTCCTATCGGTCGCCGTCGACAGCGAGGGTTTCGTGGTTGCGGCCGGCTTCACGGCCACTACCGATTCGCTGCTGATCCGCTACAATGACATGGGCGTGCAAGATTGGATTCTGGCCGAAGACAGCGGCGGCGCCTTCGGCCCGGTCATCGTCGGTATCGACGGGCAGATCTACGTCGCGCGCGAGAACCCGCGACAGATCGCTAGCTACACCTCGGACAGCACCCCCGGTTGGACCAGCGACGAACTGGCCAACGCGGACTCTCGCGATATCGCCGTCGATGACGACGGCAATGTCTACCTGCTCAGCGAGGCTACCAACGGCAGCATGTTCATGCTCAGCAGGTTCGACGACACCGGCGCGCTGGTCTGGAACGTTGAATACGATGAGCCTGACGCCGACGACACCGCTGGCGGCCTCGCGCTGCTCTCCGGTGGTGCGATCCTCGTCGCCGGTTCGACCAACGGCGTCGCCGACGGGTCCGATGGGCTGCTGGCCTGGTATGACGCCGACGGCGAGCTACTCCATACCGTCATCGTCAACGGCGTCGCTGAGGGCTTCAGCTTCTTCCACGATGTCGCGGCCTCGCCCACGAGCAACCACGCCGTCGCGGTCGGTGGCCAGTCGCCGACCAACAGCGACAGCGACCTGTGGATCTACAAGTTCGAAATCTAATCTGATCGCCCCCAATCAGATCGAACCCGATGAGAGCAGCACGGCGCGCGAGCGTCGTGCTGCTCTCATCGTGTCCTCAACCCATCAACAACCCGCCGATCAACAAAAACACCGCCCAAGCAGCATCGCAAAGTCGGTCCGGGCCTCGGCCAGCCGAGTGAGCAGGCCGAGCAGCAAGAGCGCCCCACATACGATCTCGACGGCCCCCCTCCACTCGATCATCGCTACCCTACCCCGCCACGCGCCGGGCCGAGATCACCGCCGGCAGCCCCTCGAGCCGCCCGAGCGCCCGGATGATCTGCGTGGCCTGATCAACCTCGAGCTCGAGCGTCAACGTTTGGGTCCCGGGCCGCTTCTTGCTCCGCGAGCTGTGCGTCGCTCGCATGTTGATGCCCATGGTGCTGACGATCTCGGCGATGTCGCGCAGGACCCCCGGTCGGTCGACGACCTCGAGGCTGAGCTTGACGGGGTAGCGGCTGCGATGGTGGCGGCCCCAGTCGATCTCGAGGATCCGCTCGGGCTCTTGGTTGTGGACGATGTTGGGGCAGTCGCGGCGGTGGATCATGATCCCGCGGCCGCGGCTGACCCAGCCGACGACGTTGTCGCCGGGCACCGGTGAGCAGCAGCGCGCGGGCTGGCTGAGGATCCCAGCGACGCCGCCGATCGAGACCCCGGTCGCGTCGCGGGCGGCTTCGTTGGGGCGGGCGGCGATCGGCTCGGGCTCGGGCTCGGGGGCCGGCCGCAGGCGCTCGAGGATCTCGGCGGCGAGGCCCTGCGGGTTGAGGTCGCCAAAGCCGATCGCGGCGAGCAGATCGTCGCCGGTCTTGAAGTCGTGGGCGAGCGCGAGGGCGTCGAGATCGGGGAGGTCGACGGCGCCGACGCCCGCCCGGGTCAGCTCGCGCTCGAGCGCTTCGCGGCCGCTGAGCACGGCCTCGTCGCGGTCCTGGGCGCGAAACCACTGCCGGACCTTTTGCTTGGCGCTGCCGGTGTGCAGATAACCCAAGTGCGGGCTGAGCCAGTCGCGGCTGGGCTCGGGCCGCTTCTTCTTTAGGATCTCGACGCGGTCGCCGGTCTTGAGGGTGTGGTTGAGCGAGACCATCACGCCGTTGACCTTGGCGCCGCGCGAGCGGTGGCCGACGTCGGTGTGGATCCGGTAGGCGAAGTCGAGGGGCGTGGCGCCCTCGGGCAGGGCGATGACGTCGCCGGCCGGGGTGAACACGTGGACCTGATCTTCGAAGAGATCGGTCTTTAGGGCCTCGGCCAGCTCGCGGGGATCGACCAGCTGCTTTTGCCAATCGACGAGCTGGCGCAGGAGGTTGAAGCGCTCGGCCTTGCTCGCGTCGCGCCGGCCCTCTTTGTAGGCCCAGTGCGCGGCGACGCCATACTCACCAAATAGGTGCATCTCGCGGGTGCGGATCTGGACCTCGAGCGGGCGCCCGCCCGAGCGGCCGATCACGGCCGTGTGCAAAGACTGGTAGCCGTTGGGCTTGGGCCGCGCGATGTAGTCGTCGAACTCGCCGGTGACCGGCGACCACAGCCCGTGGACTACGCCGAGCGCGGCGTAGCAGTCGCGCTTGCCGGCTTGCGGGCTGTCGCTCTCGAGGATCACACGGACGGCGTTGATGTCGTAGATCTCCTCGAAGCGCAGGCCCTTGCGCCGCATCTTCTTGACGATGCTGGTGATGTGCTTGGGCCGGCCGTTGACCTCGACGACCATGCCGGCCTTGTCGAGCTCGGCGCCGAGCACCTCGACGACCTCGGCCATGGCCGCGTGGCGCTCGCTCCGGGTGCTTGCGAGCTTGGCCTTGATGTCGGCGTAGACCTCGGGCTCGAGCTCGCGCAGGGCGAGATCCTCGAGCTCCCACTTGAGCTGCCAGATCCCCAGGCGGTTGGCGAGCGGGGCGAATACGTCGCGGGTCTCGGTCGCAATCCGCCGGCGCGCGGCGGGGTCCTCGACGCTGCGCAGCTCGCGAACGACCTCGAGCCGATCGCATAGGGTGATGAGCACGACCCGCACGTCGGCGGCCATCGCAACGAACATCGTCCGCAGGGACTCGGCCGACTCCTCATCGAGGGCGTCCCAGTGGATCGCCGCGAGCCGCTCGACCCCCGAGATCAGCGCGACAACCTCTGCCCGCAGCTCGGCCGACAAGTCGAGGGCGTCGAGCTGCTCGGGGCGCGCGGTCGGCTGGCGGTCGCCGGTCAAGGCCAGCGCGCTCGCGATCAGCGTGGGCGGATCGAGGCGCAAGCGAGCGAGGGTCGCCGTCCTTCGCAAGGCCCGCCCAGTCTGGGGCTCGCCGCTCGACGCGAGCCCTCGCTGCTGGCGAGATTCGAGCGCCCGCTCGAGCGCGCCGATCCAGGTCTCACCGTGGTGCTCGTGACATGCAGACAGGGTCACGGCGATTGGGTCAACCGCGCCAACTCCTGGGTCCCTCATCGCGGCGCAGTGTAGCAGGGCTGCGTCGCGCAGCTGAGTTTGACACGGTTGCGCACGCCCCACAGAATTTGCCGCTGACCGCCATGCTGATCCGACCGCGCACGCGTCAACTGCTCCTGCTCCTCGCCCTCTCGTCGCTCGGCTGCAAGGACACCGACCCGACCACGCCGCCGGACTCCAGCCAGACCAGCGAGGCCGAGGGGGCAGGGGCCAGCGGCGCAGGGATCGACGCCGACATGATCCCGAGCTTCGACGCCGAGATCCAAGCCGGCCCGGCCGAGGCCCGCGAGCGGCAAAAGCCCGCCGCGCCCCAGACCCGCGACGCGGCCCTGATCGCCGTCGCCCACGGCAACCCCGACGGCGCCGTGAGCTTCTTGACCGAGCACGTCGCGACCCACCCGACCGATCACGAGGCCGTGTTCGCCCTCGCCCGGGGCCAGCGCTTGATCGGCCGCCTCGACCCGGCCGAGCAGACCCTCGACAAGCTCCACCGCGCGAGCAAGGACAGCGCGGTCAAGGCCGAGAGCTTGCGTCGCCTCGCCCACCTTCGCCTCGCCCGGGGCGACGCCGCGACGGCCGAGCAGCACATCCGAGCCGCGCGCAAGCTCGTGCCCAAGGACCTGCTGCTCGAGGGCGAGCTCGTGCGCGTGATGTTCCTGACCGGCCGGGCCAGCGAGGCCGAGGCCCGCACGCTGATCGACGAGCTCTACGCGGCCTACGCTGACGGCACCGCGCAATCGGCCGAGCAGCTGCTTGGCACCGCCTACGCGGGCCTCGCCGAGCGGGCGTTCAAGAGCAGCAGCCGGGTCCTGCAAGAGGCCGAGCAGGCGGCACCGCCGACCACCGGCCGCGAGATCGCCGATGACATCGCGATGCAGCTGACCGAGCTGTTCCTCGAGAAGTACAAGCCCGGCGAGGCCGCCGAGACCCTCGGCTTGGTGCTCGAGCGCGATCCTTGGAACCCCGAGGCGCTCGCCAAGATGGGCTGGGTGTTCCTCGATCAGTTCGCGCTCGCGGCCGCCTCGCGGACCGCCGAAGAGTCGCTGCAAATCAACCCCGAGAACGCCGACGCCCACGCCGTGCTCGCTTGGATCGCCCTGATCGAGGGCCGCCGCGACGAAGCCCGATCGCGGATCGTCGAGCACGTCGTCAACGTCAACCCCTCGCATCACGGCGGCCAGACCGTGCTCGCCGCCCTCGCCCTGTTCGAGCGCGACCAGCCAGGCTACGCCAAGGCCCGCGACGCGGTGCTCGCCTTCAACCCCAACGACGGCCAGTTCTTCTCGCACCTATCCGATCTGCTCGGGTTCTTGCACCTCTACCCCGAGGCCGACGCCGTGCTCGTCGAGGGCGCCGCCAAGCTGCCCAACGACCCCTACGTGCAGGCCGCCCTCGGGCTCTCGCGCCTGCGCCTCGGCGACGAGACCAGCGGCCGCGAGGCCCTCGAGAAGGCCTGGAAGAAGGACAAGTACAACGCCCGGACCCTCAACGTCCGCCAGCTGTTCGCCGAGCGGATCGGGCCCCACTACGCCGAGCGCAAGTACGGCGATCTGACCGTGCGGCTCCCGTCCGAGCACCAAGACCTGCTCGCGCCCGGCTTGGTCGAGGCGATCAGCGTCGCCCGCAAGGCCCTCGACCTCGGCTACGGCATTAAACTTTCGCCGCTGCGCATCGAGATCTACGCCGAGCCCGAGGAGTTCTCGGTCCGCACGATCGGCACCCCCAGCCTCGGCGCCGTCGGGGTCTGCTTTGGTCCGGTCATCACCTCGATCGGCCCGTACATGGGCACGCATAATTTCAACCAGGTCATCTGGCACGAGATCGCCCACAGCTACGCGATCCAGCTCAGCGAAGGCCGGGTCCCGCGGTGGTTCACCGAGGGCTTGTCGGAGTGGGAGTCGGAGGTCGCCGATCCTTCGTGGGCCCGCGAGAGCGCCGAGCTGCTGTTCGAGGCCCGGCGCCACGACAAATTGCGCAAGCTGTCCGAGCTCGAGCTCGCGTTCTTGCGGGCCGAGAGCGCCCTGATGATGGAGGTCGCCTACGCGACCGCCGCTTGGGCCATGCGCTACATCGGCGAGACCTACGGCCGGCCCAAGATCGTCGCCCTCTTGAAGGGCTACGCCACCGGCCAATCGACCGACGAGCTGTTCAAGCAGATCCTCGGCAAGGACTTGGCGACCGTTGAAAAGGAGTACACGGCATGGTTCGACGCCGAGCTCAACCGCAAGCTCTCGGGCTGGCGGCCCAATCAGGACAAGCGCGATGACCCGCGCTTCACCGCGCTCACCCACGCCCTCGAGGTCGGCGGCAAGGGTCAGCTCGACCAGGCCAAGACCTTGTTGGAGAGCTTGATCGGCGCCAAGGGCGACGGCTACCACACGCGCATGGCCTTGGCGGCCGTGCTCGAGCAGCAAGATGACAGCGCGGGCGCGATCAAGCAGTACGAGCGGGCCGCGAGCTTCGCCAGTGAATCGCTCGAGCCGTGGATCGGCGTCGCCAAGATCGCCCGGGCGCAAAAGAACGTCGCGCTCGAGATCGACCAGCTCGAGAAGATCCTCGCGATCGACGCCATGAGCCTCGAGCCGCCGCTGCGCATGATCGTGCTCGCGGCCGCGACCGGCGACCGGCGGCTCGCCGCCGCGCTCGCCCGCGCCAACGCGATCGCCCCCCTGCACCCCACGGCCCTCGCCGCTGGCGTGCTGCTCGAGCACCGCAAGGGCAAGTCCGCCGACAAGCCCCGGATCAAGGCGATGCTCGAGGAGATCATGGTCACCGCCTTGCGACCCGACGCGAGCTTGGACATCGTGGTCATGGCCGCGCTCGCGGCCGACGAGGTCGGCGATCCGCGGGTCAAGGATCTCGCTCCGCGGGCGCTGCAATCCAAGGAGCTGCCCGAGCCCGCGCGCAAGCAGCTGAGCAAGCATGCGCCCTGATCCCGAGCTCGTCTTCGTCGGCACCGGCGAGGCCCTCGACCCCGAGCTGCCCAACACCAGCTTGTTGGTCCGCGGCCCGCAGACGCTGCTGCTCGACTGCGGCTACGCCGTCCCCCACGCGTTTTGGCAGCGCTCGCGCGACGTGAACCTGCTCGACGGCGTGTGGATCAGCCACGTCCACGCCGACCACGTGTTCGGGCTCCCGGCCCTGCTCTTGTGGATGCGCCTGAGCGGGCGCGAGCGGCCGCTGACCCTGCTCGGCGGGCCCGGCTCCGCGGCCAGGCTCGCGCAGGTGCTCGAGCTCGGCTACCCCGGCAGCTACGCGCCCGGCAAGTGCTACCCGATCGAGTTCGTCGAGCTCGATCCTGGATCGGTCGGCCGCTTCGGCGAGCTCGAGCTGCGCGTCGCCGCGAGCGCTCACTCGATCCCCAACCACGCCCTGCGGATCGACGGCCCAGGCATGCGCTCGCTGGTCTACTCCGGCGACGGGGCCCCCACCCCGGCGACCCGCGAGCTGTGCCGCGGCGCGGGCGTGCTCGTTCACGAGTGCTTCTTCGCCAGCGCTCCCGCGAGCCCAAAAGCGCACGGCAATCTCGACTCGTGCATCGAGCTCGCCCGCGCGGCCGGGGTCGAGACCCTCGCGCTGCTACACTTTGCGAGCGAAGCCAAGCGAGCGATCCGCGAGCGCGCGCGCAGCCTGGCCGATCACGGATTCGAGTTTGAGCTCCTGCTCCCGAGCCCCGGCGACTGCATCACCTTGAGCCGGTCCACCTAATGTCTACCCCAGCCCGTCGCCCACCCAGCCCCTACGCCCGAGGCTTTCGCGCCGCCGTCGATGGCATTCGCCTCGCGCTGCGCAGCGAGGCGGTCGGCCGGGCCTACCTGCGGGTCGCGGCGGTGATCTTCACCGTCACCGTGGCCCTCGACATCGGCGGGATCTGGGGCTTGTTCGCGCTCACCCGCCCGGCCGAGGACGCCGCGCTGTGGCTGATCATCGGGCTGTGGGTCGCGCGGATCGTCGGCACGATCGCGACCTTGTTGATCGTCCCTCTGCTCGCGATCTTGCTCGTCAACGTCGCGTTCCCCTTCTTCAATCAAGGCGTGTTCTTGGCCGGCCTGCGCGCCGTCGACCCCGATCGCGCCGACGCCCTCGCAGCCAAGCCGGGCATGCCGCTCGCGCCGGCGATCGGCATCTCGGTGTGGCGGCTGATCAAGTTCGTGGTCCTGATCATCGGGCTGTTCCTGCTCAATTTCGTGCCGGTCGTCGGCAGCATCGTCGCCGCGCTCGCTCAACTGTGGCTGACCGCGCGGACCGTCGCGTGGGAGCTGCTCGATCCCTATTTTGATTGCCTCGACATTCGCTACGCCGAGCAACAGACCATGGTCGCGAGCCTGCAAAAGCCGCTGCTCGGGTTTGGCTTGCCCGTGGCGTTGCTGCTGGCGATCCCGGTGATCGGGCCGCTCGGCTTTGGCCTCGCTCAGGCGGCCGCCGGGACCTTCGTCGCCCGCGAGCTACCGGTCGACCCGCGCGAGCTTCAGTCCACGCCGCCGCCCACCCCAGCGAGCAAGCCGAGCGCCCGGCGGTAGTGCCCGCAGGCCGCCGCGTCAGCGCTGCCCATGCCCGCGAGCGCCCGCTCGATCCGGCCGCGCTCTCGCTGGAACCAGGCTGCGACCAGCGGATCACCTCGCCGGCGCAGCAGCACCGGCCCCATCTCGCGCTCGGCCTCACCCCGCAGCCGCGCAGCCCCGCGCTCGGCGACGATGACCACATAAAGCCGGCCCTGATCCCGAGCGATCGCCTCATCCACGATCACCCAGCCGAGCTCGTCGAGGGCCCCACGCAGCTGGCCCAGCTTGGGGAAGCCGTGATTGGCCTGGACGATCAACCGCCGGACTCCGCCTAGCTTCGCGCTCGCCTGCCCCGCTCGGATGATCCGCTCGGCCAACGCCGCGCCGACCCCAGCGATGACCACCGTCGCAGCTTCACCGGCTTCGAGGACGGCGAACCCATCGCCGCGACGCAAGTCCACGCGATCGCCCAGCCCACGCGCCGCCAAAGCCTCGCCCGCCGCCGCGAGCGGCCCGGCGTTGACATCGCCGGCGATCGCCAAGGGCACCCGCCCCGCTGCGACCAAGGCCGCCGCCAACTGGGCGTGATCGCAGCATAGATCCGCGACTGGCAGCCCCGCCAACACCCGATCGGCGATCGCCTGCAAGCGCGGCCCAAGGGCGATCGTCGTGCTTGGCATTCGCGCCAGCAGTTTACCCCGGTCGAGACCTCGTGCGAACCTCCCTGCGCCGCGATGCCTACCCTCGACCTGCCCCATCTCGCCCAGCTCGGGGTGCTGAGCGCCCTGCTCCTCGCACCAGCCTGCAAGCAGCCCGCACAACCAGACGGCGTGCCGCCCACCGCCGACCCCTCGCCAGCCACGACGGCCACCGACATCCCCGAGAGCTTCGGCTACGCGCTCGGCAACCCCAAGGTCGACGCTGCCGCGCTCGCGGCCAAGCTCGCACAATTCCAGCCGGTCGTGCTCGAGGCCGATCTCAGCGCCCTGCCTACGAGCGAGCGCGCGGCCCTCGACGCGCTGATCGCCGCGGCCCGGCTGCTCGACCCAATCTTCGATCGCCAGGTCTGGGCCGAATACCCCAGCCACGAGCAGCGCTTGATCGAGGCGGCGCGAGCCGGCGGCGAGCTCGAGCAGCTGCGGCTCGACTACTTCCAGATCATGCGCGGCCCGTGGGATCGCCAAGACCACTTCAAGCCCTTCGCAATCGACATCCCCCACCCGCCCGGCGCCGGGTTTTATCCGCCCGGCCTGAGCGTCGAAGAATTCACCGCCTACGTCGGGCAAAACCCCGCGATGCGCAGCGAGCTCGAGGGCCTGTTCACGCTCGTGCGCCGCGACCCCCGGGACCCCGCTCGGCTCGTGCCCGTCGCCTACAGCGACGCCTTCTCCGCCTGGCTCGAGCCCGCCGCGCAGCAGCTCGAGGCCGCCGCGGACCTGACCACCGATCCCACGCTCGCGACATTCTTGCGCTCGCGCGCCGAGGCGTTTCGCAGCGACGATTATTATCAATCGGACAAAGATTGGATGGACCTCGACAGCCGCGTCGAGATCACCATTGGCCCCTACGAGACCTATGAAGACGAGCTGCTCGGCCTCAAGGCCAGCTTCGAGGCGTTCGTCACGGTCTCCGATCCGGTCGCGTCCAAGCAGCTCGGCGTCTACAAAGATTGGCTGCCCAAGATGGAGCAGCACCTCCCGGTCGGCAAGCCGGTCAAGACCAAGCGCGGCGCCGAGAGCCCGATCCGCGTGGTCGACCTGGTCTTCACCTCCGGCGACGCGCGCAAGTCCGTGCAGACCATCGCCTTCAACCTGCCCAACGACGAGCGGGTCCGCGCTGAAAAGGGCGCCAAGAAGGTCATGCTGCGCAACGCGATCAACGCCAAGTTCGACGTGATCATGCGCCCGATCGCCGAGCGGATCATGAACCCCGAGCAGCTCGACCTGGTCACGCAAGCGGCGTTCTTCAACGAGGTCCTGTTCCACGAGCTCAGCCACAGCCTCGGCCCGGCGACGGTCCTCAACAAAGGCGAGACCGAGATCCGCGTCGCCCTAGGCGCGAGCTATTCGCCCTTGGAAGAGGGCAAGGCCGACGTCATGGGCGCGTATAATGTGCTGTTCATGATCGACAAGCGGCTGTTCCCCAAGAGCTTCCGCGATCCGCTGCTCGTGACGTATTTCGCCGGGCTGTTCCGCAGCGTCCGCTTTGGCGTGGCCGAGGCCCACGGCAAGGGCGCCGCGTTTCAGATCAACCGCTTCTTGGAGGAGGGCGCCGCGAGCTTCGACGAGCAGACCGGGCGGTTCACCGTCGACACCAAGCGGCTCGAACAATCAATTGAGGCGCTCGTGCGGGACGTGGTGATGCTCCAGCACAACGGCGACAAGCCGGCGGTCGACGCGTTCTTGGCCAAGTACGCCGTGATGTCACCGGCGATGGAGCGCGCGCTTGGGCAGCTGGACGGGATCCCCGTTGATATCACGCCGATCTACCCGGCCGCGGGCGAGGGCCCTGCCGGCGAAGGGTAGGCGCGGCCGTCGAAGCGGGGGTTGGCGGTGATCGCTTGGGCGAGCTGGTCGCTATAGCTGCTGCCCGCACGAGCGTAATGTGCGGCCTCGTCGTCGCTCAGGCGCACGCGGACCGCGGACATCGCGATGCCGCCGACCACGACCTCGATGATCAGCGCCTCGCTGCCGTCGCGGAGGAGCCGGTAGAGCATCGGGCTTTGATAGACGACCTGCTCGGCGCTCATTGAATCTCTCGGATGCTCGCGTGGGCGACCGGCGCGTCGATGACCATGAGCTCGGGCACGCCGCCAGAGGTGTAGCCGCCGAACTTGAAGCAGTCCTGGTCGGCTTCGCTTTGGCACTTCCACACGCCAGGGTCGTCGTCGTCGGGCAGGCGCACGCACGCGCGCGTGGCCGCGAGATCGAGGGTCATCATTCGCAGCGGGCCCTCGAAATTTTGCGCGGGGAGCCCGAGCGCCTGCCCGAGCAGGGCCGGATCGTGGGTCTCGCCGGTCAGCGAGCTCTCGACCGCCGCCTCGATCACCGCGGTCGGAGCCGCAAACAGGTAGCAGCCGGTCTCGTTGCAGCGGCCAAATTTAGCGGCTTGCGACTCGACCACGAAGGTTTGGTAGGGCCCCTCCTTCATCAGCCACGAGACCTTCATGCCCGGAAAATTTTTCTCGAGGTGCTGGGCGATCCCCCAGGGCTGGGCGCGCTCGTCGGCTCGGGTGGAGAGCCCGGCTTGGTGCGCATCGCAGTCGCCGGTCGAGATCGCCGGCGCGGCCGCCGGCGCGGCCGGCTCGGGTTGCTCGTCGGCCTGGACGAGCTCGGGCTGGTCGGCGGCGGCGGGCGTGTCCTTGGGCGGATCGGGGGCGCAGCTGGCCATCAAGGTCGCGAACAACACACAACTCAGGGGCTTGGTCAGGGCTCGCATCTTTGCATGGTCACACCGCTGAGCGCCCGTGTATACCGCGTCGAGCGCCAGCGCGGACTTGCGCCTGGGCGCATCCACGGTTAGTATCCCGCCAACAGTTGAACAGCTATGCAACTGTCATGAGAAAGGCCACCCGATGTCCTGCAAGACCCACCAAGACCACTCTCACGCCCACGGCGACGGCTGCGGGCACACCGCCATCCACCACGAGGGCCACGTCGACTTTTTGCACGACGGGCACCTCCACCACGTCCACGACGACCACGTCGACGAGCACAGGCTCGCGGTCGGCGACCAAAACCCTGCCGACTGCACGCCCGACCACGCGTGCGCCAGCCATGCCGCCGATCACGTCCACGGCCCCGGTTGCGGGCACGAAGCGGTGCCGCACGGGGATCACGTCGACTACCTCGTCGATGGTCACCTGCACCACCCGCACGACGGCCACTGCGACAACCACGGCCCTGTCTCCGTGGTTTGATCGCGGGCTAGCAGCCCGTGGCGCGATCGCGTCCCAGCTCAGCGGGATCTCGTGGGCCTTGTCGTTCTTGGGCGACGAGGTCGATGTCCTCGCGCCACGGAGCGCGACCAGCTCGCCGACGCGCAGCCCCATTCGGCTAGCGACGATCACGTAGGGCGCCGGCCAAGAACTGCTCCGACTCCTCAAAGTCGAGGAAGTCGAAGCCGACCTTACGCGCGTCGAGTAGTGCGACAGCGGCTCGTCTCGCCCCGAGCGCTCGAGCAGGATCCCCCCAGCGACCGCCCCGAACACCAACACGCCCGTCAGCGTCATCGCACCCAAGAACAGACCCAACGTCGCCGGCTCATCGTCTCGTTCGCTCCTGGCAAACGTTCGCTGGTGTCGACCACGGCTCGGCATCACACTTGGGGCTCATGAGCCGAGGTGTCCCTGCATAGTACCAACAATGTCACCGGCTGACTGTAGTGATTTGCGTCTTGCCGCGCCACGCTGCAAACGCGGTCTGATACCCTGCTAGCGCGCAGAAATGGAGATCTCCATCATTCTCACCACCCTCTTTTCAATCTTGTCCTCGCAGCGCAGGGCCTCGTTGTCGGCCAGGCAAGAATGACTGTAGGTGCGGCATGGTTGGGCGGGCGCTCGCCATCGCAGCCCAGCGCCGCTGCGTAGGTTTGGCTGTCGCTAATCCAGGGGGGCTGGCCGGGGGCCCAGCGTGGGGGTGATCGCCAGGCGCACGGTGCCCCCGTCGTAGCCCAGCAGGCCGAAGCTGATATTGTGGAGCCCAGCCTCGAGGTATAGGTCAC